>Ga0209826_1002028_pt1 | contig 13649 bp, 11 predicted proteins | sample GOMGulsemesocosm_5_FD_184637 | JGI IMG/M metagenome (GOLD analysis project Ga0209826, IMG submission 184637) | Methane-oxidizing microbial communities from mesocosms in the Gulf of Mexico - GOM15C Gulf of Mexico (SPAdes) (version 2) | ecosystem: Environmental > Aquatic > Marine > Cold seeps... | reverse complement strand
CTAGCTTGTTCAAAAAACCTTAACTCTATATCAATAGTATTAAGACCAATAGCTTTTGCTAGCCAAGTTGTATATACCTCATATAAAGGGACATTTTTAAAATCACTGCCTTCAAACTTCAGAATATGTGTAGATGGGGTTTGGTTGATAGGTAAATAAATTCCATCTTCTTTGTCATAAACAGTAATTTTATCTTGTGCACCAGCTAATGATAACCGTTGCTTATCTTCAAAACTAATTGCCGCACCGCGTGTTTCAATAATTTTTTTTAGTGTTTTGTTATCTAGTTTTTTATAGTTTTGCTTTGTGTCAGGTTGTTTTTCTATCGGCAGAATTGATATAGCTCCAGCACACTCACTACCAATTTCCCGTAATAAATCAAAATCTGTATTAGGACAACGAAACCTGATACAAAGTCTTTCTCTTGCAGAGCCTTCGGGTAATAAATTAGCAAAGAAATAGTGGGCTTTTAACCCTTCCTCATTATTGTTCAAAGGTAGGCTAATAGATAGGGGGAATTCATTCCACAACTCATCATATTTGAATGACATGGTGCCAACCGAATCCCGCCATAAATAGCCAACAATTTGATCTTCAAACCTAACATTTAGCTCATCTTCAATCATGATGCCCCTCTAGGGACAATTCTGACTTCTAAGCCTAAAAACTTTAGTATTTTTAAAACCTTACCAATTTGACAAGTTTCTTTCCCTCGCTCAAATTCTCCGATTAGGCGAGCACTTATCATGGACATATCTGATAAATCCTCAATTCTAACTTTTTGAGATTTTCGATGCTGTCGAACCAATGCCCCCATTTCAGCAACATTAATAACATTACCGTACGGTATTTTATCTACTTTATTCATGATTATCTTAAAAAATATTACTGATAAGTAATATTATAGATTGTTTTTAATAATATCACTAAAATATTACTGTTCAGTAATTTTAAAAAAATTATTGAACCAGATACACCCGCTGATTTTAATAATGGCGTTATAGTGGCCTTTTACAGGTGAAGGCAAAGCCCCTCATAAATCTTGGGTTACATCACGTTCAGCCCGACCCGTCACAATACCGTAACGGATAGCTTGACCTATAAATTGTTTAGTTCTTGCAGCGACTTCTAATGATCCACGATCAACAATGCGCCTGAGTGTATCTAATACTTCAATAGCCGTTAATTCCTTTATGGCTCTTGACCCGACCCAAGGGAAAACATCACGCTCATAGCATTGTTTAATATGCAGTTTATGAGATTCACTCCATCTATGAGCATTACATATTAAAAATTCCTCAGCTACGGCTTGAAAAGTATTGCTTTGATTCCTGCTTTTTCTAATTTTCGGGTTAAGCCTGGATCAATATTTTTTGCAATAAGTTCTCTTGCTTCATCTCGCTTTATTCGAGCAAGATTCAAGCTTATTTCAGGGTAAGTTCCCATGCTTATGGTTTTACGCTTACCGTCAGAACGGAAGTCAAAGCGCCACCACTTACCGCCATTTTAATTGATAAGTCAATATAAGCCTTTTCCATCAGTCAGCTTGTAAGGCTTATCTGGCTTGGGCTTGGCGTTCTTGCATGAGGTATCAGATAGAGGTATTGACGGTAACTCCTTTTTCTCTTGATGAGTTACCGTCATTTATTCAGGATATCAACGGTTTTTATAGGACTTACTCGGTCTTAAGAATGGGGTTAATGCTTATTATTACTGGGTTTGGTGGTCTTTATCGGACTTACTCGGATAATAAAGTGGCGGAGAGCAAGGGATTCGAACCCTTGATACGTTGCCGTATACACACTTTCCAGGCGTGCGCCTTCGGCCGCTCGGCCAGCTCTCCTATATTTGGCTATCCAGCGATCGCTGAACAGCCAGTGATAATAATGTAATTCACTATTTTTTGCAATGTTTTAATCTTGCATTGCTTCCAGCTCATCCCAACGCTTATATGCTTGCTCTAAATTAGCTTCAATTTCTGTTAGTTGATCCAAGGTTTTTTGCGTAACATCTTTTGCTTTCTTGTAAAAGTCAGCCGAACTTATTTGCTTTGTTAATTTAGCTTGCGCCTCTTCTAATTGATCAATTTCATTAGGTAATTTTTCTAATTCATTTTTTTCTTTAAAACTAAGCTTTTTCTTTGGAGTAGTAGAAATATTAGCTTTAGGTGTTTCTTTTTTTTCTGCTTCAGCTTTCTTATTAGCAGATTCTTGCTGTTGTTTACGCTGTTCGGCTAGTTCAAACCATTCCGCATAGCCACCCAAGTATTCGTTAACGACTCCCTCGCCTTCAAATACAAAAACACTGGTCACTACGTTATCTAAGAATGCTCTATCATGACTAACTATTAATAGCGTTCCTTGATAGTCAACTAGCTTTTCTTCTAGCATTTCTAACGTTTCCAAATCTAAATCATTAGTGGGCTCATCCATAATGATTAAATTTGCTGATTTGGTAAATAATCGCGCTAATAGTAGACGATTTTTCTCTCCACCTGATAAACTTTTAACGGGTGACCTTGCTCTTGCTGGGGCAAATAGAAAGTCAGCTAAATAAGACATTACATGTCTTTGTACACCTGCCACTTCAACAAAGTCATTTCCATTGGCTACAGTATCAGCTACGGTGATTTCAGGATCTAACTGTTCTCTTAATTGGTCAAAGTACGCAAGTTGTATTTTTGTACCCTGTTCCACTTCGCCTGTTGTGGGTTCAATTTGCTTTAAAAATAGCTTTAATAGCGTTGATTTCCCTGCGCCATTAGGCCCCAACAAACCAATCTTGTCGCCACGTTGAATAGACGCAGAAAAGTCTTTTACGATGGGCTTACCTTCGTAACCAAAACTTACATTAGTCGCTTCAATTACTTTTTTACCTGAAACATCCCCTTTATTTAAGTTTAATTTGGTTGTTCCTTGTACATTACGTCTTTCTGATCGCTCATCTCGTAGTCTTTTTAAGGCTCTTACTCGGCCTTCATTACGGGTCCGTCTCGCTTTTATGCCTTGCCTTACCCACACTTCTTCTTTAGCTAACTTTTTATCAAATTCAGCATTTTGATTGGCCTCATCTTCTAAAGCAGCTGCTTTTCTGCGCAAATAATCTTGATAATTCCCAGGCCATGAAACTAAATTCCCTCGGTCTAAATCTACAATTCTTGTCGCTAGGTTTTGTAAAAAAGCTCTATCATGTGTTACAAATAATACTGCCCCTTGAAAAGCTAAAACCTGTTCTTCTAACCAGGCAATACTTTCAAAGTCTAAATGATTTGTTGGCTCATCTAATAACAAGACTTCAGGCTCAATAACTAAAGCTTGAGCCAGGGCTACTCTTCTTTTCCAGCCACCCGATAGACTTTTAATTTTTAAATCAGCGGGAAGATTTAATTTAGATAGCGTTGATTCAACACGTTGCTGAAAATGCCATCCATTATGAGTTTCCAGTTTATGTTGTAAATCTCCCAATTTCTTTAGAGATTCTTCACCACCATCCATCGTTTCTAATAAATGATGATATTGAGAAATCCATGTACCCAATTCACCTAATCCACTGGCAACTGCATCATATATAGTAGCGTCATCATCTAAATCAGGTGATTGTTCCAACCATGCTAATTTTAATTGCGGTTCACGCCAAACTTCTCCATTATCAGCATGTACACTACCCGCTATAATTTTCATTAGGGTTGACTTACCTTCCCCATTTCGACCTAACAGCCCCACTCTTTCACCTGGGTCTAATTGGAATTCAGCATCTTTCAATAAGGCATGTGTACCATAAGCTATAGATACATTCTTTAATCGGATTAATGGCATTTGTTTTGTAAAAACCTTCTTAGTAAGTCCAGCGCTCTAATGGCTGCCTGGTTTTGTTTGCGTTTAATTGAACCCGCAAGAATATGTCTATTATGGACAATCCCTTCAGGTGTTAACAGTACATTATATATAACTATGCTTTGTTTTTTATCTAGAAATTGTGATTTATCACCTTTGTACAATTGTACTAGGACTAAATCGGTATTGTTTTGTTGTTTTATTGCATTAGCAATATCTGTAGTGGCTTGTAAAAAGTCTGTATTATCAGGATGGTCAAACAGTTTAAAACTAGACTGAGACAACCAACTATATCCAATACACTTTGCTGATATTAAACCTTGTGATACTGTTTCTTGTACCGATAAAGTTAAATTTTTCTCAACCATCAATTGATTAATGACTTCAATAAAACTAGTTGGTGACTGTGTCGGTTTATCACAAATAAAAACCGCATCCCCAATTAAATTTATTAATTTATTTACACAGTCAGTATTTACTGCATCAAATGGGAATAATAATTTAGTTTGTACTTCATCTATTGTTGCCCTAAAACTAAGCTGTACGTTATCTGGCAAAGAAAAATCATTAATTAATTGTTGTAAATCTGATTCGCCAATACCTACAGATTTAATAGTAAATAGTTGATCGGAGCTTAATTCAAAACGTTGGCTTAATTGTTGTTTAATATGTTCTTTAAACATATTACGCATTTCTGTTGGTACACCAGGTAAAAATACGAACCAGCATCGATCTTGAAGAACTGCAAACCCGGGCGCTGTTCCCCAAGCATTATCAATTTGTATTGCACCTTTCGGGAAAAAAGCCTGTTTACGATTGATATCTGCCATTGTTTTTTGTCTATTAGCAAAATACAGTTCTATTTGCGCTAATGCTGTAGGGGCCAACTCTAAAGGTCGATCAAATGCAATTGCAACTGCTTCAGCAGTTAGATCATCAATTGTTGGTCCTAAGCCTCCTGTACAAATACAAATATCAGCACGCTGTGAGATTTCTTTTAAAAGCTGGACTAAATCTTGTAACTTATCACCTACCGCGGTGTGTCTTGCAATATTAAACCCCATATCAACCAGTTGCTCTGACAACCAAGCCGCATTTGTATCTGCAACTTGTCCTGTAATAACTTCTTCTCCTTGGGAGAATATTTCTGCAATGGGGTTGCTCATAAATATTATTTATAGAAACGAGTGGGGATTGGCTGTATTTTAACATTCGTTTATGATGAGGGAGATGGAAAAAAACAATCATCCAATCTTACTGGTCTTTTTGTTTATATTCAGCTCCCTTAGTTCTGCTAAAATATATCGTTAAAATTTTGTTTAAACTATCTATTTGGATAATAACTTTATGAGTGAATCATTTATTTCTAAAAAACCTATTCCTGTTCGTGAAAGATTGATTATGGCTTTGGATGTTCCTAGTATTGCTGAAGCCCAAGCATTGGTTGAAGAATTAGGCGACTCTGTGATTTTTTATAAAGTTGGCATGGAATTATTTATGTCTGGCGATTATTTCGGCTTTATTGAATGGCTAAAAGCGCGTAATAAAAAAGTATTCGTTGATTTAAAGTTCTTTGATATTTCAGCCACTGTTGGCCGTGCAATTAAAGCGTTAAGCAGTAAAGGTGTAGATTTAGCGACTATTCATGGTAATGATGCCATTATGGAAGCTGCAGCGGCAAACAAAGGCGATTTAAAAGTATTAGCGGTTACCGCATTAACCAGTCTTGATCGTGGCGATTTAGATGATTTAGGTTTTAAATGTGATGTGCGTGATTTAGTGTTATCACGCGCTAAACGTGCATTACAAATTGGCTGTGATGGTATTGTTTCTTCTGGGCTTGAAGTGGCCATGTTACGTAAAGAGTTAGATCATCGCTTATTAGTGATTACCCCTGGCATTCGCCCTGTTGATAATCGCGTTGATGATGACCAAAAACGTGTTGTGAGTGTTGAGCAAGCTTTTCAGAATGGAGCGGATTATATTGTCGTGGGCCGTCCCATTCGTGATGCTGAAAATCGTCAAGAAATGGCTGAGAAAATTCAAGGGCAGATTTTGTCTCAATTCTAAACCCTGCAAATAATAAGGCTATGTTTGCGTTAATAGTTGAAAAGGTTCTTAACGTGCCACAGCCGCGTGCAGAACAACGCAAGGGGTGATTTGTTCGCCCCATCGCTCTAATCCGCGTCGCCAGCCCAAATAGTTTTCAAGATATTTGGTGGCAACTCCGTGAAACCTTATCATCCAGTTTTTAAGGCTACTGTCATATGCATTCACATTTTGAATATGATAGACCCCTGCCAATACACGAACTCCCGCTGATAGGTTCAAGGCACGGTGAGCAATACTCACCTGACGAGCTGCACATTTGAGACTCGCACTACCATCAGTGCATAGCACTGCATCCGATGCAATGACATGAGCTAAAATAGGGGCTTCTTCAATTTGAAAGGCTGATGACAATTTAAAGTCGGTGGTAGCGCCATGGCGATCACGCAACACCAATACTGGCACTTGCTCACGGCCCGTTCCCTGTTGATGAATAGCATGACCTCGGCGGTGTGGCGGCCTTGGCATATGCCGAGACCCTTTGAATGACAAGGGGAAATAGGTCTCGTCAGCCTCGACAATGCCGGTTAGGCTAGTCGCCTTTAATTCGGCTAAATCAGTCAGAAATCGATGTCGCCAGCGAAAGCTTGTGGTTTTAGCTACACCACAGTGGGCGGCGGAAGCACGAACGGTGAGTCCTTCGATCAATGCTTGACTATAGTCGAGCCAACACTCTTTACGTCGTAATCGGGCAAGAGGAGTCCCCGTTAAAGCATTAAAACATTTCCTGCAATCTCGGCACCGAAACCGCTGTAATCCAGATTGTCGACCCCAGCGACCCAGGCGTTCACTCTGACAATGCAGACATCGGTGAACATGATTGTTCTCCAATTCATCAATGATAGCTTCTTGGGATTCCACTGCATTCAGTTGGCTGAATACCGATTTTCGTTGACTCCGAGTAAGACTTTTTATTCCATCAGTCCACTCGTGATAGGCTTTTGTCTTCATATCTCCCCCTGTGTCTCTACTAATAAGACCAGAAAGTTACTCCAAAAGTTCAGATTCAACTATTAACGCAAACATAGCCTTAATTAATGCCCAGCGAGTTGAGTAATCTTTGTCGTTTATTGGCAAGGTCATTAAAACATGAAGGTGGTCAGGCAAAACCACCATAGCATTCAGTTTAAAAGGGTGTTGTTTCTTTACCTTATTAAAGACATCTCGTAATAAATCAATTTCATCCGTTAATAATGTCTTTTTTCGCTCAGCTAGATTAACCGTGAAAAAATAGCTTCCTCCCTTTATATCCGAACGTCGGTAGTACATTTTATTCTCTTGAGTTAAGGGGTGAAAAATAATAGCTTGCCTTGGTTCAAAAAAGTTGGGGTTCCTGTCGTCACCCCAACCGCGCTGACAAAACTCCTGTCAAATCATCTTGAGTAGCAAAAAATGAGAATTGTTTTTTAGCAGACATATTCTTATACCTACGGTTTGGGGACCAACAGAAAATGGTCTCCTGGTGCATTCAAAGTTTTTGAATGCTTAAGCAGCTTGTCTCTCACCTGATTCAACTTCTCTTTTACAATCACTTCATCATATAAAAATTCACCACCTCCCGGGCGATAGGAAGCAAGCATTAAAACAGTGTCCTGCATAAATTCGTCGTCTGGAAAAGCATCATCAAGCTCAACCTCAATATCGTTAACCAAAGCGATTGAATGATCTTCATTAGAAACGAATTGTTGAATTAATCCAAGCAACACAGTTACGTCCATAGCAATTACCTCCGTTTTGGATTCACAACAGCTCGGCAGGTTGGGTTGAGGAACGAAACCCAACAAATTCCCATAATGCAAAGATGTTGGGGTTCCTGTCGTCACCCCAACCGCGCTGGGGACTCTGCCCAACTTTCCGCGTTTGATATTCATAAGTTAAATATTAGTTGCTTTAATATTTCATCATAAGGCCTAGAATTAACCTCTTCAGTGGTATCTTCGACAAGCTCTTCTTCACTAACATAATCAACCAATTGAAAAGCAATAAACCCTGAACTCCAAAAATATACATACCCTCCTTTCTGCTCAGAATCGAATTGAACTCCATATAAATCACCAAAGTCTCCATCTTTTTCGGAAATATATTTAATTTCAAAATCATTTTCTATAAGTGGCTTTATATTTACGTTAAACCAATTAATGCCAACATTTTTTTTCATAACGCTCTATTTCGTTTCAATTATCTGAGATAAGTTTCGAAAAGGAGGGGTTGTTTGTCCTCCTTGTTTTTTTAGTTTAAATAGTTGCGATTTTGGAGCACCTGACCCAAGAGTGTGTCTACCATTATCTGTCACATCCAAAAAGGCAAAAGACAAGACATGACACCATCCTTAGACAGCAATCTGATTCTTAGTCCAATTAATCCCAGTTTTAACCCCTTGTTTAACGGTGTTTTTAATACCTTGTTTTCCTGCTTGCAATGCGGCAGTAACATACCCCGTCCTGCTCAGAGTCACCCAACCTACCGCGCTTACCGCGTTGCCTTACGTGTTATAGGTTGTCGGGTCATTTATCAATTGTGAATACATGTATTCACAGGCATCATGCTCAGTATCAAAAATTTGTTGCCCTGTTCTCAACCCTCTTTCACCATAATAGAAATACCATTTTTCACCTATTTTTTCTAAACAATACTTTTCATCTTCAAGATTTTTCTCAATACTATAAGAGTTTTTGTCAACTCCAAAAAGATTAAGCCTTTTTTTTAACTCAAATACATTGTTTATCATCATTGAATCCTTCCTAAATGGCCACTTTTAATAAGATTTCCAACAGAATTGGATAGCTTATGCTGGGTTCCCAATCCAATTTGATTAAACGCTGGTGCAATAGTTGCTGTTTCAACATCTATTGGTTTTAAAACCTTATAGGTATTTAACGCTCCTTTATTTGTTGTTAGAGGTAATGCACGCATTTCAAAAGGAGTTCCAGCAGGAGAAACAAAAGACCCGCCTTCATGCCCATATCTATCAATTATTGATCCTGGAGAAAGCTTTTCATTTGTAATTTTTCCTAGAGCACCATTTTTAGCAGGCCAATACGGTTGGAGCGATTTACCTGGTGTTTTTATCGCATTAACCGCTGTCCTAGCCTGAATAAACTTAGACAGCCCAGCCCCCAATCGAGCCGTAGTCGCTAAACCAGCTCCAGCTAATTGTCCTGCTCCCGGAAAGCTACCAATACCCGTAGCAACAGAAGTGATTTCGCCTTGGTATCTGTCTAAGGGGGCTGTCAGAGTTCCAATAGCATTAAATGCAATATTACCAATTGAGTTGATACTATTAAGCGCACTATTTACGGCAGTTGATGCACTGCCTAAGTTGTAATTTGCTTGTGGAAATACACCTGGCGTGTAGTAACTGGATGAGTTAGAAAGTGCTTTTACAGCTGCTCCAATAACACTAGTCCCATAAGGATCAGAGTAATTAACCGGACTATTCACCGCATAAGCATATTTATTAATCCCATCAATAAACCCTTTAGGGTCTTGTTGGGTAAATCGGCCTGTTTTGGGTTGGTAGTATCTGGCTCGGTAGTAGATTAACCCTGTGTTATCGGGTTCTCTGCCTTGGTAGCCGTATTGCGGTGTTTTTGTTGTGCTTTGGTTTGTGGTGTTGCCCCAGGCATCGTATTGTTGGCTTGTGCTTAGGTTGCCTTGTTCATCGGTGGTGCCTAATATGTTGTTGTGTGCGCCTTGTAAATAATACGTTGTTTGTTCTGTTTCGTTGTATCGGCTAAGCGGTTGGTCTAGGCCGAGTTGGACGTAGCGGTACTGTGGGTTGCTGCTGTCTGTGCTGTGGTATTGGGCATAGAGATTATCGCCGTTGTAGTGGTATCTTGTTTTGTTGGGGTTGTTTGTGGTGTTGGCTCCGATGATTTTTTCTATGCGTCGGCCTTGGCTGTCGTATTTATAGTGTTCTGTGGGGATGCCTGTTTTGCTGACCTGGATTAGTTCCTGGTCGGCATTGTAGGTTAACTCGGTTTGTATGCTGCCTGTACATTCGTTTGTGCTTGGGTTTCGGGTAACAGGGGTGCCTTGGCAGTGTTTGATCTGGTTGCCGTTGCCGTCATAGATAAACGCTTGTTTTAAGGGTCCCGTTGGGCTGGCATCTCTAATTTCTATCAGTTGGTTGGCGGCATCGTGGATTGAGATTTCTTTGTTTTCTGTCCCTGTTCCTGCGCCGATGGTTTGTTTGACTCGGTTGCCCAATGCGTCATAGTGCCAATTTTGTAGATTGGCTGTATTTTGGTTGTCGGCTTGGGTCAGTCTGCCTAGAGGGTCATACAGATAGTCGGTGGTTTCTGTACTGTTGTTTAAGGTTTCTGTTAATTGTTTGACTCTGCCTAGGGGATCAAATTTGTATTGTTGATCCAGTAGGGTGGTGTTGGTCGTTGTGTTTTTTGCCTGATGGCTTTGTAAACTGTCATCTGCACGATAGCTATACGTTTGGCTGATGTGGTTGGGATTGGTTTGCTGGGTCAGTCTGCCGCCGGCATCATAGCTAAACTGGGTGCTGTCCCAGTTGCTGTCCCAGAGGGTGGTGAGTCTGCCTGTGGGGTCGTAGCGGTAGTCGGTTTCCTGGTCTTGGTTGTCGGTGAGTCGGTCTAGGAGGCCTCCGGGGCTGTAGCTGTAGTGCAGAGTTTTGGCGGTGGCTTGGCCTGTGGGGGCTGTCCAGCTATTTCTTGAGTCTCGACTGTTGCTTAGGCGGTGGCTGGCATCATACTCATAGCTGTTGATAACATGTGGGTTTTGTTGCTGGCTGATTTGTCCTAGTTTGTTGTAGTAATAGTGGTTGGTGCCTGCGCTATTGCTTTTTTCTGTGAGCAGGTCGCCTTGTTGCCATTGGTAGGTGGTGGTTTCATTGTTACCATCGATACTTTGGCTGAGCTGGTTGTGCTTGGTGTATTGATAGTATTGACTTTGGTTTAGGGCATCGGTGCTTTGGATTTGTCGATTGAAGTCGTCGTAGTGGTTTTGTTGTTGCAGGCTGGTTTGATCCTGGTGGCTGTCGTCTGGATCAGTGCTGTAGCCTGCGTGGATTTCGGTTTGTTGCCCTAGTAGGTTGTAGCTGTAGTGGGTTACGGGGTAAATTGTTTGGTTGTAGGTGGCGGAGTCCAGGTTGTTGTCTAAATAGCTGGGTTGAACGATTCGGGTGGCTCTGCCTGCTGCATCGTATTGGGTTTTTGTACTATGGCCATCATGGTCGATATATTCAGTGACTTGTCCCGCGTGGTTGTAGTGGTATTCACTGACGCGGTTTAGGGCATCGTATTGTCTGAACAGTCGTCCGTTTTGTTCTGCTCCGTAGTATTCATAGCGCTGGCTGTTATTATTGGGGTCGGTAATCCGTTGGATTCTGCCCAGTGCATCGAGTTTTCGGGTGACTTGATGCTGTGCCTTGTCTTTTGCGCTTGTCCAGTGTCCGCGTTGGTCGTAGTCTACTGTCAGTGTGTAGTTGTCGGGGTCGGTGATTTTTATCAGGTTGCCTGTGGCATCGTACTGGTATTGGCTGGCATGGCCGCCTGCGTCGATGCTTTTGGTGAGTTTGCCTGTTTTGTCATAGCGGTGTTGTTCGCTATCGTAGAGGGTATTAGCAATCAGCAGTTGTCTTTGCAGTAGCTGGTTGTCCTGGTCGTAGGTATAACTGTGGAGCTGGCCTTGGCTGTCTGTGCTTTGGCTGATTCTGTTATTGGCATCGTAGTGAGTTTCAGTGGCATACCAGCTGGCATCAATACCTTGGGTTTGTCTGCCCAGGGTGTCATAAGTAACTGTGGCGGTTTGGCATTCGTTGTTGTCTGTACTGCTGTCTTGGTTTAGATCGGCTTGTCCACAGCGACTCATATCTATCGGATAAAGGGCATTACTGTCATATGTGGTGCTGACAATAGGGCCGGTGGGTTCTGTGCCACCATTACCGTTGCCTGTACCACTGCTGCCTGTGAGTGATTTTATGGCCTGGCTTTGTATGCGATTGCCGTGGCTGTCGTATTGAAAGCGCGTCCAGCTGAGAATATCGGCTTCTATCGGGGTGTAGGGGATGCCGCCTGTTTCAGGATCGCGGTCTATGCCTGCTTTTAATTGGATGCTGTCAGTGAGATTGCCTTGGCTGTCATACTGCATCAGGCTGATATTGCCGCGTGTATCAATGACTTTTTGCGCTTGATGGAAGCTATTGTAAAAGCTGTATTGTAGGGTGGCACCCGAAGGCTGGGTGATTTTGATTAAATCGCCATCACCGTTGCTGTCATATTCATACTGGGTTTTTAAGCCAGCTTTATTGGTGTGAGATAATCGGTTTAAGGGTTCGTTTTCATCGTAGCTAAAGCGTTCTGTCGCCCCATCGGCATCAACGATTTTAACGGGGTTGCCGTACTCATCAAAGAAGTGATGTTTGGCAAAGCCACGTTCATCGGTGACCACGGTTTCACGGCGGAAGTTGTTGTATCTGAATTGCATACTGTGACCAAGATCATCCGTATGTCTAAATACCTGACCATTGGCATAGTATTCAAAGCTCATGCCTTTGCCTTCGGCACTTTGTTTGCGTTTGAGTAGATGGGCTTTGTTGTGGCCATCTGCGTTAGTGTAATAGTCGTATGTCAAGGGGGCGATTTGTCCTGCTACGGCTAAGGGGGTTTTAACTTCGATTAAGTCCCCTGCTGGGTTAATCTCATAATGCCATTGTCTGCCGCTAAAGTCAGTCAAGCTTTCGATGTATTGGCTGGCTCCGCCATTGGCATAACTGAGGGTTAGGCTGCGGTTTAGATCATCGCTAATACTGAGGAGTTTGTCTTGGTTGCTGTTGTTGTAATTAAGGCTGAGCTGATTATTATTTTTATCTTTAATGGATAACAGCTTGGCTTTTTGATCGGCTGTGGTGCCTGCATTAGAAGCAAAGGTATAGACCATGCCATTTTTTTGAGTCATGCTGTATTGGCCGTTGCTTTCTCTTTTTAAAGTGACATGAATGCCTATATCATTTTCAAAGTCTGGGCTGTTATTGGGGACGGTTGAGCCTGGCAGTGAGAAAAACTTTTCGCCGCCTGAGCCGTCTACCCACGAAACTTTGATGCGGTTATCTTCGCTGTCATGACCGTAGAACTTTAAATAATGATTAAAACTGTGTGTCCAGCCGTAGCCCAAGGGGCTGTCTTCTGGGTCTTGGGAGTTGTAGGTGCGTTCAAACACAAACGGTAGGCCGCCACGGCCAGGGATGCTCAGGTCTTGTTCGTTGTGGTAGAAGTTGCCGGTGACTAAGTTGACTGGGTCGCCGCCCCAGACTATGCCAAAGTTGAAGCCTTTGGAGGCATTAGTCGAATTTTTGGAGATGCCTGTGGAAAGAACCCTATCAAGAACGCTGTTGGGAATTGATGAATGGATGGTGTTGTCATCAGCCATTAATCCATTGCTGATAAAAGCCAATAGACTTAGAAAAAAGAAAGTGGATGGCGACTTGAAAGGCATGGAGTATTATGGCTGCTGGATTGCTCAAAGGCAAGGAGGGTATTCAAAGGGGGGCAATCGAGTTTGTTCCCTTTGGTTGGTTAGTCATTTAGTATTGTCAGCTCTGGAATTTTATGCACAATCAAAGACCTGACCCCGTTCTTTATGGTCGAGTAGACGGGTTCTTCCGATAAGCGAGTCAATGAGTCGATAATACTTTTATTGTACACTTCGCTGCACGCAGCTACTGTGTGATTTCTAACC
>Ga0209826_1002022_pt1 | contig 13662 bp, 14 predicted proteins | sample GOMGulsemesocosm_5_FD_184637 | JGI IMG/M metagenome (GOLD analysis project Ga0209826, IMG submission 184637) | Methane-oxidizing microbial communities from mesocosms in the Gulf of Mexico - GOM15C Gulf of Mexico (SPAdes) (version 2) | ecosystem: Environmental > Aquatic > Marine > Cold seeps... | reverse complement strand
CTTCAACCGGAGCAGTGACTTCAACCGGAGCAGGCGCATCGCTACCACTGACTGTCGGCCCTTTGCCTGCACCATGCATATCATCGAGTAATTTATCGAATTCATCTTCGCTTATATTCTCAGAAACATCCGGTTCAGCTAACACACTAGGTTCAACAACCGGTTCGGCGGTTAATTCATCCGCATCAATTGATGGACCTTTGTTTTTTCCGTGCAATTCATCCAGTAATTTCTCAAACTCTTCTTCAGTTATATCCCCCGAAGGCTCAGCCACTGGTTCCGTCATCGGAGCCTCTTCGGCAGCAGCCGATTGCAACATCGCCTCAAACTCTTGTTGAACATCATCCGTGACGTCCGCTTGTTGATTATTAGCCACTGGTTCAGCAGTGGGCTCTACTGCTGCAGTAGGCTCGGCGGCTACAACAGCTCCTGACGCGGATTTAAATGCCGCAATCTCAGCAATCAGCGCTGGCGAGGCGGGCTCAGGGTCATTACCCGCTCGAACCGTATCAAACATTTCATTGATGACGTCGAGAGCCCTTAAAATAGCATCCATCAAAGTAGCATCAGCAACCCGGTCGCCATTGCGTAAAACATCGAAGACATCTTCACAAATATGACAAATACCAACCATCGCATCTAAAGCTAAGAACCCAGCTCCACCCTTTACGGTATGAAACCCCCTGAAGATAGAACTCAGTAAGTCAGCGTCTTCAGGTGATTGCTCCAACTCAACCAGCTGCTCACTTAACTGCTCAAGAATCTCTTGGGCTTCAACTAAAAAGTCCTGTAATATTTCGTCTTCTAAATCAATGGCCATTGTATTTTCTCTAAAATCCTAAACTCGATAAAAGGTCATCCACTTCATCCTGACTATTTACAGTACCTTCAACCACGACACCAGGCACCACGGGACCTTCTAACACCCCTTTTTTAGTTTCGTTTTGCATAGCGGTTTCATCAGCCTGAGAACCAGAAATCCGCACGAGTTCAACCAAGTTGTTTTCAACGTTCTGCACCAAGCTAATAACTTTCCTGATAATTTGCCCAGTTAAATCCTGATACCCCTGAGCTAGCACAATTTCATTGGTTTTATCACTCACAATTTTTGTATTGGCACATGAACTGTCCAAAAAACTGCTGATCTCCCCCGACATTGCCTTAAATTCGTCTAGAGATAATTCTCGGCCCAAAAATCGTTTCCATTTAACCGATAACTCCTCACATTTTCGATTCATTTCGGCCGTAACGGGTACAATTTCATCAATCGCATTCAAGGTTTTATGTGCAGCATCATCGGTCATTTCGATAACATAATTTAACCGTTCCTTTGCATCAGGAATTTCTTTACCGGTTAAATCAATCAACTGATCATCCAATGCGAAGGATGATAGATTATCGTGTAACTGACGTGTTAACTGGCCGACCTCTTTAAATAAACTACGCTCTCTGTCAATGGTCATCGAACACAATAACTCACCGGTCGCTTCCGCGTCGTTTGTTTCAATATGAGCCACCAGTTGCTTCGCTTTAGCCAGCAGTTCTAACCGTTCGTTCTCGTCCTGCATATAAACTCCCTTTATTTATGCTCAGCCAGCATTACGTGCGAAAATTTTATCGATTTTTTCTTTCAGCGTGGCCGCTGTAAAGGGCTTAATAATATAGCCATTGACTCCCGCTTGCGCGGCTTCAATAATCTGCTCTCTTTTTTGCTCAGCCGTTACCATAAGTACCGGCATATTGGCGGTTTCAGGGTTGGCACGTACCGTCTTCAACAACTCAATCCCCGTCATTCCCGGCATATTCCAATCAGTTACTAGAAAGTCATAACCACCAGCTTTAAGCTTTGGCCACGCCGTTTGACCATCATCAGCCTCATCTAGATTTGTGAACTCTAGCTCTCGTAACAAGTTCTTCACAATTCTTCTCATCGTAGAAAAATCATCTACGACTAGAATCTTCATATTCTTATCCAATTGGATTACTCCTTAAATTTACTTTACCCAGCCTTTATCGACCGTATTGCTTACAAGTTTAGCCAACAATTGCGAAATTGTTCAATAAAACTCTGTTTTTATTGTGATGGCGCAAAACCTGCTAGGCGAGCTTTTAATCGCAGCATGGCCTGATTATTAATTTGACAGGCACGAGATTCACTCACATTGAGTACCTTACCAATTTCTTTCAGGTTCAATTCATTATCGTAGTACAAGGATACGACCATTCTTTCTCGTTCAGGCAAGCTAGCAATAGCCTCAATTAATGTTTCTCGAAAATCCGCCTCACTAAGATTTTCTAAAACATTTTCGGCCGATGCTGGATCGGTACTACCCTCGATCTCATCCGTGCTAAATAGCCGGCAACAAGTACTATCCAACAAGATCTTTTGATACTCCTCAATGGTAATTTCAAGCATCGATGCAATTTCCGTATCCCGTGCATCACGCCCAGTTTTTTGCTCAATTTCCTGCATCACTTGGGTGATCTGCCGCGCCTTTCTATGCACCGACCTAGGTGTCCAATCAGTGCGCCGAATGTCATCGAGCATTGCGCCACGAATACGAATCCCCGCATAGGTGGAAAAGCTCGCTCCATGGGAGTCGCTGTAGTTGTTAGACGCTTCCAATAAGCCCAACATGCCTGATTGAATCAAATCTTCAACCAGCACCGTATCGGGTAATTTTGCTAGTAAGTGATAAGCAATCCTTTTAACAAGTGGCGCGTGTGTAGCAACCAGTTCCCCAGCATTTTTTGCTTGCAGGTTGGTGTACATCGCAATGCCGTTCACCCGGTCGATTCTCCTAGTTGACTCGATTCAATTAAGCGCTCCACAAAAAACTCCAAATAGCCGCCAGCCCCTCGCTGCATCGGCCAATTATTAATCTTCTTCGCTAAATTGTTAATCGCTAAAGCGGCTTGACTGTTCGGTGATAGTTCGACCACCGCCTGCTGCTTCTGTACCGCTTTTCGTAGACTGGTATCAAATGGCACCGCGCCGGTGAAATACAACGCAACATCCAAGTAGTGATCGGTCACCTTGCAAAGTTTCTGATATAAGGCCTTACCGTGTTGCAGCGTCTCAACCATATTGGTAATAATATGAAAACGGTTCAAGCCATGATCTCTATTTAATAGTTTAATCAGAGCATACGCATCGGTTAACGAGGTGGGTTCATCACACACCACGATCAGCACTTCCTGGCAGGCTCTGGCAAAATTAATCACCCCGCCATGAATACCCGCCGCCGTATCGACCAATAACATATCGATATCCTGTTCAAACTCACTAAACGCATTGATAATTCCCGCCTGCTCCATCGTGCCTAATTCGGCCATATGCTGAACACCCGAGGACGCGGGCAGTACCTTTAAGCCTTGTGGCCCTTCCAGCACAATATCATCGAGAGTTTTTTCACCGCTTAAAACGTGGGTTAAATTAAACTCGGGGTGTAAACCCAATAAAATATCGACATTAGCCAAGCCCATATCAGCGTCTAATAAGGCAACTTTTCGACCTAGTTTACAGAATGAAATCCCTAGGTTTACCGACAAGTTTGTTTTGCCGACACCGCCTTTACCACTGGCTATCGCTATCACCCGAACAGGCTTTTTATTTGTCATTTTTCTCATTCCCGACGCTTGATCAACACCGTCTTTAAACATTCGCATATTGTGATGAACCATTAAGTAATACCGACAGAGCAATATCATCACCTTGCACCAATGCCTGCTCGATAAAATTAGCCATTAATTCATCTGCCGACGGGTAATGTAGGTCTTCCGGTACACGCTGCCCATCAGTCACAAAGCTCAGCGGTATTTGTTGCTCTATAATGGCCGATAAGGCACTACCCGGGCAATCTGTTTCATCTAATTTACTTAAGATGCAACCCTTAGGCTCGGCATCAGCAAAGGTTTTAATCACTTCACGCATCGCACGCGACTCGGTGGTCGCCGAGATCACCAAATAATTATCGATATCGTGCTTATCATCGCGTAATAACTTGAATTGCTCGGTCATGCGAATATCTCGTTGACTCATCCCTGCAGTATCAATCAACACCAAGCGTTTATCAATAAAGTCACTTAATGCCTCTTGAAAGTCTTCGGCGGTGGAAGCAACCCGCATTGGTACACCCAAGATCCGCGCAAAATTACTCAATTGCTCGTGGGCGCCAATACGAAAATTATCCGTGGTAATTAAGGCAATTTGCTCCGGTCCATGGCGCATTCTAAAACGCGCGGCGATTTTTGCAATCGTCGTCGTTTTACCGACACCGGTGGGCCCTACCAAGGCAATCACTCCACCCTCATCTAAGATGTTATTTTCCATGATCGGCAGCGATTGAGCCGCAACTTGCAAACAGTTTTTCCAAGCTTGCTCAAGCTCAGTATCGGCCACTACCGACTCAGCCAGTTTTAAACTCAACTTTTTAGAAAAACCAGTATCCAACAGGCGCCTAATCACATCAACTCGCACTGGATTTTGCTGCGTTTTATCCGTCCAAGACAGTTCATTCAGCTGTGTTCTGAACTCATGCCGCATCATATCTAATTCGTGTTTTACCGCTTTAATCGCAGGGTCTTCGATCCAAGTCGCTTTTTCATTCGGCTTCGCAGCCCGCCGTTTAACCGGTTCTTTAGCTGGGGTAAGCGCTGGCTCGACTTCCTTTTTTGCCGGCGTATAGTCTTCGCGGTAGGCTTGTTTAGGCGGCGTACTCCAATCGATTGAAAGCCGGTCGTTTTTCAACTCAGCGTCTAGGCGGGCATCAAACTGCGCTTCCTTCTTACCCGCCGCATCTTTTATTGCCTGCTCATCGTAGTCTTTTGCCGCTACAATCTCGATACCACCATCAACGGTGTTATTCGACAAAATAACCGCATCCTGACCCAGTTCTTGCTTGACCAAGCTAAGCCCTTCTCTCATGTTAGGAGCAAAAAATCGTTTAATTTTCATCCATTATGCCTCGTTAGCCATTTTGTCCCACACTGCCAACGACTCTCACCTGTCTATCTTCAGGAATTTCGTTGTAAGACAAAACATTTAAATTTGATATTGAATGGCGTACAAAACGTGCTAACCAGGGGCGTAAAAATGCCGATACCAGTAATACGCCGGTCTTACCTTCCATTTCTAACTTTTGCGTACTTTCTTGTAATGCATTTATCATTCTTTCTGCTAACCCCGGTTCTAATCCTGCACTGCCATCTTCTGACGTTTGCAAGCTCTGCTGCAATAACCGTTCCAAATCTGGATCTAGCGTAATAACCGACAGTTCGCTGTCTAAGCCACTGATTCTTTGGACAATTGAGCGGCCTAGTGCAATTCTAACCGCCGCCGTTAAGGCGCCAGTTTCTTGACTAATACGCCCTTGCTCGATCAATGTTTCCGCCACCGTACGTAAATCACGCACCGGAATATTCTCTTGCAACAGGTTCTGTAACACCTTCACGATAGAACCCAGTGGCAGGGTATCGGGCACCAAATCTTCAACCAGTTTAGGCGCGGATTTTTTCAGCGTATCGAGCATTTGCTGAACCTCCTCGTGACCCAACAATTCATGTGCGTGTTTTTGGATTATTTGGCTTAGGTGGGTCGCAACCACCGTTCCCGGATCAACCACCGTATACCCCATCGTTTGTGCTTGATCTTTTTGAGCCGTATCGACCCAAACCGCGTCTAAACCAAACGCTGGGTCCTTGGTTGCAATGCCTTGAATATCACCAAATACTTGCCCAGGATTAATCGCCATTTCTCTATCGGGGTGGATTTCCACCTCACCGATATTAACTCCCATCAAAGTGAGGCGATAAACATTCGGTGCCAAATCGAGGTTATCGCGGATATGCACCGCTGGTATTAAAAACCCGAGTTCTTGCGACAACTTCTTACGTACCCCTTTGATCCGTGACATCAACTCGCCGCCTTGCGCTTTATCCACCAAGGGGATTAAGCGGTAACCGACCTCTAAGCCAATCATATCTACCGGTGCCACATCATCCCACGACAATTCTCTTGGTTCATCCGGTAGCGCTTGCACCGCCGGCTCCGGTTCCAAGCTGACTTGCTCGGCAATCAAACCTTTTTTATACACCGCGTAGGCGGCATAACCCAATGCAGACGCAATTGTAATGAATACAAAATTTGGCATCCCTGGGATTAAACCTAATAAACCGATAATCCCGCCACTGATCGCTAAAGCACGCGGATTTCCCAGTACCTGCAAGGAAACTTGCTCCCCCATGTCTTGATTGCTATTAACCCGAGTCACAATAATCGCCGTGGCGGTCGATAATAATAAACCCGGGATTTGTGCTACTAAGCCATCACCAATCGTCAATAAGGTGTAATACTCCATCGCCTGCGAAAACGGCAAATCGTGTTGCAAAATGCCAACACCCAAGCCACCCACGATATTGATTAACAAAATCAGAATCCCGGCCACCGCATCACCACGAACAAACTTACTAGCACCGTCCATCGAACCATAAAAATCGGCTTCCTGACTAATCTCTGCACGTCGATCGCGCGCTTGATCTTGGGTTAATAAACCGGCATTTAAATCCGCGTCGATCGCCATCTGTTTACCTGGCATCGCGTCCAAGGTAAAGCGGGCACTCACTTCGGATACGCGCCCCGCACCCTTGGTAACCACCACGAAGTTAATAATAATGAGAATACTAAACACCACTAAACCCACCGCGTAGTTACCACCAATCACAAACGCACCAAAAGCCTCAATCACCTTACCGGCCGCGTCCCCCCCATTATGCCCTTCCAGCAAAACAATACGGGTGGATGCCACATTCAAGCTAAGCCTCAATAAGGTAGCCACCAATAAAAAACTGGGGAATACCGCAAAATCCAATGGCCTTAACGCATAAACAACCACTAATAAGACGATTAACGATAAGGCGATGTTGAAGGTAAATAACAGGTCCAACAAGAATGGCGGCAACGGCAATACCAACATCGACAGCATGATCATAATGAGCACCGGCGCACCGAGCCCATTACGGACAAAATTAAGTAATAATTTAGACATATCGTTAGCGTTCATGATTAATATTGAGCCTTAAGTGCTTAATGCGTTTTGTTTGCATATTTTTTATATTCATCGGGAATCGTAATATCTTTCGGTGGCTGCGGTTTTTTCCAGCGTTTATCGGTGGCAATGCGTAGTTGGTATACATAGGCTAGCACCTGCGCAACCGCTAAGTACAAACCCTTAGGCACCTCTTGATCAATTTCCGTACTGAAAAACAAGGCTCGCGCCAGGGGCGGAGCCGAGACTAAGGTAATGCCATTAGCGAGGGCAATATTTCTAATTTGCGCCGCCATTAAATCGCCCCCTTTTGCCACCACCATCGGCGCGCCCGTTCCATCTTCCTCATATTTAAGCGCCACCGCAAAATGAGTCGGGTTAGTCACGATGACATCGGCCTTCGGCACCGCTTCCATCATCCGGCCTTGCGACATTTCTTGCTGCATCTGACGGATCTTACCCTTCACTTCAGGGCGGCCCTCGGTTTGCTTCATTTCATCTTTCACTTCTTGCAAGGTCATTTTGAGTTTTTTCTTGTATTCCCATAGGCTAAAGGGCACGTCAATCGCCACCACCAGTAATAAGGATGCGCACAGCACCACAAAAGACATCGTCATTAAATCACTGGCTCGTAACAAGGCCGTTGCTATCGGTAACTGACTAAAGTTTAAAAACTCTGGCAGGTAAACCTCCACCAACAACAACATCACTCCGAGCACCAAGCCAAATTTCAACAGCGATTTCAGCAGTTCAATCAAGCTACGCACCGCAAACATCCGTTTCAAGCCTTCTAGCGGGTTCATTTTGCTGGCTTTTGGCGTCAAGGCCTCGGCACTGAACGACCAGCCGCCCATCGCAATTGGGCCGACGAGTGCCGCGAGCACCATCGCCGCTAAAAAGGGTGCAATTGCCGCGAGCATATCCTGCATCGATGATTCCAACCCGACCACCATCGCTAAAGGGTCGTAAATACGAGCACGATCAATCTTAAAGGCATCCTCCATCACCGCCCAAAGACCCAGAAAAATTCGGTCGCCGGCCATCCAAATAATCGTCGAACCCATTAGCAGAGTCACCACCGTATTCAATTCTTTTGAGCGAGCAATATCACCTTTTTTTCGCGCGTCTTCTTCGCGCTTGGCGGTGGGTTCCTCGGTTTTTTCTTGATCACTACTTTGCTCAGCCATCGCTAATGCCTTATTCGCAAAAAGTCAGCAATCAGCCCATAACTCTCGGCGAGCAAATTCGTGAAGCTACCCAATATGGCGGGCAGGGTCACCCACATCAATAACAAACCCAATAATAAGGTGATGGGAAAGCCGACGGCGAAAATATTCAATTGCGGTGCGGCCTTGGTGACCACACCAAAGGCAATATTCACCATCAGTAAGGAGGTAATCGATGGAACGGCCATCAATAAACCCGCCGAAAACAACCGACTCGACCAAGCAATCACCGACCAGAAGTCGGATCGCTCTAAGCCAACCACACCAACGGGCAACGTTTTAAAGCTATCAATCAACATCTCAATCAACACCAAGTGCCCGCCCAAGGTTAGAAACAATAGGGTCGACAACACCAAATAAAATTGACTAATAACCGGCACACTAACACCCGAAATAGGGTCGACCATCGACGCAAACCCCAACCCCATACTATAAGCGATGCCTTGACCGGCAAAAATAACCGCGGCGAACACCAGTTGCAACACAAACCCCATGGTCAAGCCGATCACAATCTGCTGCAGACCGGTCATGATACCTGCGTGACTGAGCACATCCACGGCTGCATGGGCTGGCAATAAAGGTAAACTAAAAAAAGTAATCACCAACGACGTGCCTGCCATAATCTTATTGGATACGAAACGACCACTAAACACCGGAATAGACACCAACATCGAGCTGACTCTGAGTAGAGGCCAAATAAAACTGGACAGCCAAAGCATAATTTGTTGTTCGCTATAAACCATATTCAAAAACAACCGATACGCGAACGGTTAACTGATTAACTCTGGAATCTGCATATAGGTTTGCCGGGTAAAGTTGATAATTAAACGTAACATCCAAGGCCCAGCCATCGATAAAACAACCACGGTTATCAGCAATTTAGGTACAAAGCTTAAGGTTTGCTCATTAATTTGTGTGGCCGCTTGAAACATAGCCACCACTAAACCAATCGCCAAGGCCGATAATAATAACGGCGCCGCCAACATAACGGTGATTTCCAACGCTCGCTCACCAAGTTCCATCACGCTATCGGGTGTCATATCAAACCTCCTAAGTAAAAAAACTAGCGGCTAGGGTTTCCATAATAAGCGCCCAACCATCCACTAACACAAACAACATCAATTTAAAGGGCAGTGAAATAATCAACGGAGACAACATCATCATCCCCATCGACATCAGGACACTAGCAACCACCATATCGATAATAAGAAAGGGAATAAAAATCATAAAACCGATTTGGAATGCCGTCTTCAATTCGCTGGTGACAAACGCAGGCAACAGTAATGACAGCGGTACATCCTCCGCGTCATTAATCGGTGGCATCCCAGAAATTCGCGCAAACATGGCTAAATCATCATTACGCGTCTGCCGCAGCATAAACTCCCTAAATGGCTGAATACCCTTTTTGATGGCGACATCAGCACTAAGTTGATCGCTAAGATAGGGCTGTAAAGCCTCATCATTCGCCTTTTCCAACACTGGTGACATGATGAAAAAAGTCAGAAACAAAGCCAAGCCCAGTAGAATTTGGTTACTCGGTGTTTGCGGGGTTCCCATCGCTTGCCGAAGAATAGAAAAAACAATAATAATACGAGTGAATGAGGTCATCATCACCAACAAGCTAGGCAATACCGTTAACAACGTCATCACCGCTAAGATCTGCAGGGTCACCGAATAACTTTTACCGTCGCCAGCAATGGTTATCGCCTCGATACCCTCGGCGGCAAGCGCAGCCACCGGTAGTATCATCAGCAAGACAAGAAGACTGAGTTTTTTCATTTAGCCGCCTGCTGCGTCATCATTTTTTGCAAGCTTGCTTGAAAACCGCTGGTCGATACTGGCGCTGATTGCTCGATTTCGCCCTCTGCAAACGTATGCAAGTTGACCACTTGCCCCGGCGACACCCCCAGTAAGATATGTTGTTTACCCGCTCTAATCAGCAGCGCCTTTTCTCGCCCCCCAAGCGACACCCCCGACAGCACCTTTAGCTGCCCAGCTTGCGCCGCAGAAAAGCCGCTAAAACGCCTGGCCAACCAAGCCGCCGCGATGATCAACAGTAAGACAAACAGCAAACCCACCGTCCATTGCGTTAAATTAGCTGTCGATAATGGGTCTACGCTCTCCGAACCAATGACCGTTGGCGCAGCCAGTGCGGCGCTCATGAAAAACGATAACAAAAGGCTATATAGTAATCTCAACATTACTTTAATTTTTTAACCCGTTCTGCCGGGCTAATAATATCGGTCAGCCGTAAGCCAAACTTATCATTCACCACCACCACTTCACCTCGCGCAATTAATGTTTGATTAACCAATACATCCATCGGCTCACCCGCCAAGCGATCGAGTTCAATCACAGAACCTTGATTCAACTGCAAAAGATTACGAATACTTATTTTTGTGTTACCAACTTCCATTGAAACCGTCACCGGTACATCTAAAATAACGTCGAGGTTTAACTCACTATTTCCACTGCTGCCACCAGTATCCGCCAGAGCATCAAATGAGGCCGCTTCGGCATCCGCTTGTTCGTCAAGCGCATCCCCCCAGTCAGCACCAGCTTCGGCATCCGCTTGTTCTTCTAAGGCATCGCCCCAATCTGCATCAGCTTCACCGCTTGCCTGCTCATCTAAGGCATCCCCCCAATCCGCACCGTCATCATTATTGTCGTCATCCGCCATACCCTACTCCTCTTCTTTTATCACACTTTTCATTTCTTCTCGCTCCATTTTCTCTTCCAGCTGAACCGCAAAATGGCCATTACTCACCCCAAGCTTGCCCCTAAATAACGGCATTTCACCCGACTCGATAATGATTCTGTCGGGCAAATCAATCGGTATCACATCCCCCACCTGAAAACCTACCACCTCTCGCAACTGCATTTCTTTCTTTAAAAGCGTGCCGGACAAATCGACATCAGCCGTCTTGATATCGTTTCTTAGGGTGTTTTTCCAGCGTTCATCGGTATCACCTCGGTCACTCTGGATACCCGCATCCAGCAATTCACGGATCGGCTCAAGCATCGTGTAAGGCAGGCTAAACTGGATATCACCCCCACCGCCCTCAAGCTCTAAATGAATCGTTGACACCACCATTATTTCGGTAGGGGTTACGATATTGGCAAACTGCGGATTAACCTCAGAGTTAGCATACTCAAAGTCCAGCTTCAAAACCGGCTCCCAAGCCTTCGTCAGGTCTACAAAAATCAGGTCTAAAACAATTCGAATAACACGCATTTCTGTCGCGGTAAATTCACGCCCTTCAACCTTATTGTGAAAGCGTCCAGATCCACCAAAATAGGTATCAACAATGGAAAAAACCAAACTGGGGTCAAGCACAAATAGAGCGGAGCCCCTCAGCGGCTTAATTTTAACGATATTGATATTCGTTGGCACAAACAGACTATGCACATATTCGGAAAATTTCAGCATTTGAATACCTGAAATAGAAATTTCAGTCGAACGCCTTAAAAAATTAAATAAGCTAATACGAAAATAACGGGCAAACCGCTCGTTGACCATTTCCAAGGTCGGCATTCTGCCGCGAATAATCCTATCTTGGCTACCAAAGTCATACTCACTTGCTTCTTCAGAGGGCCCGTCGACACCGGCTTCGGTTTCCACATCACCGTCATCAACCCCATGCAATAAAGCATCAATCTCATCTTGCGATAATAAGTCTAAATCAGACATTTATTGCATCACCAGATCAGTAAAAAAAACATTTTTCACCGATGAGGAAATCTTTACGCTATCCAACACTTTATTGATCTCGGTCTTAATCGCCAACTGCAATTGCACCTTACCCTTCGCCGTTTTCAAAACCTCGGGATCTTGGCTAGATAGCATTAATAGAACATTATTACGAATCACTGGGTCATGCAGGATAACCGCATCAACAACCGCTTGCTCACTCGCCATCACACTGACAGCCAACTTCATAACCTGTATATTACCGCCAGGAAAATTAACCATAAAGGGTGGCATTAACGCGTGATAAATAGCCGTATTAGCGGCGATCTTCCCGCCTTCTTCATTACCCGCATCGTCACTTTCATCACCATTCGAGTCCGAATCTGTGTCAGCATCCACCGACTCCTCTGCCGTAGGCTCTGTGGGTTCATCATCGAAGAAACCGCTAAAAAACAACCCCGCCCCCACAAGAATAAGCACGCCAACAGCGCCACCTACCATCATCATTAATTTTTTCTTAGAGCCTGCCTCAGCGTCAACCGATTCACTTTGCTCTTCTTGCTCCGCCATGATGCACCTTTAAGTTTGAATAAAACATAATAAAGCAAATGCCATGCCACAGATAAAAGCACACATTTACAATGACTTACAGAAGACACCTGTTCTTCAGTCAAATTTAAGTCATTATTATATGCCCACAATAAACAAACAAGTCAACATTCTGGCGGCATCGTACAGCCCCTAGGTAAGCACCATCAGCAAATCCCTACCATTAACGATAGCTACAAAAACAACAACAGCAAGACATCATTCAGCCTATTACTAAGGCTTAGATAGCACGCCCTCTTCAGCGAAAAAGAAACTTTAATGTATGAGCGAAGACAGACAAGGCTGGGTGCAGAAAAAACGCACAAGCCCATTGAAGGACGGGAGGGAGAACAACGCATAAAGACAGGAGGCCCGCAACGGGCAAACGAAGGAGCCGTTATTGAGGAAGCCTCAACCGAGTTTACTAGGGTAAATAATCAAAGCCTGCTGATGAAGAACTTTAGCTCTTTCGACTTGCTTTAAACACCGGCAGTCGGTGTTCAAAGCAGGGCTGTATTATCAATACGCTGTAATGACTACTAAGGCCTCTCCCAGATAATTAAGCGAAGTCGCTAAATAATCCTTCATAGTGGCGCGGTGCAGTCTCCGGTTGATCAAAGAGAGATCCCTCTTGTTCGGCCTCACTGACCTGCCCCAGCTTATCATCCGTTGTCGACGCTTGTTTTTCACGCTGCTCCGCAAAAGAGTGCTGAGAGACATCAACATCGACTAAATTAACATTTTGCTCGCTTAACATCTCACGTAAGCGCGGTAGCGCCGCATCGATAGCCTCACGCGTCGCCCCATGCTGAGCGGTAAAAGAAATACTCAACTGTTCATTTTGCAATTGAATTTTTACCTCAACCGGCCCCATATGTTGCGGGTTTATACGAATTTGCGCCCCACTAACAGACTGGTTCACCGCCCATTGCACACGCTGGGTAAAATCCTGCCCCCAACGCGGGTGTCCGACAGGCGTATCCAGCGAAATAGTAGGCCGATCCACAGGAGCTTGTGGCGTAGCGCTTACGGCTTGAGCAGACGCCCCTGCTACCATTCTATCAGTCGTTTGCTGCATAGCCGCTAACTGAGTTTGAGTAAGCGGCCCTTT
>Ga0209826_1002020_pt1 | contig 13665 bp, 10 predicted proteins | sample GOMGulsemesocosm_5_FD_184637 | JGI IMG/M metagenome (GOLD analysis project Ga0209826, IMG submission 184637) | Methane-oxidizing microbial communities from mesocosms in the Gulf of Mexico - GOM15C Gulf of Mexico (SPAdes) (version 2) | ecosystem: Environmental > Aquatic > Marine > Cold seeps... | reverse complement strand
CATGGTTAAAGCATTTCGTACAAGATTTGGATGTAGTACATCTTTGTGTAGACGATTATCCGTACCATGCCCAACATATGCCTGACCAAGGGCACTTAACCTGTCAGTAAGCTCTGGGTCTTCTGCTTCAAGTGCCATAAACCTAATTAGGGAGCCCCGTAAAAGTGCTTGGTTGCTCGTTACTTCATCTTTAGCAAGTGCGGCTTTACTTATATCAAACTGAGCGAGTGCAGGGCCATACATTTTTCTCATTATTGCTTTCGCTGTAGATTGCTCACTTTCCGGCAATACAAATAGTTTGATCCTTCTCAATGCTTGCATTGGAGATTTTGCAACATCCCAATTGGGAGATATCGCAGCTGTTTTTGCCATATCTAAAAGTTGTGATGTTGATACTGTGCCCGCGGAATAGGCGGCACTCATACTACTTATTACCGACAGGGTTTCGCTGGGCTTTAATTGATGTTTATTTTCAATTACCCCCCTCCAACCTTCTGACGGGAGGGAGAAATTAATATAGGCAGCCCCATCGGCATTAGGTAAGATCCAAGCAGGACAGCTATTTGTAGGGAGTTTGATTTTCTGTTTTTCTTCTGTGAGCAAGACACAAAGGCTCGAGCGTTTTTTGTCGCTTCCGTAGGCAAGGCACATGGGAATAGACCACAATTTATCAAATTTTCCCCGTGTTCCCAAAGGAAGGCTTCGAGACTGGGTGAGTGTGACGCTTATGTCTCCCGAATTACAGGTCCAGTCTGCTGAAACATGTGGCGTTCCGGGTTGTTCTATAAAAGATCTGAAAGCCTGTAAGACATTTGGGTTGTCTGCAGCTTGTGTTATAGCGGTAAAAAATGAATCCGCTGTTGAGACTCCATGGGCGTTTTGAGACAGGAAGTTGTGTATTCCTGCACGGAATGCTTCTGGGCCCATGTATCGTTCAATCATAGAAAGAACACTGGCACCTTTTGAATAAGTTATGCTGTCGAACGCACTCACAATATCATTATTATTTTTCACCGGTTGGCGTATTTGCCGAGCACTTATGAGTTGGTCACCGCCTTTCGCCCTATTTCCCTGACGAATGGTATTTCGATCATTAAATTCTTCTGAACGCCATGTATTAAGTACCTTTGCTGACATCCAAGAGGCGAAAGATTCGTTTAGCCATATGTCGTCCCACCATGCAGGTGTCACCAGATTTCCAAACCAACTATGAGCCAATTCATGTGCGTGAATACTGGCAAAGGTTCGAAGCTGGTAGATAGACGGCTTTTCATCCATAAGGATAAATTCTTTACGGTAAAATATTGCGCCCGCATTTTCCATGCCTCCAGAAAGGAAAACAGACGGGGCCACAAGGTCAAGCTTGGCATAAGGGTAGGGTATGCCAAAATACTCTTCCAGAATTTTGATCATGGCTTCCGTATGCTTCAGGGCATAATGAAATTTTTCACCTTCCCCTTTTGGGGCAATTCCCCGTAAAGGAATTGGGGCTGACCGGATATCATTTGCTGGGATCGGATTCCAATTGACAACATCAAAATCTCCAACGGCTAAGGCAATTAAGTACGTAGGCAAAGGTTTCGTTTGTTGAAATTCAATTCGTTGGCTGTTGTTCGCAAGCACAGTGTTCTTTTCGATCGGTGTATTTGACACCGCAATGTCGGTCGTGGGAATATCTACAGATATCGTGAAAGGCGTTTTAAAACGAGGTTCATCGAAGCTTGGGAAGAACCTGCGGGCATCTAGAGGTTGAAGGTCTGTGTAAATATAATTCTGATCCCCTGAAACAGATTTATATAACCCTTCGGAAGAAGTATTAAATGCAGCGCTGTATTTTATTATGAGTTCTATTTCGCCAGATTTAACCAATTCTCCAGCTTCAAACTTTACAAGTCCTGTGTTGCGTACCTCATTATATGTTGCACTTACACGGGTGCCGTCGCCATCAAGAATATAACTCTCTTCAACGTCCAATCCTTGCCCATGTAACCAGATTAAGTGAGAGTCTTGATCTAACACAGCTGAAATTCTGACTGTGCCTGAAAATCGATCACTTGCTGGCGTAACAACAAGATGAAGGTCATACGCCGTTGGCGTAACCCCAAGCGGCAGTTTTCCAAAGGGCAAGTTTTCAGAATGTACACGACTGACTGAAAGTAGGGTGCAGACAATTACAAATATAAAAAGGTTGGGCAAAATGCGCATGGGGTCCCCAAAACGTTCACTACCTTAAATGGTTTATAGTCAAATTAATAATATGACGTAAAGGTAATGTCCAGCCGAAATTGAGACTTACATACCAAACCAGTATTCCGGGTGGTCTCACACAAATATTGATTTAATAGATGGCATACAATGTAGAATATCTCTCATATGGATACATATTTTTGCAATCCGTACGAGTAGAAAAGTCGAAAAATTTTGTCTTTGATAATCAGCCTTAAATTGATTTGCGGCCAGATGGAACCAATTTTATTAAAATTCAGTAGTATACAATAGACAACTATTCTAACAGAAGAAGTATGAATAGATTTTTTTGACCGAAGAATAAAATTATCAAAACGCTGTATAGTTGCTATTCGATAATCTGCTTTGTAGTTTAAAAAAAATTAATACTATTAATATTGTTTTAATTGTATATATAATAATTCTTATGCTTGGTGGTGTTGTCGAGTATAGGGAATTTATTTGAAACATTAATTAAAATAACGGAGGGCTACATGAAATTATTTCATAGAGATACAAGTAGAGTAATCGCAAGAATAGCCTTCGCTGCTATCACTGCTTATTCTGGTTTCGGGGTGATAAACACTCAAGCGGCCACGCTCGTACCAAGTTATATGATCATCGCAAATGCTGATGGACAACAAGGCGACGCGTTTCACAGTAATGACGGTGAAATGGGTGCCATTAATTATGTTCCAAACAAAGCATCAGATCCCAGTAATCCAAAAGGGGTTTCGGCAGGCTATCAGTCTCCAGTGAATGGCTCTATTGGTTTGGGGGGGGATATCGCGATCACGTCCAATACCGGAACAATTTCACTCGAAAGTACTGACATCCATTCAAAAGATACCGGCTACAGTAATCAGGGTATCGACTGCGCAGCCAGTTTCGGACGTTGTACGCCGAGTGAGTTAAAGGAAAATCGGTATAATTCTAATAGCCCTGCGGCAAATTTCTCTGGTGTCAGTAATGGTAATGGTGTCCAGGGAGGGCAGGACCACTCGAGTTTGATGACAGAGTTGAATGATTTGGCTAGTAATTATTGGGGATTGGCAAATACGGGGATTTTAAATCTTTCTTCAGATGGTAAAATTGAAAAAACGAGTTCTTCAAAATTTTATGACTCATCCTTTGATTCTGGGCTGCATGTGATCGATATCAATACGGGTGGCAATGACATGTATGTCAATAATGTGACCTGGCGCATTGACGGTAATGCGGATACAAAAGTGATTTTCCGTGTAAACTCAGAAGCTAACCTGAAATTCTCAAACGCCAACATCTATATTGGTGACGATATGACAATGGACAGTGTTCTGTTCTTGGTTGATGGGAAGCAGGGGACCACCAGCATCGATTTCAGCAACACCTTTTTCTACGGAACATCATTCTGGGATTACGGTGGACCTTTAGGTTATATGGATAATTATGCCACGTTTAACGATGTGATCGGTTGTGGCCAAGTTGTCTCTGACCGAGTGAATTTCAATAATGTAAGTATGGACGGATGCGCATTTAACGGAACGCCTAGTGTTGTACCGTTGCCAGCGACCTTACCTTTGTTTGGCGCAGCATTAATAGTCGTCGGTTTTGCCGGTTGGCAAAAACGCCGAAACGCTTAAACGAACTAAGCCAATCTGAATATTGAGAAAACGGTCCTTTGGGGCCGTTTTTTATGGATTAAACTTATCTGGTTTAGCTGATATTTCAGTAAGATATAAAACATCAATATTAAAATCTTTCAGGATATAAAGTTTTCCTTTAGCATATAAGAAAAAGGAAAAACAAATGGTTGCCTCTCACATTAAGCGATCCGAAACCTTGCTAGCTCGCCCAATTTCTTTAAAGCCTGCCTTTGATAATCCTCAAGGTATCATTGACTTAATCCGGCGGGGAAGTCCCTACAAAACACTTGCTGCAGTTCACAAAAACAAGGGCGACAAGTCTGGGGGATGGTTTCGTAATTTTTGGGCGTTGGGTGGCAAAGTTACTTTTGATGGGGCAGAACCGTATTTCCATAATGAAAAATTTATTGCCGCGGCTAAACAATCTTTTAAAGCAGAAGTAATTCGGCCTGTCGCGATGATGACAAATTTGAATTTACCGGCACCGGGCGCCCCCTATCATTTGGATCTTCCCTTTTTTAGAGGCGCACAAAATCGGGAAGTACCAAGCTGGATGCTTGCTCCTATGGGATATTCTGGCTTATTTCATGAATGGGCAATTCCAGTGGCTTCTGCAATTACATGGTTTTATAACGGGGAAGGGGGAGAGTTCGAATATTGGCCTGATGGTCTTGCTGCCCCGTCTTTGACTGAGACGCCTCCCTACTTTAACCGCTGCGTTCTTGCCGATAATGAATATATGTATCATCGCGTTGGTGCTATTGGACCAAAAAACAAACAGCAAGAATATGATGATATTGGGTATGATGCTGTTCTTGAATTAGGTAATGACAATAAATGGGCTGTTAGGGAAAATAATAAGACAACGGCTTCCTTTGAATTTGATCAAGTTCGAGTCTCGGTCCTATGGAAAGCATATTGTTTTAAAAATGAAGCAATGGCGGCGTCTTATGACGATCACTCTTTTGACCTGACTCCTCAAATGATAGCAGATATATTTTGCGAAGATTTAAAGCGCAGAAATATCGTATTCAAGGAGCCAGGACCTTTTGAAAGCGATTTGAACTGGAAGAAACTAATAACAACAAATTATGCAGCACCGATGGGCGGCGCCAGTTATTGAACTAATAATGGCGATGTATCTTCAGTTATGAGTTTTTCAACATGGGCTGTGAAAGGTATTTCACCTGAGGTTAAAACAAGTGTGAAATCAATATTTTCGTTCTTTTTAATAGGACGTACCACATCCGTAAGCTGGATAACGATATGAGAGCTCGTCATATCCAAATCTTCCTCTCTTGGGAGCAAAATTGAATCTAATTGGGAATAATTCCCTTCATTAAGCTGAACTCGAATTTTGGAATTTTGATGGATCGGACTGGTAACTCCAATAATTGTTAGGTTCTCCGAACTTTCATTAGTGATAAGAAATCTTAAAATGCTTGTACCGTCTGCTTTGATAGGCGACAGAACGGCTTTTTCAATACGAGCCGCTTGAAATAAGGATAAGGCATCATCCGATTTAGCTGGACTGACAGAAAACATTACTATTAGTAAGGTAGAAATAGGGTTTAGAAAAAATCGCATAAATCGCCATTTGGGTGCTGTAAATTGACAGTCATTTCGCATGATCATCGTCTCCGAAAAAAATGGCGCAGCTCCCAAGAACTGCGCCTGAATTTTAGTTAAACTTAACGTCGCCTACCATTCCCGATTGGTAGTGACCGGGGATATTGCAAGCAAACTCAAGTTCTGCTTTTTTGGAGAATTTCCATATAATTTCTGCAGTTTTTGACGGCTCTAAAAGTACACTGTTGGGGTCTTTATGTTCCATTGTATTTCCATCCCCCATATCCATTTTCATCAGAAGCTGATTTATTTTGTCCAATTCCAGGGCGCCATGTTCCACCATTGCAGCCATTTCCTCTTGGTGAGCTGCGTGCATTTCGGTTGTTCCAATATTAAATTCGTGTACAAAATCACCTTCGTTTTTGATCACAAAGCGAATGGTTTCTCCTTCTTTAATTTCTATTTTTTCGGGAGAAAAAGAATTGTCACTCATTGTTATTTGTATCGTCCTGGATACTTCATCGGTTGTGCCAGCATTACCAATTGCTGTTTTGGCCGAATGAATATTATTACTATTTATTTCATGGCTTCCTGATGCAAAAGCAGATGAAATACCAAATGCCATCAATACAGATAAGGTTAAGTTTGAAAGTTTTGAGATGTATGTTTGTTTACGTAACATTGTTTGATTTCCTTACACACTCTTCACGGGCAAAATAATCCATGCCTTGCATAAATCGCGAAGAGTAAATTGAAATTTAGATCGTAAAATGGGGAGGGCGATTATCAATAACGACAGCATGTCGCAATGATTTTGTCGCTTGAAATCAAATCAATGGAGGTCGGCCGAGCGGGGGGTGAAATACCGATGCTAAGTCATCTGTTAAAGTTGAAAATACGGTTTTCATCGCGTCAGTGTTTACGGTTAAAACATTCAGATTATGGAAGGAAAAAGTGCAAGATGACAAGCCGCAATGTTCTAAATTATCGTGCTGCATCTCAAGCAAAAATTGATCAGAATTAGCAACTTCAACTGAGATTGTATGCGTAATACCTTCGATTTTGGAATGTTGAGTAGACAGTGGAACAACGGCAAACAAATTGAACACAAAAAGAATAGCAATAAAAATGCTTAGTCCTTTCAATGATGGAGTTGCTGCTAATTGCTTGTCTGTCAATATGTACTGCCCAAATCAAACGGAATTGAATGTTCTCACCAAATCTATTGAACCACTATGGCGGAAATAAGGTTAGCAAAAAACTATACAAAAAAATCTGATAAAATTAGTTTTTCGTGTGCTGCTTTGAACCTACATGAGTACTTTAACAAGCAATGCATTTTTTTAATTTTATCGTATTTTTATCAGAACGTCTGTGATGTTTGTAGTTAAGATTTTCGCCGTTGACCTCATAACCGTTTGGGGATCCAGCTCGTTGTCGTCAAATAACATCTCGACAACCGAATAACTAATTTCTACGCTAAGGCGAATTTGACTGTAAATATGTTCACGGGGTGCTTCCGGCCAGATTTGCAAAAACCTAGCTGTCAAAGCATTTGAGACAAGCCTATGAGAATTCAGTCTCACTTCACTTAAATAAGGGCTGGCGTGTAGCGATCTCATAATCCAGGCACTTGCAGGATCCTCGCGTGTCACTTCCATTGTAATCTCGAGCAATTCGCGCATTTTGATTTCGAGATTGTCTTCATTAATGTCGTCCAAAAGCCACTCTTCTAGGGCTTTGTTTTGAATTTCCATCAATCTTCCACCAAGTTCTTTTAGAACAGCATATTTATTAGGAAAATAACGATATAGGGCGGGCGGCGTCAAACCGGCGCGTTTGCAGATTACATTAGTGGATAGTTTTTCAAAGCCAACTTCCATGAGCATTTCAGAAGCCGCTTTTAGAATACGATCAACAGTTTTGTTACTTCGAATTTGCCTTGGATAAGCGCGCTTATCAGTATTAGGATTTATAACCTCTGATTGTTTCGTTTTCTTATTCACGGTGTTGACATCCGAAATGAATTGATGAACAGTATGAAAGACTACCGTTTTGTATGTAGGGAGGCAACAGTGATCTCGAGGCGACGATTATTACAAATAGGCGCAGGTGTGGGGGTGACAGCTGCGGTTCCTGTTGGTCTTCAGGCGGAATGGATCAGTCGAGATTTTAGTCGTTCAGATTTTAATCCAGATTATCTTGAAACATCAACCGACGAAGAGAGTTGGATGAATTGGTCCGGTATTGAAAAAGCAACGCCAAAATTCATCGCCTCACCCAACACTGAACAAGAATTGGCGCAATTAGTTAAAAACACTACGATGCAAATTAGACCTGTAGGGAGTGGCCATTCATTTACTGGCCTGGCACCGACTGATGGAATGATGGTAGATTGCAGCTCTTTCAAAGGATTGCTAAATTACGATCCCTTGACAGGTCATGCAACATTTGGATCTGGCACCTACTTGTTTGAAGCGGCGGCAGAATTGGACACTCTTGATCGTGCGTTTGCTAACTTGCCAGATATTGATGTTCAAACTCTCGCTGGTGCCTTTTCAACAGCAACTCATGGTACTGGGAATAAACTTACAGCTTTACACGATTACATAACCAGCTTTCGTATTGTAACGGCGACTGGCGAAATTTTGAATGTTACCGAAAGCAGTGATCCCGAGCTTTTCTCTGCGGGAAAGGTCTCGCTTGGCGCGCTTGGTATAATTACGCAATACACCCTTAAAACGGTGCCCGCTTTTAATCTGCATCGCCGACTTATTATTGAAAAAGTAGAACCTTTTTTGGATAGGGTTGAAGAGATTGCCGCTCAGCATCGGAATTTCGAATGCTTTTATTCTCCAAATACCGGATATATCGCATGGCTTACCCACGATGAGTATAAAGGTGCCCTTCCAAGAAGAGGGATAGGTGACGAAGAGGATGCTGTTGAAGGGTTGAAAGAGCTAAGAGATTTGTTCGGCTGGTGGCCATGGCTTCGCCGTCAAGCCGTTCAAGCGGCATTCCCGACAGGTGTGATGGAGGATGAGAAAGATAAATCCATCAATTTACTAGCAACGACACGGGCTACAAAATTCAATGAAATGGAATATCATCTCCCTCGAGAAAAAGGCGTAGAAGTTTTACGGGCGATTGTGAAGATGATGGACAATCGCAAAGATGCTTTCTTTCCTGTAGAATACCGGCATATTGCTCCAGATGATGCTTGGTTAAGCCCCTTTAACGGGCGTGAGAGTACCTCAATTGCCATCCATGCCGCAGTTGATGAGCCTTATGATTATTTCTTTAGCGAGTTTGAACCTGTTTTTAAAAAGGCTGGCGGACGCCCTCATTGGGGGAAACTACACTCACTTGGCAAGACCGATTTGCTTTCGATTTATCCGAATTTCGAAAATTTCCTTCGACTACGGCGACGGCTCGATCCAACTGGAAAGTTTTTGAACCCGCATCTTGCTAAATTGTTTGGGGAGAATTTGGTTGCCTAAAATTTCACGACGTACAGCTATACTTGGAAGCGCTGCAATTATAGGCGGTGGTGCCTATCTGGCTAAACCTACCGACAAAAGTGGGCCCCGAGACCCATATTTTTTGAGGCTACAAGAAGCAATGGCTGTAGCCGGGATTGCCACACCAACATTGATAGTTGATAAAACTCGCCTAAATGCAAACATCGATACGCTTATGGGTCAATTACCTTCAGGTATGGGATATCGCATTGTCTCAAAATCACTTCCATCTCTAAAACTCATTGAGCATATTCGGGAGCGATCTGGCACTAATCGGCTGATGACATTTAACTTGCCCATGCTATTGACGCTCAGCAACAAGATGCCTGAGGCCAGCCAATTACTGGGGAAACCACTTCCAGTTCAAGCCGCTCAGAATTATTTTGAAAATTTACCTTCTGATAAAGCGCGGGCGGCTTCGCAAATTCAATGGCTCGTAGATACCCCAAAGCGGGCTAAAGAATATGAAGAGCTAGCGGTAAAAATCAATCAGACATTAAAGGTGAACCTTGAGCTTGATGTGGGTTTACATCGGGGTGGTATGTTGGCGGGGGATAAACTCGGCACAGCATTGGACATCATCAATAGGTCCCCTTATTTGGAATTTTCTGGTTTTATGGGGTACGAACCCCATGTTCCGGCAATCCCATCCATTTTCGGTTGGCGAGATAGAGTACTGCAAGATGCCTGGAATAAATATCGTGGCGCGCTTGCACAAGCGGGGACAGTGTTTAGCGCTGATGTTATGAGCGGAATAACGAGGAATGCTGCGGGTAGTCCCACATATCGGTATTATGAAACAACAGATATTGCAAATGAGATATCTGTAGGTTCTTGCCTTGTAAAACCAACACATTATGACACTGAATTATTAACCGATCATCAAGCCGCGTGCTTTATAGCCACGCCGGTTTTGAAATCCTTTGCCAAAACACAAACCGCTGGTCTTGAATTTGCTGACGGTATTACCAGCGCGTGGAACCCAAATGCGCAAAAAACTATATTCACCTATGGCGGTAACTGGATGGCAGAACCTGTTGATCCACCGGGGCTTTCTTACAATTCCGTATTTGGACGTTCATCAAATCAAGAGATGATAAATGGGGGATCGAACCTTAATTTGGATACGGATGATTATGTTTTTCTAAGGCCTCACCAAAGTGAAGCCTTATTCCTGCAGTTCGGAGATATTGCGGTCTATGAAGACGGAGCTATCGTTGACAGATGGGCTGTCTTTCCTGCATCAGCTTAACAACCGCCGGGGGGCGATTGCCGCATTTCAATTTACGTGTCCTTGAAAGAGTGATGGTCGATTGAAATGCGGCATTAAGAAATTACATTCTCTTCGTCTAAATACTCTCTTATTTACTCATCAGAAAATTATTTCCATTTTCTAAATTGGCGATAGGCATAAGCATCGAAAAGTCGAATGTTTTGACCTGATCTAAATTCACAGCTCTGTTTGGCCAATCCTGATTAGATAGTGCAATTTTCCCTAGTGCAATCAAATCACCATGGCCATTTTCAAGTGCTTGTGCCGCTTCACTTGGCTCGTTTATGCCGCCGTTGGCGATAACTGGCAAGCCACTGTATTTTTTTGCGAGAGCGGCGAGAGAGGGAGTTCCTTCGAACGCGGGTTCTGATAAATCTGGTTCCGTCGTATGTATGTAATCAATTTTGCAGCCGCCCATTATTTTGAACGTTTCTTCAGCAACGGATACGCCCTCAATCCACTTATGGTGTGCATCATTTACCTTGGCCTGAGAGAACCGGATGCCAACAATAAAATCTGCACCAACGGCATTTCGAATAGCGTCAATAATTTCTCTATGTATACGGAGGCGATTTTCAATCGATCCGCCATATTGATCGTCCCGCTTATTCGTGTGACTGGTTAAAAATTGATCTAATAGATACCCATTCGCACCATGTATTTCTACACCATCAAATCCGGCTGATTTTGCTAGCAATGCAGAGGTCGCAAAATTTGAAACGACTGCCTTAATATCAGCTACTGTCATCGCCACCGGTGTTGAATAGTCGCCTTCACCATAATAAAAGCTCATCTGCTGCCCCTTTGGTTTAACGGAGGAGGGACTAATATTCTTATCTGAAATTCGAATATTTTGTGCTAATGCCCCGGCATGCATGAGTTGAGCAATAAATAATGATCCATGTTTTTGTACAGCTTTTACAACAGGTTTCCAGCTATCGGCGTGTACCTGTGTCGCAAGGCCAGGCTGCATTTGATAGCACTGGCTATAATCTGTATCTGGATAGAGGCCTTCTGAAATAATCAAACCAAAACCCCCTTTTGCGAAATTGGAATAATAGTCTTCCATTAAGGGGCCAACGGTTCCATCTTTAAGCCCACTAACCCTTGTCATAGGGGCAACAACCATGGAATTTGATACGTCCAATTTGCCAATTTTTGAAGTCTTAAAGAGTATATCGTTTGAATTGTTCATGAGTTTTTACCGACTGAAGTTATAAGATCATTTATTTTGACAATTAACTCAGTTAAGGTAAATACGGTGGTTAATTGAATTATTAATAACTTTTTGTTGAAAATGACCAAAATAAACCAGTTAGAAAGTTTAAGGGTATTTAAGGCTGTCGTTGAAAGCGGTAGCTTTACGGCTGCTGCAGGAAGACTAAAAATTTCTCCCGCTCGGGTTTCTAAGTCTATCGAACATTTAGAAAGAGAGCTCGAGAGTGTCTTATTTAATCGTAGCACGCGACATATGAAAGTAACGGATGCCGGCGAGCGTTGTTACCGCAAGTCCCTTGTTCTAATCGATCAATGGCAGGAATTAGCAGAAGAACTGGTAGAAACGAGGGAAAGCCCAATTGGAAAATTGAGCATAAGTGCGCCAATGACGTGGGGGCTAAATCAACTAGTTCCGGCTCTTGACGCGTTCATGAACGAATATCCAGATATTAAGCTTGATATCCAATTGAACGACCAACGCGTTAATGTGTTGGAAGACCAGTATGATCTTGTCTTGCGCTTGGCAAATGATCTCGCAGATAGTTCTCTAATCTGTCGTAAAATCACTGCTTATCGTTTTATTGCATGTGCTTCACCGGCGTATCTTGACAAGCGCGGAAGCCCTCAAAAGCCAAATGATCTAAAAGTGCATGATTGTTTGTTATATACGCGCCCCGGGGCGTCCCGTAGTTGGCAATTCATTGAGACAAACAAACGGGTCGATGTTTTTTTGGAGGCAAGGTTAATTTCAAATAACAGCTTACTCCTTCATTCCGCCGCATTAGCAGGGAAGGGGATTGGACTTTTTCCTGAATTTGTCGTTGCTGACGATTTGAAACACAAGCGCCTTCTCCCTGTATTGCAGGAATATCAAACGGCGCCTTTAAATTTATATTCATTAAGACCCGCAAATCGAGCGCAATCCTATCGATTAAAGGTTTTGCATGATTATCTTGTAATGTGTTTCAGAGGCTCGCAATAGAAGATAATTCCATAGAATATGGCGATTAATCGGAGGAGGGAAGATACAAGGTCCTGTCGGTAAAGAGATCCATTGGCTGTAGTTTTAGAACAGGAATATATCCTCCGGGAATTCGGCACCCCGCGAGATATTCCTTTTCCAATTCCATCTCACCCTGAGCCACATCAATATACCAAGACTTGGCTTTACCATCTGATCCATCTGACCATCTGTAGCCCCGTGCCTTTAAATCATCTTTAATGTCAAAAGGGGCTTTATAGGCAAAAATTCGGTAATCGGGCACGCGTGCTTTTTCAAGAACTTGTGCCATTGCTGTCCCCTGACTTTTTGGAAGCTGGGTTGTTAGAGCGAAAAGTGTTGCATGGCAATCTTCAACGGCTCTATGCCCCTCGTGAAATTTTCCCAATTTAAACAATATGTAATCAAGTTTTGCTGATGAAATACCTTCACTTTGCCAATCCACAGATTTTAGACTACAGCCCCAAGGAAGTTGAGTAAATTTTGGAAAACGCCGTTCCAGCATCGGTCGGTCAAAGCCGGAATTATGGGCGATTACAAAATCAGTTTGCTCGATTAACTGCTCAATCCTTTTGTCGTCCAAGGACTGGCCTTCAAGTTCCGCATCTGTGATACCTGTTAGCTCGATTATTTCGGGAGATAAAGGATGCCCGGGATCTTGCAACCCATTATATTCATCGATAACCCTGTAAATGGTTCCGTCATGACCATATTCAAACAAAATACAGCCCAACTCGATGATGGTGTCGGTTTTCGTATCCAAACCCGTGGTTTCAACGTCAACCAGCAGCCCTCTACGAGTTTTTCGTCCATCTACTGGATGAAATGAAACCTGTCGTTCAATTCTGCTCAAAACACGGTAGTCAGGGGAGCTTTCCAGTGTCAAAGCCAACGTCTTTAGATCACTCATCCATATCCCCAGAATTTAATTCGCCACGCAAATTTGAAATCGAATTTAATGTTAGATCATATTGAGCAAGTGGTCGCAACTTGTCTATGAACGTCCCGTTAAGCGGTGTCATATTGCACAGTTAATATGGGCTCTTGCCTATGGTTGAATGAGTGTAAAACGGTTGACACGAAACAATCTCTCACTGTAATTTATAAGAATGAATAAAAATCTTACGCAACAGATAGTTCGAATTATTATCATTCCATAGGAATGGTGGGATTTTTGATGCGTTTATAATTTTTTCAAATCCGCCCAAGAGGCGGTTTTTCTATTTCTGTCTG
>Ga0209826_1002019_pt1 | contig 13667 bp, 12 predicted proteins | sample GOMGulsemesocosm_5_FD_184637 | JGI IMG/M metagenome (GOLD analysis project Ga0209826, IMG submission 184637) | Methane-oxidizing microbial communities from mesocosms in the Gulf of Mexico - GOM15C Gulf of Mexico (SPAdes) (version 2) | ecosystem: Environmental > Aquatic > Marine > Cold seeps... | reverse complement strand
ATTACATTCTCTATTATTAATTTTTATCTAATTTAACGACTAAATAACGTTACCGCAAGGTAATTTTATAATCATAAGTGTGCCTCTACCATCACTAGGATCAATACTAAAAGTACCACCTTGATGCTGTATTGTTCGCTTAACTAAAGCTAAACCCATACCACTACCTTCTACCTTATCTCTTGATTGTAAGGTTTGAAACATTTCTAAAGCTTTTTCATGTAATTCAATGGGAATGCCTGGACCATCATCTTGTACATGTATCAGGTAAAAATTTTGTTCGTTTTCCTCAATAATAGAAATACTAATATCAATATTACCAACATCTTTATCATGATGTTTTATTGCGTTAGATATCAAGTTTCTAATGACCAATTCAAATGGTACTCTCTGTAAACATAATTCAACATCTTGCGCTGTACAGGTAAAACCATCATTGTTACCCTGTAAATCAAACAGTTCACTCACTACTTTAGCTAGCTTAAAAGTTTCAGCCTGATAATTTTCTTTACCAGCACGAGAGTATTCAAGTAAATCATTTAACAAGGCTATCATGCGTTTGCTACGACTCCTCAATAATGCTAAATGCTCTTGTGATTCCTTTGGCAGAATGTCATGACAGTCTTCTTCTAGCCAACTAACCAATTGTGAAATTCCATTTAGTGGCGATTTCAAATCATGTGATGCTACATAAGCAAATTGGTTTAAATCAGCATTAGCCATTTCTAATTTTTCAACCTCTGCTGATAATTCTTCTTTAGCTTCAAGTAACAAAGCACTTTTCTCTTTGTTAAGTGTAATATCCGTTCTAATTGAAATATAGCTATCGGGTTTACTTTGTTTATTCATAAAAGGAACAATCGTAGTACTCACCCAATAAAGATGACCGTTTTTTGCTTTATTACAAATTTCTCCTTGCCATGTATTTCCTTGATAGATTTGTTTAAAAATAGCTTCAAAAAATTTTTTATTATGACAACCTGAGTTTAATATTCTATGGTTTTTACCTATTAGCTCTGCTTGGCTATAACCACTAATTTCAGTAAATTTTTCATTTACATAAGTGATAGTTCCCTTAACATCAGTAATAGAAACTATAGCATGCTCATCTAGCGCCCATTTTTGCTGTAATAATGCTTTACCTTGTTCTGCTTGAGTCATAAGTAAATTATGAAAGCTTCTGGCAAGTACACCACTTTCATCTTGCGCATTCACAGGTAAATTATTTGCCTCACCTGTATCTCCATACTGTGTAACTTGAGAGGTAATAAGGCTTAAGCTATTTGATAAACGTTTACTTAAAAATAAGGCTATAGCCAAAGCTATAATTGCCAAACCAAAACCAATTTGCAGACTACGAGCTTGAATCGTTTTAATTTCAACAAGCAATGCTTCTTGATCCATTTCAACAAACAATCTTATAACCTTGCGTCCTCGCTCTGAAGGTAAATCGATTGTACGATAATGGCCTTTATTTACCGTTTCATTAATAATGCCATTATCCATACCTAACTGAAACTTTTTACGGTTATCTGCAATAACATCTACTAATTTTGGAAACCTTTGCTGTAATGACAGATCTTCATTTGTCGTAATAAAATTATCTTCTTGGGTAGAATTTATTTTATATATTATCTGCCCTTTTCCATCAGAAAAAAATAGTGCCTTACCATTCGTTCTCGCTAGATTTAAGTCATGCATGTAAGAAAAAAAATCAACTTGTAAATTCAAAACTCCAAGTAACTTTTTATCGTACTCACCATAAACAGGTAAAAACAAATGTAAAAAAGGTACTACTTCTTTATCAACTCGGCTATTTAATGAATCATTAAAAAACAGCACATTATCCTTTTTTAGGGCTGATTCATTAAAGGATAATCCACTCGCCAATTGATCTAATTGATTACTTCCTGCATTTCTAATATTGTGATTACTTTTAGTGATCTTTAATAACTCATTTTGTGAAGGGTAATTAATAAACCTCACTTGTATATAATACTGGTTTTTATTTAATAATTGAGAAAATAGAGTATCTAATGATTTTTGCCATTGCTTGAAACTTTCAGAATTTCGGTATTTTAGTGATTGTATGCCTTCTTGAAAAAAGGGTATTTTACTAACAAAAATCAAATCTTCTTTTGACTCATAGTAAATTTTAGTCACCAAAGGTGCAATAAAGTCACTTTGATTCTCTAATGATTTGTATTGTTGTTCTTGTGTTGCTTTTATTGTATCAACATAATAAATACTACTAACAGCTATACTTACCGCCATGGCAAATACAAAAGTAAATAAAGAGAACACCCATACTTGTGAATACTTTGCAGTACCAACTTTTAGAAAATCATCAGTGTTTGCTAATTTATTGATATTTTGATTACCCTGAGGCACATCTTCATTCACTAATTGTTTAGTCTTTCTTAATAATGTAATGAGAATGCCAAAAGTTAATATTGCATAAGCAACTATTTTTAGAAAATGAGCAATATTAAAGTGATTATCAAATAAAGCTGTAGAACCTAAACTCATATGCAATTGTGTTACAACTTCAGGTATTAAACTTAGCAGTAGCGCGAATTTTAAAGTTGTTGCTTTGTTCTGATACCATGACCAAACCAGTGCTGCTGATAACAAAAAAAGTGCTAATGGCACTATGTCATAAGGACGTGTTATCAAAGCATTTTTGAATGTTGTTTGTGGTAAGTAGTAACTTGTTGCTGCAAAAAAAACAGACCCAATTGCCATAGCAATAAAAATAATAGCCACTATCAATAACAATTTTGTTTTGTTTTTCTCTTTTATCAAAAACTGTTTCTTTAATATTTCATAAGCGTAACCTGTATTTTTTTGGTTTGTTAGCCACAAACTCAATAACACCCCAACAATCATAATACTGGCATTAAACATACGAGAAAGTGCCCAGGTAAAGGGGATAAAATCACTATTAGGTACATTAGCTGAAATAATTCTGGTGGCCGCTAATGTATGAAAAGCATCGGTAAAACCAGCACATAAAAGTGCTAAGCCAATAACAGGTACAGAAATATCTTTGTATTTAGTGTAATGGATAAATGCAGCAATACCTGCAATAACAGCCAGTACAACAGCACTCCACTCTAGCAAAGCATGATGTAACGCGCCTGCTAATGCATAAAATTTTTGATCTTGTGTTGTAAGGTTAGAAGAACTATCAGCTATAGGTGAAGGGGTTGAAGTAGAGCTAAAGTCAACTCCGAGTAAGTTAAGTATAAACGGTAAAATACTAATAAGAATAACTAGTATTATCAGGCTAAGCTTTAGGTTTTTACCTTTTAGGTTATTATTTTGCAATGTCCGCATCTTTATTCGCCCAATATTTATCTCTAAAGCTGTTTTAACCGCTTACCTAACTAGCACATAACATCATGTTATCTATCTCATGTGCAGGTGCTGGTTTTGCTAAAAAATACCCTTGTAACCTTTGGATATTTAACGCTTGGCATAGTGATAAATGAGATTGATATTCTATCCCTTCAGCAACTATATTAAGCTCTAAGTATTGCAACATAATAACTAATCCATCAATAATATTCTTATTAGGAGATCTTTCATCGTTAGATGGCATCAATGATTTATCTATTTTGACGGTGTTAATTGGAAAGTGATGCAAGTGCGACAAAGAAGAAAAACCAGTACCAAAATCATCAAGTGCGAGCTTACAGCCTAATTCACTAAGGCTATTAATTGCCACTGTAGTTTGCCATGTATCATCTAATAGAGCGGTTTCAGTTATTTCAAATTCAATTGTACTTGGTGTTATATTATAGAGCTTAAGTGCCTTTTCTATACAGGGTAAAAGTGCATTATCTAACAGTTGTATTGGGGATAGGTTTATTGACATAGTTAAAGCTGGTAAATCAACTTGCCAAATACTAAGTTGCTGACAAACTTGATCAATAACCCAGCAACCAATTTTTTTAATTAAACCATTTTTTTCTGCAATGGGTATAAAAACATCTGGACTAATAATACCATCATCACTATTCCACCTAAGTAAGGCTTCAAAACCAGTTATGGTGAGATCTTTACTACTAAATATAGGCTGATAAAATAGTTCAAATTGTTCTGAATCTAAGGCTTTCTTCAAATTACTTTCAATTTTATAGCGTTGCAAAAATTGCTTTTGCATTTCATCTTCAAAAAATGCAATTTGATTTCGGCCTGACTTTTTTGCTTTATACATAGCAATATCGGCTTTTTTAAATAAGTCACTTGCATTGTCTGCATTACTTGGATAAATAGAAATACCGATACTGACAGCCATATCAATATGTGCATCTTTAATACAAAACGGTGTTTTTAATGCTTCAAGTATTCGTAATGCAACTTTTTCTGCTTCATTATTATGGCTAATCTGGTTCAAAATAATAGCAAACTCATCTCCTCCTAATCGAGAAAATACTTCATTACCTCTCAAACAATTATTTATTCTATGTACAACTTTTTGTAATAGAATATCGCCCACATCATGGCCATGGGTATCATTTACATATTTAAAGTGATCTAAATCGAAGAGTAGTAATGCTGACTTTTTTTTCTGACGCTTATTATTTACAATAATAAGCTTTAAAGATTCATCAAAAAAGTATCGATTGGCAAGCTTAGTTAAATTGTCTTGCTCTGCTAATTGTTTAACTTTTTCATAACTTTTTGTTAGTTCTTTTTCCATGTCAAACCGGGTTTGCGCTATTAGAATAGCTCTTTGTAACCGAAACCCTGTAATATCAGATTTAACCATAAAGTCATGAGCGCCAGCTTTTAGACAAGCTAAAGCTAGTTCTTCATTTTCAGATGTGCTCATCATGATAATAGCACTACATTTTTGAACATTTTGAGCCTGTATTTCTTTTACAAGCTCTAAACCATTTTTCTTAGGCATATTATAATCAAGTAATACAATATCAAAATTTTGCTTTCCTAGTAATACTAAAGCTGAATCAACATCCTCTGTTTCTGTTGTAGAACTCTTTGAGTCCGAACGCTTCATTATCCTTTTTATGTGTGCTCTATCGACCTGATCATCATCAACAATAAGTATATCCATTATTATAATCCTTATTCCTTAGAAGTATGTTCGTCACATAACATTAACATTAATGATTATTATTTACACAAATTTAAATAATAATACAGAATTAATTAATCAGGCGTAAAAAATAGACATAAAAAAACCCGGTAAAAACCGGGTTTTAAATAAAAGCAAAGTTAATTACTTAATTTTAGCTTCTTTATAGATTACGTGCTTACGAATGGTTGGATCAAATTTTTTGATTACCATTTTTTCTGGCATAGTCTTTTTATTCTTATCAGTAGTATAAAAATGACCTGTACCGGCACTAGAAACTAAACGAATTTTATCACGCATAATAATTTCCTTAAATTAGTGTTTAAACTTTTTCGCCACGGGCACGGATATCTGTTAATACAGCATCAATACCTTTCTTATCAATAATACGCATTCCTTTCGGAGTTAAACGCAATTTAACGAAACGATTTTCGCTTTCAACCCAAAAACGGTGTGTTTGTAGGTTTGGTAAAAAACGACGACGTGTCGCGTTTCTAGCATGAGAACGATTGTTCCCTACCATTGGTTTTTTGCCTGTTATTTGGCAAACTTTAGACATTTGAGTCACTCCAAAATTAATTTCAGCTCGAGCTGTTTACTTCTAACGGATTTCCCCAAGACCGTCGCCTTAGGATCCTGAAAAAGGTGGCGTATTATAGAGAAACTGATTAACGAATACCAGTATAAATTAAAAATTATTAATTTATTTTAGACTGTAATAGCTTTTTCAACTGATCATATTGCTCTTTCACACATAACTCATCAATTAAAATACGAATAATATGTGATTTTGCCAAGTCAGTACTGAGTGATAAATCTTTTAATTGACTAATAGCATCCTCGCTCAAAGTAAAGGTAGCTCGACGAAAAGGCTTATGCTCTTTAATCGATTCTTCCCCTCCTTCAATAAAGCGTTTAGTTTCTAAAATTGCTTGTTTTAAATTAAGTAACTTACTGCCATCACCACTAACAATTTCAGGCACACCTTTAGCGTAATTATCTGCATCAGCGATAAATTCATCTATAGTAAATTTTTTCTTTTTTGCTTTACTGTCCTTAGTTTTTTTAAGATCAGTTAAACTCATGTGAATTGTCCGGTTTAATTGCCATTAACTCTTCTGCTATTGCTATCATTTCAACAGCTGCCTTACCATCAGGGTCTATTTCAATTACTGATGAACCTAGTTCTTCACTATCATCATATACATTACGATTAAATGTAACGGCATTTAAAACGTTAATGCCAAATGAACGACATACTTCTTTAGCTTCTAATATGCGTTTAACTTGATTAGGTAAAGAAGGACATTGTGTGATAACAAAAGAAGCGATCATTTTTGGATTCACCATTTTACATGTACTTAACATATCTTCCATGTGTGGTACTGTTTTTAAATCGCGACGTTTTGGTCTTAATGGAATAACGACATGATCAGCAACTGACATTGCTGCTCGTAAAGCAAGATTATCCTGACCGCCACAATCAATAACTACATAATCATAATGCTGCGCTAAGCTAAGTAAGTCATTACGAATTTTACCATAGAGTTGAATACAGTTAATGGCAGGAAGTGATGGATCACCATTTCGTGCTTGTATCCAATCAGATGTTGTGCGTTGAGGATCACAATCCACCATTAAAACAATTGCTTTTTTATTTCGGGCGAAATATACCGCTAAGTTCTGCGCCAAACAGCTTTTACCGCTGCCACCTTTCTCGCCACCCACTAATATCATCATAACCTATCATCCTATCACTGCTTATTTTAATTTAACTACATTCAGTCAATATAAATATTGTTTATTGAATTAAATTTTACGCATCTTTATCTAAAAGCAAGGCTACTTCATACCAGCCATTGTCTTGTTTAATACATCGCAGCACTTTTGCTGGTAATATTTTACTTTTAGTCTCAGTTGATCTAAATATAACATCTACTTTAATACCTAAAGGCAAAGGTTCATCAAAATCAATTTTTAAACCTCCGCGTGCAAAATCTAAACAAGCAATTTTTTTCACACGTTCTTGATTGTTTTCATCAATCCAAGAAATATCAATTATCTCTTTTTCCATATCTAAACGAAATGATTGGCGACGATCAATACCGCCATTACTGCTATCAGTCATCAGATGTTCCTTATAATTAATGCCAATTTATACATTCAAAATAACTGGCATTGCAATTTTTATCAACTTAATTTAAAGAAAATTTGCATCTCTATATTCAAGATCATTAAAAATGAATTAACCCATAGTCATTAACTAAGACAATTCACCATGCTCCGCAAAAGAATAACATTGGTTACCCGCTACAATAATATGATCTAATACCTTAATATCAATCAAGGTTAATGCTTGCTCAAGTTTCTGTGTAATAAGTTTATCCGCAATACTTGCTTCTGCCACACCTGACGGGTGGTTATGTGCTAAAATAATGGCTCCTGCATGATATTTCAACGCATATTCAACCACTATTCGAGGATATACCGCTGCCGCATCTAAAGTACCATAAAACAATCGTTCAAATTTTAAAATTTGATGTTGGTTATCTAAAAATAATACTGCAAAAACTTCGCGTGTTTCATTACGCAATTCACTAATTAAATAATTTTTTGTTGCTGATGAAGATGTTAATGCACTGCCTTTTTGTACTAATTGTTCAGCTAAAAAACGCTTTGACATTTCTAAGCATGCTTGTAATTGAACGTACTTAGCTGTACCTAACCCATGTTGTTGACAAAAATCATCATGACTAGCCTGGTAAATATTGGCAATACTACCGAAGTTTTTTAATAGTAACCTCGCTAAGTCAACAACATGACAGCCTTTGACACCCGTTCGTAAAAATATAGCCAATAGTTCTGAGTCACTTAAGCTATCTGCACCAAAATGCAGTAATTTCTCTCTTGGCCGTTCTAATTTAGGCCAGTTCTTTAAAGCCGTTTTATTTAACATAAATGCTTCCTTGCAATGTTTTTATATCATGATTGTAATAATGGTGTTTTTCAATAAAGCGAATAAATGCTATCGTGTTAACAACACTTATAAGTTTAATATTAGCAGTTTATGCAAATTCTTCATGATAAAAAAATTATTCTTGGAATTAGTGGTGGTATTGCCGCCTATAAAACACCCGAATTAGTCAGGAGACTTAAAGAACAAGGTGCCGATGTTCGCGTTGTTATGACCGAAGGTGCAAAAGCTTTCATAACCCCTTTAACACTTCAAGCTGTTTCTGGAAATTCAGTGTCTGACGACTTACTCGATACTCAAGCTGAAATGGCAATGGGACACATTGAATTGGCAAAATGGGCTGATTTAATTATTATTGCTCCTGCCACCGCTAATATCATCGCTAAAATCACTTCAGGTATGGCAAACGATTTACTTTCAACACTCTGTTTAGCAACTTCTGCTCCTATTGCAATTGCGCCAGCAATGAACCAACAAATGTGGCATGCACTAGCAACAAAAGCCAATATTAACACACTCATTCAAAGAGGCTTTTTAATTTGGGGGCCTGGGGAAGGAGAACAAGCTTGTGGCGATATAGGTTTAGGCCGTATGTTAGATGTTGTAGAGTTAGTAACTCTTAGCAGTGATTTTTTTGCTGATAAATTTTTAGTGGGGCAACACTGGTTAATTACTGCAGGACCTACAAGAGAAGCAATTGATCCCGTTCGATATATATCAAATCATAGTTCTGGAAAAATGGGCTATGCTATTGCTCATGAAGCATTACGGGCGGGTGCAAAAGTCACCTTAATCTCAGGCCCAGTTTCAATAACACCACCCATTGGCTGTCATACTATTCACGTTGAAAGTGCACAAGAAATGCATAAAGTGACTTTAGATAACGCATCGAAAAGTACAGTATTTGTTGCTTGTGCTGCGGTTGCTGATTATCGTGTTACAGATATTGCATCACAAAAAATAAAAAAAACAAATGAAACAATGCAACTCAATTTAATCAAAAATCATGACATAGTTGCTGATGTTGCTAATCTAAAAAACAAACCCTTTATTGTTGGCTTTGCAGCTGAAACTCAAAATATTGAACAACATGCTAGATCTAAATTAGTACGTAAAAATTTAGATCTAATTGCTGCAAATAATGTTGCAAAATCAGGCCAAGGATTTAACAGTGATAATAATGCATTAACACTGTTTAGCCCTATTGATAAAATAGAAATACCTTTAGCTAACAAGCAAATTATTGCAACAAAATTAGTCTCTTTAATTAATCAATACTATCTTGTTAAAAATGAACAATAGTATTATACCAATTTCATTAATTAGGTGATCTATTTTATACGCTGTAAAAATTGACAAATACAAGGCATTTATTTCATTAACTAGTTGTTCTAATTATTAAATAAATAACGTAGTCGTTGGTGGTTTTAACAAGTAGAAATGATCACATATTTAGTGAGATTGGTATTAATTACCTTAAAACTAAACTAAACTGGAAGACAATGAGTAAGCTGGTTTTTATTCGTGCTAAATAACATTTGAGAATAATTTTTTATGACGGTCAACCAAAAAAACAAACCCAATCGAAAACAACAAATATTAGAATGTTTAGCGTTGATGCTAGAGAATTGTCCAGGTCAACGTATCACAACAGCAAAACTAGCAGCAAAAGTAGGTGTTTCAGAAGCTGCATTGTATCGCCACTTCCCATCAAAAGCGCGAATGTTTGAAGGCTTGATTGATTTCATTGAGGATTCGATTTTCTCTCGAATCAACCTTATCTTAACCGATCACAAAGAAACACTGGTTCGATGTCATCATATGCTACATGTTTTATTAGTATTTTCTGAAAAAAACCCTGGAATTTGTCGAATTTTATCAGGTGATGCACTCATGGGTGAAAATGAACGGTTACGCACTCGTGTTCATCAATTTTTTGAAAAATTAGAGTCTCAATTTAAACAAGTTTTACGCGAGCGTAAGTTACGTGAAGGTAAAGCATTCAATATTAGTGAACAAGCCCTAGCCAACATTTTAATTTCTTTTGCTGAAGGAAAAATTAGTCAATATGTCCGCTCAGAATTTGATAAAAAGCCAAGTCATGATTTCAATGAACAATGGCTATTTTTAATGGCAAGTAAATAAATAATTATAATATACTCGCTGTCATTCAAGTAATGTGATTGATAATGAATTTAAAGTAGGAAAAGTAATGAACGCTCTATCTCATCTCAAGCCAAGTAATTTATGGCAGCTTTTTGAAAAAATTTGTAGTATCCCTCATCCCTCTAAACATGAACAAAAAATATCTTTATGGATTCAAACCTGGGCAAAAGCTCAAGGCCTAACAGTAAAAGAAGATGCCATTGGAAATATTTTTATTAAAAAGCCAGCAACTCAAGGCATGGAAGATCGTAAAGGTATTATTTTACAAGCACATATGGATATGGTGCCGCAAAAAAACAACAGTACTAAGCATGATTTTTTAACTGATGCTATAAAACCCTATATTACCGATGATCAAGCTTGGGTTACCGCTGATGGTACAACTCTTGGTGCTGATAACGGTATTGGTCTTTCTTCTGCGCTTGCTGTTTTAGCAAGTGCTGATATTTCTCATGGACCCATAGAAGTATTAGTGACAATTGATGAAGAAGCTGGGATGAGCGGTGCTTTTGGGCTTGAATCAGGTTGGTTAGACGGTGATATTTTAATCAATACCGACTCAGAGCAAGAAGGTGAAGTTTATATGGGTTGCGCTGGCGGCATTGATGGCTTAGCAACTTTTGATTTAATTTATGAAGATGTTCCTTCAGATACACAAGCATTTAATTTATCTATAACAGGCTTGAAAGGCGGACATTCTGGTGTCGATATCCATACGGGCCGTGCAAATGCTAACAAACTATTAGTTCGATTTTTACTTGATGCTAGCAACAATTTTGACTTAAAATTAACTGAATTAAATGGTGGTAGCCTACGCAATGCAATACCACGTGAAGCCAATACAAGCTTTGTTATACCAAAATCACAAGTCGAAGGTTTTAAAGCAGCTTTAGCGCAGTATTTATCTACAATAAAAACAAGCCTTGGCGCTATTGAAACAGATATTGAGATGCTACTTATTTCTCCAGAAGATTTTGAGCAATGCTGGAGTAAAGCCACTCAAGATACTATTTTACGTGCATTAAATGCTTGTCCAAATGGTGTAATTCGTATGAGTGATGACATTAAGGGTATTGTTGAGACATCACTAAATTTAGGTGTAATACGCTGTAAAGGCAATAAATTTAGTGCGATGACACTAATACGTAGCTTACATGATGATGGACGTTTAGATGCACAACGTACAGTACAATCAATCTTTGAATTGGCCAATGCTAAAATAATTTTTTCTGGTGCTTATCCTGGCTGGAAACCAAATACTGATTCTGAAATTATGCATATTGTTCGTGATACCTATCAAGATGTTTTTGATAAAACACCTGCAATTATGGTAATACATGCAGGTCTTGAATGTGGGCTATTTAAAACAGCTTATCCTCATTGGGATATGGTTTCTATTGGACCAACCATTAAATTTCCACATTCACCTGATGAAAAAATAGAAATTGCAACGGTAGAGCAGTATTGGCAATTACTTGTAGCTGTTCTTGCAAATGCACCAAAAAAATAATTCTTATTTAAAAGGAATACTTTCATGATTCAGCCTGAAAAAATAATAATAGCTGATGATCACCCTTTATTTAGACAAGCTTTATTGGGTACATTAAAGAATAAATTTAATAATACCCACTGGCTAGAGGCTCAAACAATTAAAGAGCTTGAGCAATTGCTTTTATCAAATAATGATAGCGATTTGTTACTGTTAGATTTAAATATTCCAGGTGCACATGGATTTAACACTTTAATCCATGTAAGAAACCATTTTCCTCAAATACCTGTTGTGATTGTATCCGCTCATGAAAAACACGAGACAATAAGCAAAGCAATGCAATACGGCGCTGCTGGATTCATACCAAAATCAACGCCTATTGATGATATTTTTAATGCCATCGTAACTATTTTATCTGGTAGCATTTGGCTACCTAAGTCATTTCAACGAACACCTAATAGTAAAGAACATATTGATATTGCTGAGAAAGTAGCAAGCTTAACTCAGCAACAATATCGAATATTAATGATGTTTGCACAAGGAATGCTTAATAAACAAATTGCTTATGATTTAAATGTATCAGAAGCAACAATTAAAGCGCATGCCACTGCTATTTTTAAAAAATTAGATGTAAGAAATAGAACACAAGCAGTTATTGCTATTAGCCAGCTTGACTTAAAAGATAATAACTACAAAATATAAAATTAAGGCTTATACCCGTTACTAGCTACCCTTAACTAAAACCAACATAGTCTGCTTGTAGCTTTTTCGCTAACTTTGCACTCATCATGGCTCTTAGTGCTGCAGGTTTTACTAACTTGCGCATAAAACCAATATCAGCATTATGTGCTTTTTCTTCAATATCTTCTTCTGTTGTTGCCGTTATTAATATAGCTGGCATTGCATGCTGACATTCTTTACGTAACATGCGAATTAACGTTAAACCGTCTGACTGACTACCTGATTTAAAATCAAGTTGATAATCAACCAATAAAATATCAATTTCATTTTTGTAATTAGTAAATTCTTGCAAAGCACTGTCCATTGAATCTGCCGCTAAAACGTTACATTGCCACGTTGAAAGTAATTCAACCATACCGCTAAGTACATCAGGGTCATTATCAATACACAATACCGTAATATCTTTTAATGCCACATTAAATGTTGACTCAATTACAGGTGTAAAGGTTAATTCAGCAGAAACTTTCTCAAGGGTAATTGAAAAATTACAACCTTGCATTTCTTTAGATTTTAAATCCAATTTATGACCTAATAATTTAGCTAAACCTTGGGTAATATTAAGCCCTAAACCTAAGCCTCTACCATACTGATTACAAACTGAATCTAACTGAGTAAATTGTTCAAAAACCTCTGTTTGTTTATCAACGGGAATACCTGGCCCATTATCTAAAACTTGAATCACAACTTTATTATTGAATACGCGCGCTCCAAGCAATACTTTACCGGGACTTGCATAACGAAAGGCATTACCCACTAAATTTTGTATTATTCGTCTTAATAAATGCTGATCTGACTTTACCCACACCTTACTTTCAACTAAACGAAATTCAACTGACTTCTCTACCGCAAGAGCAGCAAATTCTTGTGCTAAGTCTTCAAAAAGTTCATTTAATGCAAAGGGTTTTATTTGCGCTTTAATATTACCACTGTCTAATCGAGAAACTTCAGCTAAATCGGCTAATAAGTCATTAGCCGCTTTTAATGAGCGATCAATATTATCAACTTGCCGTTGCTGATCGTTTGTTAGTGTTTTTTGTTCTGTTAAGGCAGAAGTAAACAAACGAGCTGCTTCAAGTGGTTGCATTAAGTCATGGCTACATGCTTTCAAATATTGGCTTTTCATAATATTAGCTCGTTCAGCTTTATCATGTGCTATCGCCAGTGCCTCATTGGTTTTTGCTAACGTTAAAGTT
>Ga0209826_1002018_pt1 | contig 13671 bp, 11 predicted proteins | sample GOMGulsemesocosm_5_FD_184637 | JGI IMG/M metagenome (GOLD analysis project Ga0209826, IMG submission 184637) | Methane-oxidizing microbial communities from mesocosms in the Gulf of Mexico - GOM15C Gulf of Mexico (SPAdes) (version 2) | ecosystem: Environmental > Aquatic > Marine > Cold seeps... | reverse complement strand
AGTTGACTTTACTCATATTGCGGAAAATTTACTGGATGAACTTAGACAACATACCATCCAAACCGATGAACACATGATGGACTTATTTTTAAAATGTAAAGATCATTGTGAGATTTTAATTGAGCATGCAATTAGTGAAGAACCTTTAAGTAGTGATACTGTTGAGAATAGTACTACTTTGGTGGACGAGTTATTATCATATATGCCCAATAATCAAACGGCAATTAAACAAGACCTTGTGCAACAAGACCTAGGCGATGAGTCTGGTAAATTACTTACAGATGAAAATAATATTTGGCATATATCCATTCGTTTCAATGAAGATTTTTTCACCTCAGGCATGGATATTTTATCTATTTTTAACTTTTTCAATAAAATGGGTGAGATTTTAATCAACCTTCCAATTATCAATAAAATTCCTGATTTAGAGGATTTAGACCCTCTTAAAAGCACCATCGGATTTGAGATGGAATTTCAAACCAAAGTGGGGCTAGAAGAAATAGAAGAAATTTTTGAATTTGTCATAGATGACCTTTCCTTGGCAATTTTCTTACATGATGATTTAGAAAAGCTTAAACAACTACTTAGCTCTCAAGATAATGACTATTTAAAAAATCTCTTTCTTGATGAGTGTATTTATGCTGAAGAAGAATTACAAACTGAAAATTTAGAAACAGAAGAAGAATCAATTCAAACAGTAACAGTAGAAGTACAAGGGGAAAATCCTATGTCAGAAAATAAACAAACACAAAATCCACACAATGAAACAGAAAATAATAATGAGATAACAGTAGAAACACAAGAAGAGCCTTCAAAAGAACAAGGTAAGAAAAAACAAAAAAATGCTGCTGCTAAAAAGAAAGCAGAAGGACAAAAGAGTTTTTCTTTAAGAGTGGATTCTGCAAAAATTGATCATCTTATTACTCAAATTAGTGAAATGGTAATTGCTAATGCAAAAATCACACAATTAGCACTTGACAAAGAAGATACAGACTTAGAAGAATCTGTTAGCGTTTTAACAGACATGCTTGAAGATGTTCGAAACGGTATCATGAATATTCGAATGGTACAAGTAGAAGACAGCTTTGTTAAATTTAGACGAATTGTAAATGATACAGCTAAAAAAATGGGTAAAGAAATTGACTTTGTAATTGTGGGTGGTGAAACAGAACTGGATAAAACAGTAGTAGAAAAGATATCTGACCCACTGGTACATATGTTGAGAAACTCAGTTGACCACGGAGTTGAGATGCCAGAAGAGAGAATAAAAAAAGGCAAAAACCCCCAAGGTAGAGTTGAACTAAAAGCCTTTCCAGATGCAGGTACCATCGTCATACAAATCAGTGATGATGGAGCAGGATTGGATAAAGATAGATTATTCCAAAAAGCAGTTAAAAATGGCATTCTTAATGAACATGATACCTTAACAGACAAAGAGATTTATGAGCTTATTTTTGAAGCGGGGTTATCAACAGCCAACCAAATATCTGATATTTCAGGACGTGGTGTTGGGATGGATGTGGTACGAAGAAATATTCAAGACTTAAGAGGTCAAATTGATATTGACAGTACGCTGGGTAAAGGAACTACTTTTACTATTAGACTACCTTTAACTCTAGCAATAATTGATGGCTTTTTAGTGCAAGCTGGAGATACCAAATATGTCATACCATTAGAGAACATACAAGAATGTATTGAGCTAAACGAAACTTATAAAGAGACCATGAAAGGAAATGATTTTATCAACTTAAGAGGTGAGATTCTTCCAATTTTAGATGTAAAATCCTATTTAAATTCAGGTCAAGAAGAAGAAGAAGATCAAAGAGAAAATGTTGTTGTGGTTCGTTATGCCAATAAGGTTATTGGCCTTCAAGTAGATGAACTATATGGTGAACATCAAACAGTTATCAAACCCCTAGGAGACATCTTCCAAAATGTAGAAGGTGTATCAGGAGGTTCGATTTTGGGTACGGGAGAAGTATCTTTGATATTTGATATTCCAAAACTCATAGAACATAGAGTCAGACAAGATTAAGAGTCTTAAATACAAAATTCAAGGATAAAAAATGATTAATAAGATACTTCACATAGAGCAAACAACCAGTAAAGGTCAACGGATTAATTCACCACCTTAAAAATCTTTTGAACTCAAGATAGGAGATGTGTAAACATCAAAAAAAATTTGAATTAAAAAGATAAAGGATACGTGATGAATAAGCAAATGGAACCAGTAGAAGTACACTTTAGTCCAACAGATGTAATTGTAAGTGCAACAGACCCACAAGGTATATTGTTGTATGCAAATGATGCCTTTGTACGATTAAGTGGATATACAAGAAAAGAACTCATGGGAAAACCCCATAGTATTTTAAGACACCCAGATATGCCAAAAGCAGTTTTCCAACTTTTATGGAACAAACTTCTTGCAGGTGAGAGTTTATATGCCTTTGTAAAAAACAGAACCAAACAGGGAAATTTTTACTGGGTAAAAGCCTATGCAGTTCCAGTTAAAAATAATGGGATTACTGAAAAGTTTATTTCATATAGACAGCCACTGAACAACTATGCAAAAGGTACTTTAAACATTTTATACAATGTATTGTTAGAGTACGAAAAAACGCACAGTGCAGAAGCTTCTTTAGACTTTTTTGTGAATTATCTTGAAGAGAGAAACATGACATACAATGATTTCATTGATAGATTAACCCAAGAAAAAGAAGTCACTTCTCTTGAAGCTTTACAAGTTGATTTTGCAAAATTTTATAATGATCATATCATTTATAAATCTCATGTGGAACATAAAGTTGCCTTAGGTGAGGAAAATATCGAACTAGAAGATGCTTGTTCTTGTAAGTTTGGTAAATGGATTGATACGGTTAAACATGAAGGTTATACCAAACATACTTCATGGACAAAAATGCTGAAATCTCATGAGTTGTACCACGAAAAACTCAATGAATATGTTCTTAAAAACAAACAAGGTTCAAGCCCTGTAATTATTGAAGAAATATTACAAGACGTTGAAAAAAGTACCCAAACAATTTTTGCAAACATGCAAGACGCAATTGACCATTGTGAATAAAGGAGAGTCCCATGGCAACTAAAACAAAAACAGAAGAAACCGTAAGCGCAACAGAAGAAAAAGTTGAAAGTGTTGAGGCAACCCAGGCTCCCACCCAAGAAAGTGAGAGTTGTACAGGGATAGCTGTCTTAGAAAAAGCCTTGAAAAAAATGGCAAAAGGAAAGTTTAACTTTGATGATCTAGAAACTGATAATCCAGAGTTGGAAGCAAGTGTTGGTTATATCAATTCTTTGAAAAAACAAATCAAAAATTTGGCAAAAGATACCAAGTTTGCAACTGATGGAATTGAGCAAGGTAAATTTGATATGAGAATTCAAACCCTTGATTATAAAAATACTTTTTCAGATATAGCTGATAACTACAACTACAACTTAGACATCATTATGGCAGGTATTGTGGATATGAGTTATATTATTGAAAATATCACTGCTGGTAATTTAAGTACAAAAATTACCAATACCTATAGAGGATCAATGTCAGACTTGAAAGATAATATCAATGAACTGATTTCAAAAATAAATGAAATCACCTTTGATTCAAATCTTCTTAAAGATGCTATAGATGCGGGAGAGTTAACAGTACGTATTGACTTAAATAAATACCAAGGTGACTTTGTAAAAATTCACCAAGCAACCAATGATACACTGGGTGTGATTGAAAAAGCCTTAGGAGATGTGAACTCAACTCTTGGAGTGATGAAAGGCGGAGATTTTGACGCCAGAATTGAAAATGAATACCAAGGTGCTTTTGATGATGCAAAAGCCAATGTAAATGACTTTGCATCAACTGTACAAGAAGTACTACAAAACATCAATACCAAACTTACTGATGTAAGTAAAGGTAAGTTTGATTCAAAAATTGATGAAGACTACGCAGGTGAGTTTATCAAAAGTAAAACAGCGGTAAATCAACTGTGTGAAGTTATGACCAATATGTTGGAAAAATACAATGAAACCAACAACTTAATCCTAGAAGGTGATTCAAGTGCGAGAGTTTCAACTGAAGGTTTTGAAGGAGATTACGTATCAATGCTTGACATTGTAAATAATTCACTGAAACTGTATGGTGAAGTGGTCGCTGAAGCGGTTAAATCTTTTACAGGTATTCAAGATGGAGATTTCTCTTATAGAATTGAGGGAGATTGGAAAGGTGACTTTAAACAAATCCAAACAGCTTCAAATGAACTTGCTACTAACTTAGGTGAAATTATCACAGAAGTTGGAGAAACACTCTCAAGTTTAGGAGAGGGAGACTTAACCAAACAAATTGACAGTGATTTACCTGGTGATTTTAACAACATCAAAGTAAGTACAAATGAATTTATTGAATCACTTACAAAAACCGTTGTTCAAATTATTGAAGGTGCAAACCAAATGAAACTTGCCAGTGGGGAAGTAAACAATTACTCTATGGCAATATCAACAGGTGCTGAGCAACAAGCAAGCTCACTTGAAGTAACTACTTCAGCAGTTGAGGAAATGAGTGGTAGTATTAATGAAACTGCCAAAAATGCACAAAAAACAAACGAGATGGCAGAAGCAGCAGCTTCAATGGCTATTGAGGGTGGTGAAGCGGTAAATAAAACTGTTGAAGCCATGACAACTATTGCAGATAAGATTAAAATTATCGAAGATATTGTTTACCAAACAAACTTACTGGCACTAAATGCAGCTATTGAAGCAGCACGTGCTGGAGAGCATGGTAAAGGATTTGCGGTCGTTGCAGCAGAAGTGCGAAAACTGGCGAAACGTTCACAAATCGCAGCGGGTGAGATTTCAACTATTACCACTGATTCTCTTGAAGTATCTCAAAAAGCAGGTGAGCTTATCTCTGCGGTTGTTCCTCAAATTCAAGAAACTGCAACACTGATTAAAGATATCGCAACTGCAGCCAAAGAACAAGATGTTGGGATTGTACAAATTACTAGTTCAATGAATGACCTAAATGAAGTAACCCAAGGAAACGCAGCCAGTTCACAAGAGCTAGCATCTGCCTCTGAAGAGCTTGATGGTCAGTCAAATACTCTGTCTGAGTTAATGAAATTCTACACAGTAAGTGAAGAAGATAAAGCACAGCAAAACTTTGTAAAAACCCCAACTCATCAAGTTGCACAAAAAACAAATAAAGCAACAAGAACTGTTAAAACAGCCAAAAAAGTTGCTACAGTTTCAGTGAAACAAAGCAAGGCTGAAAAAACACCAAACTTGAGTGTTGAAGCAGACAATATGTCCAACTTCAGTCCAGAAGAAGAAGGTGTTAACGATGAAGAATTAGACTTAAAGAGTTTCGATCAATATTAAGGATACATCATGAATGAAGATGATATTACACTAGAAGATGAAGGATTAAGCCAAGGTAATGGTCAGCAATATTTTCTTTTCATTAGTGGTGGAGATGTATATGCCATGGATGCATTACTTGTTGCAGAAATTGTAGAGTATCAGGGAATCACGAAGGTTCCCATGATGAAGTCTTGTGTAAAGGGTGTGACAAACGTCAGAGGAAATATAATAGCCGTGGTAGATTTATTGGATCGTTTTGAGTTGGGAGAAACAAAAATCTCACCTCGAACTTCCTTGGCTATTATTAAAACTACCCATTTGGACAAGGTTATTAATATTGCCATTATTATTGACGAGGTATATGAAGTAGATAATATTTCAGATATTCATATGAAAGTATCTCCTGATTTTGGTACGAAAATAAACAGAAAGTTTATCAAGCATATTGGACAATACAACAACGATGATATTGCAATACTAAACACTGACACCATTCTAAACATAAAAGAATTGGCAAAATAAAAGAGGACTATGATTATGGCAACTGATACTTCAAACAAAAGACAAACACTAATTGATGATGACGAAGATGATGAATTAGATTTGGTTAAACTTGTAGCCACCAATGCAAATGACTCCAATCAATACCTTGTATTTGAGGGTTCAAATGGAGAATTATATGCTAAGAACGTTTCAAAAATTGAAGAGTTATTAATATACAAAGATTTGGTTATATCTAAGAACAGTGACTCAAATCAAATTATTCTAGGAACTGCTGATATACGAGGTCAAATGACTACTATAGTTAATTTTGATCGTTGGGCGGGACATGATGTTTTAGATGAGAGTGAATATGAGCTTCTTATTATTGCCAGTTACGGAGACAGAAGATTCGCACTGGTTGTAAAAAAAGTTGAACAAATTACTACAATTGAACCTGAAGATATGACAGATAACAGCAGTGATAATGATAAAGCATCATTTATTACTAAAGTAACTATTTCTGGAGTTGAGCGTCTTTGTACAATCTTTGATGGAGATAAGATGTTATTGGATATTTATGATGACCAAAAGACTTTGTCTGATGCTGCCATTAAAAATATGCACGAACACATCAGCAGTGAAAAATACGTTGTTTTTGCTGATGATAGTAAGTTTATACGTAAGATGTTGAGTAGTTTGTGCGATAAACTTAAAATAAAAAATAAAATTTATGCCGATGGGAAAGAATTGGTTGAAAACCTCAAAAATATCAATATAGATGACATAGGTCTAATAGTTACAGATATTGAAATGCCTCAAATGGGTGGACGAGAAGTGATTGACCATATTAGAAAAAACAGTCAATACGATGATATTAATATTATTGTACATACAAATATGACGAACAATCTCATGAGTAATGAACTCATAAGTGCGGGAACTTCAAAAATAATTGGAAAAGTAGATATGGAAGAGCTTTCCCTAGGTATCAAGGAGTTTATGCGATAAGTAGTAGATCAATACAAAGGGAAGCGTTATGTCATCAGAACTAAGTAATCGTCAAACAAAGGTCAAAGCTGTGATAGAATCTAATACTGTTGAATTAACTATGGACGTTTTTAAAATATTTCAAAAAAAGATTTTTAGTGAAACAGGAATCTCTTTGGATAGTTCAAAAGTATCTTTGGTTCAAAGTAGATTGTATAAACGGCTTTTATTTTATAAAGTAAAATCTTTTTCAGAATACTTAAGGATTATACAAATAGATCATAAAGAAAAAATGGAAATGTTAAATTTAATAACAACAAATGAAACCTATTTTTTCAGAGAAGAATCCCACTATAATTTTTTAGTAAAACATTTACATCAACACCATGGTAAATTTAGACTATGGAGTGCTGCATCTTCAGTTGGAGCTGAAGCCTATACTATTGCAATGATTTTAGATGAATACTTACAACGTGACTCATGGGAGATAGTTGCAAGTGATATTAACACTGAAGTCATAAAAAAAGGAAGAACAGGAATGTATCCTTTAAATTGGATGGATAAAATACCAGAGAAATATAGAAAGAAACACTGTATGATTGGAAAAGGCAAATATGAAAAACAATTTTTAGTGAGTCGTACTTTGAGTAAAAGTATTTCCTTTTTGCAAAATAATTTAATGAAACCCAATAGAGATTTAGGAAAGTTTGATATAATATTTTTAAGAAATGTTTTAATATATTTTAATGACGCAACAAAAACACATGTAATTAACAATTTAATGAGAAATTTAAAACCCAAAGGGTATTTAATAATTAGTTTAACCGAATCGTTACAGAACTTGAACTTAAAAGATCTTGAGCAAGTGAGTACATCAATTTACCAAAAGCAAGGATATTAAAATGAAAAATCATGATGAAAAGTACTTAGAATTTATAATGCATGACAAAAACCTACTGTTACTCAGCGACAATTCTTTCGCTGAACACGATGATATTTTTTCTTCTTTTAACACTTATGTGATCAATGAAATAAACAAAGATACAGTAGAACATACAGATGCTATATTACTACAGGAGAGACCAGATGTCGTGATTTTGAACTCCAGTGAAGATAAAGATTTTATTTTGAAAATCGTTCATGATATCTATCAATTTGATGACAATATTACAATTGTTTTAATTATTGATTCTAAGAACACTGAAAACCAATTTGACGCCATCAATAAAGTTGATTTTGTATTAAGCAATCCCTTTACAAATGATGATTTGTTGAAAAAAATGTATGCTTCTTTAAATGAAAACTCTATAATTAAGGCTACCATTAAGGGAGGTAAAGAAAAAACTGAAGACGTGGAAATTTTTCTAGATACCTTTGAAGGTGAAATTTTATTTTTGAATGAGGAACTGAAAGATTATATCACTCAGTTTGATAATGGTGAACTTTCTCACGAACTTTTATCAGAAGTGGCTGAAAAAATGAAAGAAGTATCGGTAGTATTTTCAAGACATAATTATACCAAACGGGTCTCTCCAATTTTTACCCAATTGGCGTCTTATTTAGATCTACTTAATATTCAAAAAGTTAGTGTGGAAAATATAGAAGGATTTATTTTCTTGGCTCGAATCATTGATGATATTCAAAACTATTTATTTGAGTATTTTGTATCTAGAATATTTGTGGATGTATATGTTTTTGAAGACTCACTGAAAAACTCAATTAAGTTTATGCAGGATCGTTTAGAAACAGCAGATACCAGCCATGATCATAGCGAATTGAATTTTTTCTAATGATTAATGTATTTATAATAGATGATTCTGTTTTAGTCAGAAATTCATTTAAAAAAATCTTAACAAACCTGGAAGATATCCATATTCTAGGAGAGGCCAATAATCCCGTGGATGCATTCACGGAGTTTAAAAAAGTAGGACTTCCTGATGTATTTATTTTAGACATAGAAATGCCTAAAATGGATGGATTAACTTTCTTGCGAAAAATCAATGCACAAAGACCAACACCAGTTATCATGTGTTCAACATTGGTCACCAAAGGTTCTCAAGCCTTGCTGGAAGCTTTAAGCCTTGGTGCTTTTGCTATTATTGCAAAACCAACTGTTGGTGTAAGTTCATTTATAAATGATTATAAAGAAGAAGTATTGGAATATATTCGCACTGCTGCTAAAGCTAAAGTGAAATTTTCTACGCTTGCAAAGAAAAGTAATACAGTTAATGCCGAAAAAAACTTTGATCATAAACCAAGTTCAAAAATCATTGCTATTGGTTCTTCCACAGGCGGAGTACAAGTTATAGAAGAAATATTAACCAACCTACAAAAAGATCACCCACCTATACTTATTGTTCAACATATGCCTATAGGTTTTACAAATAATTTTGCAACAAGATTGAATGGTTTGTGTGAAAACTCAAATGTGATTGAAGCAACAGAAGGAGATACATTAAAAACCAATAGAGTTTATATAGCTCCGGGAGACAAACATATGGAAGTATTCAAAGAAGGGTTATATTTTGTCATACGTTTAAAAGATTTTCCAAAAGTTGATTTTCACAAACCTAGTATCACAGTGTTTTTCACTTCTATTTCAAAAATTGCCGCAGCAAATGCAACTGCGTTTGTTTTAACAGGTATGGGAGTAGATGGAGCAGCTGGACTTTTGAAAATGCGAAACGTGGGGTCTAAAACTTATTGTCAGAATGAACAGACTTGTACTGTATATGGTATGCCAAAAGCTGCTGTTACAGCTGGAGCTGTTATCTCTGAGCTTTCTATCTTTGATATTACTAAAACTATTAATGGAACGCGTTAACAAAGAAGTAAAAATAGTACAAAAGGTTCTATTTTTCACTTCTTACTTAGTCATTTTTTTTCTTAGTTTTTCCAACTTTTAGAAAAACTCCATGGCTTCTTCTTCATCCATAATAGGAACTTCTACAAAAATACTCTCTAATTCCAAACAGGTATTGGCAAAAGAAGCATCAAAGTAGTTGATATTGTCTGTATTTTTTTGAACAAAAACCATATCTATCCACTTGTACAAATCTTCTAAAATTGACATGAGTCCATCAACAAATAAATCTTTTTTATCATAATCGGAGAGGTCTTCTGCTCCTAGATTATCTATAAAAGTAATTAGTTTTCGAGCCGCACCAGCTGTGACACTGAAACGTCCAAAATGATTAAGTAACTCAATAAGGTCTAAGAGTCCCTCTGTGATTTCAGTTAGATCTTCTTTGGCTTTTGAGGAATCTGCACTTACTATATCGCAAGCTACATTTTGAAAATGTTCAATTTTATCTTGAAAAACTTCAACTCTATCCATATCAAAATAATCTAAATCAGCAGTGAAGTCTTCTGCTGTTTCACCATTAAGATGTGCTCTAGTATGGTATTTATTGTCATTTTTTGGTGGTGCTATTTTTTCAACTTGTGTTCGTTTTTCTTGCACTGGATTTACTTGTGTTGCATTATTTTGTGTTCGTCTATCTTGAGTTCTTCTATCATCGGAGCGTCGTTCATCTTCAGTTTTTTTAATATGAATTATTTTTTTATTTTCTTTTTTTTCATTTAAAATTACCTTGGTCTTGATATTTTCCTTTGCCAAAAGTCTTAACTGGAAAGCTTGACGTTTTAATAACTTATCATTATAAATAAGTTTTAATACACGTGAGAAAATTTTAAGCATTTTTTCTTGATTGTAAGGTTTGACCAAGATTCCGTCAATACCCAAGTCTAGAATATTTCGCATTTCATTGATGTCCACAATGGCAGATAAAACAATGATATGTTGAGAAGGAGATCTTAATCTGACTTTATCAATTAATTCAAATCCATCCATTTTGGGCATCATTAGATCTGTTATAATTAAATCATACTTTCTCTTTCCCCTACTCCAAAGTTCATAAGCCTCTTGACCATCACAAGCAGCATCAACCACATCAAAAATCTCTTCAAAAACACCTTTGTATATCTCCAAAGTCGTTTCATCATCATCAACAATTAAAACATTCATATCTCTTGCATATTCAGAAACTATTTTTTGAATAATATTTTGCATAATCTACCCTTCTAATAAAACTATGTTTTACGTTAATTTTTTGCATTAAAAGCATTTTTCGCTACTTTTTCCAAGGTATTCATTAGATCGCCATTTTGCACAGGTTTTAAGAGAACCTCAGAAATTCCAATACTTGCAATTTCATCCAATTGTTCTTTTTCATTGTAAGCAGACATGATGATTATGAGTTGTTCTGGGTTTTTATCTAATATAGTTTTAGAAAGCTCAAGGCCATCCATACGAGGCATACAAACATCACTGATAACCAAATCATAATGTTTTGATGTGTAGAGTTCCATTGCTTCAATACCATCATTGGCAATATCTATTGTTGAAAATATATCTTCAAAAATAGAAGCATATAAGGCTTGTGATATTTCTTCATCTTCCACATAAAGAACATTTAAGCTTTTTGAATACAATAATAACTCCCTAACACCCATGTTTCACCTCTATATTGAGTATATCAATTAAATGTGGCAAAATAGTGTCACGTGAGTATATAAGTGTGTGTTATTGAAGAAGTAGTTAATGCATATTGGCTAATTTGGTAAGAAGGTCTTTCACCTCTTGTTTGTCAAAAAAGATATTGGTTGCTAGTTCTTTACTGATTTGTTTTAGAAGCTGGGTTTTTTCAAAACGTAAAGTTTCATCATCATTGGCATATAAGGTAATGATATCTTGCATTTGATTTACGTAATCAGATACCAATTCATCTTTCTTAAGTGCGGCTGGTTTACCTTGGCTTTTTTGAGTGAAAAAGAAAAACTTAACAAAAAAGAAGCTAATGATTAAAATCGAAACAATAAGAATGAGGTTTAAAATATCCAAGAAACGCCTTTATTTAGTATTCATGTTTAAAGTATTGTAACATTAATAATACTAAATAAAAGAATGATTGGCGACAAGATAGGCATAAAACGCAATTTTTCTTTGATTTTGAACACTAAGTAATCAGCATATTGGACAATAAAGATGTATTTTTTATGCAGTCCATTTCTTTTATGTAATTTAATTACTCATTAAATTATCAAATGTAACCAAAAGCGAGTCAATATGGACTAAATAATTTTATGAATTATTATAAAATTTAATATGACTTTTTAAAAGGAGTATATTATGAGAATATTATCATCTGAAGTGAACATGCAAGCACAGACATCTTCACAATTTGAGCACACAAGAACAGTTGAAAGTAGTACTACTTTCCAAACATTGTTTTCCAATCCCACACAAAATAGCCTAGAGGAAACTCAAGAAACCAGTGAGAGTGAAAAGGTGCGTTTTGAAGTCAAACAAAGTGAACATCAATTAGCAGTAAGGGACTTACTCAATAAGTTTATCATCGAAATACTTCTCTCACGATTTTTAGGAAGCGCTGATGAGGATAAATTCAAGATGCACCCCAAAGACTCTTGTTGTTGTGAGTGTAACGAAATAGATGTTCCCATGGGCACTACACAAAAACAAGACACCACACCACCTCCTCGACCCCAATCACGAGTTTCCTTTTCCAGTGAAACCCAGACCACAAATGAGTATTATAAAAACAACGCTTTGAATTTTCAAGCTCAAGCTAGTATTCAAACAGCAGATCAAAATATTGATGTTGATTTGGATATCAACTATACCCAAGAGTTTTATGAAAAATACAAAGAAAACGTCAGTTTTGAAAGTCTGGCTCTGATGGATCCACTTATTATTCAATATGATTTGTCCCAACAGTACTTTGATACCATCAGTGATGATATGAGTTTTACTTTTGATATAAACAGTGATGGGGAAGAGGAAAGTATTCCATTACTTAAAGAAGGTAGTGGTTTTCTAGCCTTGGATAAAAACTCAAATGGACAAATAGATGATGGAAATGAACTCTTTGGGCCAAATACCAATAATGGTTTTGCTGAGTTAAAACAATACGATGAAGATGGAAATGATTGGATTGATGAAAACGATTCAATTTTTACAGATTTAAGGGTTTGGAGTAAAAATGATCAAGGTGATGACTCCTTAATAGCCCTAGCTGATGCGAATGTGGGTGCTATATATTTAAGTGATGTATCTAGTAGTTTTGATTATGATAAAAGTGCAACACAGAATCTTGCACACTTAAAAAGTACCAGTATCTTTCTAAATGAAGAAGGTAAAGCGGGAATTGTAACAGGGGTAGATTTTGCAGTTTCTTAAAAGAGGTGTCTAAGACTGAGAATTTAAAAGAAGAGTTTGGCTATTCTTTTATATGGATAGAGTTGATAAGTTTAAAAGAAGAGCTTGACTATTCTTTTAATTGATGGATTTGCTAAGTTTAAAAGAAGAGCTTGACTCTTCTTTTAAATGCCTATTTACTTCATACTCTCTTTGATATGGTCTTCTAAAACTTCTTCATCGATAATACCTACATATTTATCTACAAAAAAGCCAGCTTTAGAGTAAAGAAATGATTCTGGAATCATTTTTACATTGTCAAAGGCTTCTGCTAAAACAAAGTTTTGTGAGCCAACAGTAATAGGAAAGTTAATGTTATGCTTTTTGATAAAGACATTTAACTCTTCCACTTCTTTTTGTTTTTCAAATAATACGCCAATAATCATAAAATCATCTTTGTATTTTTCTTGAAGTTTAACAAAAGTTGGCATCTCTTTGATACAAGGTTTACACCAAGTAGCCCAAAAATTAAACAGAACCATTTTACCATTGAGTTGCGGTGATAACATCACGCCATCCGCCACATCAAAAGTGATTTCATCACCTGTTGTAGTTGTTAG
>Ga0209826_1002015_pt1 | contig 13683 bp, 12 predicted proteins | sample GOMGulsemesocosm_5_FD_184637 | JGI IMG/M metagenome (GOLD analysis project Ga0209826, IMG submission 184637) | Methane-oxidizing microbial communities from mesocosms in the Gulf of Mexico - GOM15C Gulf of Mexico (SPAdes) (version 2) | ecosystem: Environmental > Aquatic > Marine > Cold seeps... | reverse complement strand
ATTTTACAGATAAATCCTCTATCAATAAAGTACCTTATCAATTTTTCCTTTATTGGTTGATTCAACTTTCAAAACATTATTGATATCTTGCCATGCTTTTACTTTGCCACCGATATTTATTTTCTCAAAACCACCACTTCTTCCTTGCTCAGGCGGTATATCTAAAAATGATAACAGTTGTTGATAACTACTCGGCTCACTTACCTCTATAGTAAGTAAATCTTTTTCTCTGCCATGAAAGTAATCAATAATGCCTTGTTGATGTTTCTGGTAGCACTGCAATAAAAAATCATCGGTAATATTTTCAGCCGACAAAGGGAAAAAAACCTCATTATAGCAGCGCTTTAAATAAGGGTTAAAGCCACCATCTGTACGCTGCAAATTTACAATCATTCGTTGTAACAACTGCTTTATTGAGGGTAACCAGCGGCTAGCTTCACGTGTTAAATAAATAAATTTACTGTTGGAGAAGTGTTTATCAAGTTGTTGATAATCACAAAATACAGGCGTATCAGCAATAACTTGTGCTTCATTAAACGCATTTTTAGTATAAGCGTTATGAGCCGTTTTATAGCCCAGCCCTAACATAGCTAAACAAACGCTAGTGGTAGCTGTTCTAGGTAAGCCAATAATAAAGATTCTGTTTTTTATCACTTGTTTTCCGATGGTTAAGGAGTAAGGGGAAATATTAGAAAAACAAATTGTATCATTGACTAACTATGAATAATGAAAAATATTTTTATCAGTTTATTTAACTATTCATTATTTCAATTAGTATATACTTATGACTAAGAGCTTAAGCTCAGTTTTAATGTTTTAATAATTAGATTAGCTAAAACAGGAGTACTTATGTCGACACAATATGAAGAACGCAGCACAGTAAATTGGCAAAATTATATAAAGTCAGGTGATCGAATATTTATTGGATCTAACGCCGCTGTTCCTAATGCCTTAATTGATAATTTAATCGCTAATTCAAATAAACTGCATGATATTGAAACAGTACATAGTTTAACTTTATCTGAAAATGTTTGGGCAAAACCTGAACATAAAAATTTATTTAAAGTAAATAGTTTATTTATTGGTGGTAAAAATATTAGAGAAGCGATTGCTGAAGGTCGTGGCGATTATACTCCTTGCTTTATTTCAGATGTAGCACGACTTTTTAGAGAAAATAGCCTGCCCCTTGATGTAGCTTTAATTATGGTTAGTCCACCTGATGAATATGGTTATTGCTCATTAGGTGTTAGTGTCGATATAGTTTATTCTGCTGTTAAATCAGCAAAATATGTTATTGCTCAAATAAACACAAAAATGCCACGTACCAATGGGCATAGCTTTATTCATTTAAATCAAATTCATGCTTGGATAAATGTTGATCAAGATTTACCACAAATCATGGCTCCTGAAGTAGATAAGCGTAAAGAGCAAATTGGGCAGTACATCGCTATGTTAGTTGAAAATGGTGCGACTTTGCAAATTGGGATAGGAAAAATTCCTGAAGCTGTTTTACGTTATTTAGGGAAACATAAAGATTTAGGTATTCACGGAGAAATTATTTCTGACGGTATTATTGATTTAATGCTCAAAGGCGTGATTAATAATCGTAAAAAAACCTTTCACAAAGGTAAAACTATTGTCACTTACTGTATTGGTAGCCAAAAAGCTTATGACTTTGTTGATGGTAATCCACATATTGAATTCCATCCATCTGAACATGTCAATTCGCCAGTAAACATTGCTAAAAATGATAACATGGTTTCTATTAATAGCGCTATAGAAGTTGATTTAACTGGCCAAGTGGTCTCAGACTCTATTGGACATCAATTTTATAGTGGCATTGGCGGACAGGTAGATTTTGTTCGTGGAGCCTCATTGAGTAAAGGCGGAAAACCTATTATCGCTCTGCCATCAACCACTAAAGATGGTAAAATATCTCGTATTGTTTCGCATATTACTGAAGGTGGTGGCGTGGTTACTTCGCGTGGTCACGTTGCTTATGTTGTTACCGAGTTTGGTATTGCATCATTACACGGTAAAAGTATTCGTGAACGAGCCTTAGAGCTTATTCACATTGCCCATCCTAAATTTCGTGAACAGTTACTTGCCGATGTCCGCAAGCATTATTGGGTGCCAGAATATCAAGAAACTTCACCTAGTTCAGTACCAGAGTTAGGTGATATTGAAATGAAAAAATTCACTTTCAACAATATAAACTATATTCTCAGGCCCTTAGCCCCTGCCGATGAGCGTCGACTACAGGAGTTTTTTTATTCGCATAATAAAGAAACTTTAATTATGCGTTATAATCATCACATTACCCAAATGACTAGGGAGAAATCATGTACTTTAGTCAGCGTCAATCAACATACAGACTTAGCTTTATGCTTCATTAAAAAACATTATATGGGTGAAGCAATACGTGCTGTTGCCCGTTATTATTATATAGAAAGCATCAATAGTGCCGAAGTGGCTTTTGTTATTAAAGAAAGTCTACGTGGACGAGGCATGGCAACGACCTTGTTGGGCGAAATGATAAAAATTGCAAAAATACGTAAGCTTGATAGTTTAATTGCTTATGTACGAAGAGATAATACCTCTATGCTTAAAGTATTTGAAAGATCTGGTTTTGTACGACAGCCAAGTGATGATTTTAATCAAATAAGTTTAAAGTTAACTTTAATAGAACAACAAAATAAAGAGTGTGAGTAAATGACGGTTGGAATTATAAGTCACTATCGCTGTGGCGAACATGACATGGGCGAACATCATCCTGAAAGTGCTACACGTTTAACAGCAATTTCAGATCAATTAATTCGTAGTGGTATTGATTATGTCGTTCGACAATTTGATGCTAACCCTATAGATAAGTCATTAATATCATTAGCCCATACTCAAAAGCACATAGATTTTATTTTTGATAATGCACCAAATAATAGTGATGAACATTTTAGTATTGATGAAGACACATCAATGAACTCAAAAACTTTAACATCAGTATTATTATCTGCAGGCGCAGTGATTGATGGCGTTGATTTAGTTATGAACAAAACTTTAAGTAGTGCTTTTTGTGCTATTCGCCCACCAGGTCACCACGCTGAACATAATAAAAGCATGGGGTTTTGCTTCTTTAATAATATCGCTATTGCCGCGGCTTATGCTCGGAAAAAATATCAATTGCAACGTGTTGCTATTGTAGATTTTGACGTTCACCACGGCAACGGCACCGAAGATATCATAAGAAATCACTTTCCTAACATTGATAGTACTAGTGATGGCGGTTATTTATTTTGTTCTAGTTACCAGCACCCTTTCTATCCTTATAATGTTAAAGAAAGCCATGTTCCTCCTATAATAAATACGCCATTAACGGCAACAACAACAGGTAAAGATTTTCGCAAAGTTATAACCGAAAATTGGCTACCCGCATTAAATAAATTTAAACCTGAAATGATTTTTATCTCTGCTGGTTTTGATGCTCACATTGAAGATGAGATGTCACACGTTAGCTTAACTGAAAGCGATTATCGTTGGGTAACCGATGAGATAAAAGTTATTGCACAAAAATATGCCCAAGGAAGAATAGTCTCTGTGCTTGAAGGTGGTTATCATCTAGGGTCATTAGGGAGAAGCGTGGTTGCTCATATTAATGGGCTTATTGGTAATTAAAACACGAAACAACCACTGCCCATATTCATACCAACTGCCCCTGCATTTTAAGGTGAATTCTAAAACAAAAAAACGCGGTTAAACCGCGCTTATCTTATAATACTAAAAGAGCTCGAGGATAAATCCTCTCCTACAAATACAGCACGCACGCATGTAATTTGTAAATGGACTAGACGCAAGCCGCTACCTTACTAATAATTAACCAATATGAGTCAAACCATTCATATAAGGTTGCAATGCTGTTGGCACGCTAATGCTGCCGTCAGCTTGTTGGTAGTTTTCTAATACAGCTACTAATGTGCGCCCTACTGCTAATCCTGAACCATTTAATGTATGTAACAATTCTGGCTTATTGGTTTCACTATTACGAAAACGTGCTTGCATGCGGCGAGCTTGGAACGCGCCCATATTTGAGCAAGAAGAAATTTCTCGATAGGTGTTTTGTGCTGGCAACCAAACTTCTAAATCAAAGGTTTTCATTGCACTAAAGCCAACATCACCACTACATAACACCATAGTGCGGTATGGTAATTCTAACTTTTCTAAAACGGCTTCTGCATGTCCTGTTAATTCGTCAAGCGCTGCCATTGAGTTTTCTGGCTTCACTAGTTGCACCATTTCAACCTTGTCGAACTGGTGTTGACGAATCAAACCGCGAATATCACGGCCGCCTGAGCCAGCTTCACTACGAAAACAAGGAGTATGAGCTGTCATTTTAATAGGTAATTCTGCTTCATCAACAATTTCATCACGGTACATGTTAGTTAAAGGTACTTCTGATGTAGGGATTAGTGAGAATTTTTTCCCTGATAAGTCAGTGTGAAATAAATCTTCACCGAACTTAGGTAATTGACCAGTACCAAATAATGAATTTTCATTAACTAAATAAGGCACGTACATCTCTTGATAACCATGCTGTTCAGTATGCATATCAAGCATGAATTGTGCTAAAGCACGATGCATTTTCGCTATTTTACCGCGCATAACGGCAAAACGCGTACCGGCTAATTTAGCACCGCTTTCAAAGTCTAAACCTTTGTTTATGCCAAAACCTAAATCAACATGATCTTTAACGTCGAAATCAAATTCGCGCGGCGTACCCCAATGCTTAAGCTCTACATTGTCATCTTCATCTGCACCTGTTGGTACAGATTCATCTAATATATTAGGTAAAGCACTGGCAATGGCATTAATTTTAGCAAGCACTTCGTCTTGCTCTGTTTTTGCTGCATCTAAGTCACTACCTAGTTGGCTAACGGTAGCAAGTAGAGGAGCTATATCTTCACCACGCGCTTTCGCTTGGCCTATTGATTTAGAACGAGTATTACGTTCATTTTGTAATTCTTGGGTTTTTACTTGAATAGTTTTTCGTTGCTCTTCTAACGCAGTTAACGCTGCGGTATCAAGGGTAAAACCACGTTTTGCCAACTGAGTAGCAATATTATCTAAATCTGTTCTAAGTTGTTTTGCATCAAGCATAATGATTCACGTATTTTTTTGAGTTATGATTTAAAGCAAACCTTAAATTAAGTTAAGTTAAGGTTTAAGGTGATTGTACTATTTACTTCGCGAAGCTAGAAACCAGGTATAAGCCAAGCCCCGCTGCTGCGATACAAAGCGAGACATTTAATAAAATATTGATGCCTGCTTTAAGTAACTCTCCCTGCTGTATTAATAACAAAGAGTCTAATGAAAAGGTGGAAAAGGTGGTAAAAGCACCTAAAAACCCAACGCCTATTAAGGTTCTGTGAATATGAATATCTAAAACCTCATGTTCTATTAATTGGTATAACAACCCCATAATAAATGAGCCAGCAATATTAACCATTAAGGTGGCAAAGGGGAATCCCTTTCCTAACCAGTTCAATACCAGCTGATAAGTATAAAAACGTAAACTAGCGCCGCATGCGCCGCCTAGAGCAACAAAGGCATATAGGGTGAAATTGCTAATGGTATTAGTCATAACGCTGCTCTTTACTATGCTTGTTTAATTGGTTTAAATAATTTAGTTTTTCTTTTAGCTGTTTTTCTAAACCACGATCACTAGGTTGATAAAAGTCGGTATTATAACCGTTTGATTGTGCTAATGCTTGCGCTAATCTTTCAGGAAAGTAATTTTCTCCGGCGGCAAAGGCATTAATTTCATCATGAGCATAGCGATAGCCTACGCCGTGACCTAAGTTTTTAGTTATTTCACTGGTTGAATTTTTTAAATGATCAGGCACATCTAAACTTGATGTTTGCTCAGCCAATATTTTAGCTTGATTGAACGCCTTATAAATGGCATTACTTTTTGGTGCTAGCGCTAGGTAAACCGTAGCTTGAGCTATTGCTCGCTCACCCTCAGCAGATCCAACACGATGAAAAGTATCCCATGCATTAATGGCTAATTGCATTGCACGAGGGTCAGCATTACCAATATCTTCACTGGCAATGGCTAATAACCGACGAGCCACGTATAGCGGGTCGCCACCACCCGTTAATATTCTGGCATACCAATATAAAGCCGCGTTAGCATCAGAGCCGCGTACAGATTTATGAAAAGCACTAATGAGATCATAAAAAGCATCACCACCTTTATTATAAAGTGCAATTTTACTGCCTGCTACTTGTGAGATTAGCTCAACAGTAATTTGTTTTTCTATTTGGTTATCTAAGACGCTACCTATAGAGTTTTCTAACGAGCTTTCTACTACATCAAGACAATTCTCTAATAAATTAAGTAATCGTCTAGCATCACCATCAGCACGATTTAACAGACTTTGTTTAGCATCATCTTTAAGTACTATCTTGTTGCCGTTTTCTTCTGCTACTAACGATAAAGCGCGATTTAACACTTGGGCTAATTCATCCTGTGTTAATTTTTTTAAGGTATAAACACGGGCGCGAGATAATATGGCTTGGTTAAGCTCAAAGGCTGGGTTTTCTGTGGTGGCACCAATAAAAATAATAGTGCCATCTTCAATAAAAGGTAAAAAGCCATCTTGTTGTGATTTATTAAAACGATGCACTTCATCAACAAATAATAACGTTTTACTTTTTCCCTTGTGTTCTGTGCTTTCGTTATTAGCGTTAGCAGCATTGCCAGCACGAATTTTTGCTTGTTCAATGGCAAGTCTAATTTCTTTTATACCAGAAGTAACCGCTGAAAGTCTAACCACTGTTGCTTGCACGTGCTCGGCAATAATTTCAGCTAACGTGGTTTTACCACTACCCGGCGGCCCCCATAAAATAAGCGAATGACAATGCCCTTGTTTTATTGAATTACGCAACGGTGAATTTTTAGCTAAAATATGTGTTTGACCAACATAATCATCAAGCGTTAAAGGTCGAATTTTTGCTGCTAATGGTGCGTTGGCAAGTAAAACTTTATTGTTCGAATTCACCAACGAATCTTCGTCCCGTTCAGAATCAAAAAGGCTCGTTTGTTGATTATCGTGATTCAATAAATGAACTCCTAAGCTGTGTCATGAGTATAATCTAATTAGAACGTTGATCATCAATTTGTACACCTTCAGGTACTACAAAGTTGAACAAAGCAGCTTCGGGTGCATTGTCAGCATTATAATTACTTAGTTGTATATTACTTTTTTGTCCTGTTGCATCAAGAAATGAAAATTGACTAAGTTGAGCATTTACCTTGTTCGATTCAAACACCAAAGTTAAGCTTTGAACTTGGCTGTTAGTGTTCTTAGCACTCACGACAAAACTTTTCTTATGCTGAGTAACATTATATTGCCGCCATAGACTTTTATCTTGGCTTGTTAAAAGTAATATTGGTGTTTGTGAAATAGCGGCTGATACTGAATAAACACTCACTTGTTCAAGCCACTTATCATAAAACCAAACATTACTGCCATCAGAAACTATCGATATTTCATTAGGTTCAATAGTTTGCCAGTTGGCTAAATTGGGTTTGCTTATCGCTAACTTTCCTGTGCTTTGCTCTAATAATTCACCTGAGTTACTGATCACCTCTTGGGTAAAGTCAGCACTGAAAAAATTTAATTTTGCCAATTTAGCCATTAATATTTTTTTACTTTCTTGCTGCTTTATTATTGCTTGAATGACTTGAGTTTCTGGCACAACATCTGTTTTTGCTAAAACAACTGGTATGATGATAAAGCTTAATGCAGCCGTGCTAAAAAAGCTTATTATAGTTTTTTTATTCATATTTAATTACTGTAATCCATAATTTTCAATATCTAATCTTTAATAGGGGGTGGCGCTAATACTTCACGTGCGCCATTATTTCCTGCCGTTGTAACTACGCCCTGTATTTCCATTTGCTCTACAATACGAGCAGAGCGGTTATAACCAATTCTAAATTGTCGTTGAATACTTGAAATTGACACTCTACGTTTTTCAGTCACAAAGTTGACTGCTTCATCATATAAAGTATCTAACTCCTCTCCTTCAGCCCCTTCGGCTTGTTCACCTGGTAAAAGCATATCTGGATCATTACCGCCAGCAAGAATTTCTTCAATATAATTTGGTTCACCGCGCGCCTTCCAATCTTTAACCACTGCATGAACTTCATGATCATCAATAAAAGCGCCATGAACACGTGTTGGCACACCAGTACCAGGCGGTAAATATAACATATCGCCCATACCAAGCAGTTGCTCTGCGCCTTGTTGATCTAAAATGGTACGCGAGTTTAAACCCGATGAAACTTGAAATGCCATTCGTGTTGGAATGTTGGCTTTTATTAAACCTGTTATAACATCTACAGAAGGTCGTTGTGTTGCTAAAATTAAGTGAATGCCAGCTGCCCTAGCCTTTTGTGCGATACGAGCAATTAACTCTTCAACCTTTTTACCAACAATCATCATCATGTCGGCAAACTCATCAACAATAACCACAATGCTTGGTAGCTTCCCTAATAATGGTGGTGTTTGATCTAAACTATCCGTTGGTTGCCAAGTAGGGTCAATTAATGCTTCTCCTTCGGCAATAGCATCAAGTACTTTTTTGTTATAACCTTTTAAGTTACGAACACCTAATGCTGACATTAGTTTATAGCGACGTTCCATTTCGCCAACACACCAGCGCAAAGCATTGGCGGCATCTTTCATGTCAGTAACTACTTCAGCTAATAAGTGAGGAATACCTTCATAAACACTTAACTCAAGCATTTTAGGATCGATCATGATCAAGCGAACATCTTCAGGTGTTGATTTGTACAGCAAACTAACAATCATGGTGTTAACGCCAACTGATTTACCCGAGCCTGTAGTACCAGCGACAAGTAAATGGGGCATTTTAGCTAAATCAACCACCACTGGCTCACCGGCAATATCTTTACCTAACACCATAGCTAACGGAGAGCTCGACTCTTTAAATGCTGGGCACGAAATAACTTCGCTTAAATGTACTATTTCACGATGTTTATTAGGTAGTTCTAAACCGATCACTGATTTTCCAGGAATAACTTCAACCACACGCACGCTAATGGCTGATAATGCCCGAGCTAAATCTTTTGATAATGCACTTATTTTGCTTACTTTCATGCCTGGTGCTAAATCAAGTTCAAAACGCGTAATCACTGGCCCTGGATATACAGCAACCACTTTTACTTGTATTTTAAAGTCTAATAATTTAGCTTCAACTAACCGGCTAACCTGCTCTAACTCTTCCTGATTAATAGGGTTTTTATCTTTATCTGGTCTATCAAGTAAATCAATAGATGGCATGCTAGTATGCGTTTCATCACTATTGGTTACTAAATTTATTTGGCTGGAGTCAGAGCTAATAGCAAGTTCAGTGTTTGTGACTTGCTTATCATCGGCAACGTTTATTTTGTCAACATCAGTAAAAGCCGCTGTAATTTCAGCTTCACTAACATGCTCTTGCACATTAATTTCTAGTGGTCCATCCATTAACTCATTAATGTCAATAAACGGCTCTTGAGCTTCCGTTTCCTCTGCTACCGTTGAATTGGTATTTACAAACAATGACGAAAGTTTCTTCTTAAAGGCACTTCCTAGCTCTGAATTTTTTTCTGAGGTATTGTCTGAGGTGTTTCCTGAAGTTAAGTCTTCAATAATATTTTTTTCAATAGCGCTTGGTTCAATAGCGCTTTCTTTGCTGTTAGCTACCTGTTCATCACTTGGCCCGACACCAAATTTATCTTTAATTAAACAAGGTAAATGCTGTAGAAAAACCAGCGCTGCGATAGTATATCGACCTACATTATCTATAAAACAAATAAAAGAAAAACCCGTTAATAAAACAAAGCCGGCACAAGTAAGCATTAAAAATATCAATGTACTGCCAACAAAAGAAAAATAAGGTAGAAAAGTTGTACTTAGTACATCACCTAATATCCCACCAGCCGAAAAATAAAATACATTATCAAAATTCATGCTAGCTAGTGAGGTAATACCTAAATAGAACATGAAAAATCCAATAAGCTTCAAACCTAAAGTTAAATAATCTAATTGCATTAATTGGTGAAATTTTTGAAAGAGTAGCCATCCTATGATGGCCGTAACAAACGGTAAACTATAGGCAACAAAGCCAAATAAGCTTAATAATAAATCAGAGAGATACGCCCCTACTGCCCCACCAAGGTTTCTAACCGGTGTTTGATAACCAGTTTGCGCCCAACCGGGATCGGCTGCATCAAAACTAAATAATGCCAACATCATAAACATAGCTAATACACTAAAGAACAGCAAACCAGTTTCAAGAAGACGCTGCACACCACTTAGTTGATTGTTTTTTTGTTGGCTATTTTGGTTTGACTCACCTAACTCATTGGGTGGTTGATTCGTGTTTTTTACAAGCTCTGAAGACAATTAAAAATCCAATGGGAATGATTACAATTAGAAGAGTGACTAAAATAACAAATTATCGTTTAATTGGTAAGGTGTTAGTAGATTTTATTTTCTTTTATTTACACTTTTATTTTACCTTTTTTAGTCATGTTTTCATCAAAAATTAACGTTTAAAGCCTTTTTAAATTCAGTCTTTAATATCATAAAAGAATATTTAAATAATAATATACACACTTGCAAGAATTCATTATCATTCCAATCATTAAGTTATATACCAAAATATACAAAAAAAATTATGGAGAATTCGAACATGAGTGAAGTTAAACATTGCCCCCTACTTATTTTAGGTTCAGGCCCTGCTGGTTATACTGCTGCAGTGTATGCTGCACGTGCTAATTTAAACCCTGTAATGATTACAGGAATGCAACAAGGTGGTCAATTAACAACAACGACAGAGGTTGAAAATTGGCCGGGTGATGCTGATGACTTAACGGGACCGGCTTTAATGGATCGTATGCAAAAGCATGCAGAAAAATTTGATACTGAAATTATATTCGATCATATTAATAAAGTGGACTTTTCAAAACGCCCTTTCACTTTAACAGGTGATAATGCCACTTATACTTGTGATGCCTTAATTATTTGTACCGGAGCATCAGCACAATATCTTGGTTTACCTTCTGAAGAAGCATTTATGGGTCGTGGTGTTTCAGCTTGTGCAACTTGCGATGGTTTTTTCTATAAAAAACAAAAAGTAGCCGTTGTTGGTGGTGGTAATACTGCTGTTGAAGAGGCGCTTTATTTATCTAATATTGCCAGCGAAGTACATTTAGTACATCGTCGCGATGCTTTTCGCAGTGAAAAAATATTAATTGATCGTTTAGCTGAAAAAGTTAAAAATGGTAATATTATACTTCATACTGACCGTACTTTAGATGAAGTGTTAGGCGACAATATGGGCGTAACTGGTTTGCGTTTAAAAGATACTAAGTCTGATGCCACAGAAGAAATTGATGTAGCAGGTGTATTTATTGCCATTGGCCATAAACCAAACACTGGTATTTTCAAAGATCAACTAGCAATGAAGAATGGTTATTTAACCATTCAAAGTGGTAGCCAAGGTAATGCTACTCAAACAAGTGTTGAAGGTGTTTTTGCCGCAGGTGATGTTGCCGATCACATTTATCGTCAAGCCATAACATCGGCAGGTGCAGGTTGTATGGCTGCTTTAGATGCTGAACGCTACCTAGATAGTAAATAGACACAATCATGAGCCAAGCTATTTACCAATTAGACGATAATAACTTGGCGTTTCCCCCTGTAAATTGTGCTTTTACTGAGCCAAATGGCTTATTGGCTGTTGGTGGTGATTTACAAGCTAAACGTTTAATTAATGCCTACCACCAAGGGATTTTTCCTTGGTACAGTGAAGGTGACCCGTTAATGTGGTGGTCGCCTAACCCTAGAGCAATTATCAAACTTGATGAATTAAAAGTAAATCGTACTTTGCGTAAAGCAATTAAAAAAAATCCCTATAAAATCACCTTGAACACTGACTTTGAACAAGTGATTAAACTATGCGCTAATGCACCTTTTCGTAAAGAAGGTACATGGATTTTACCTGAGATGACTGCTGCCTATCTAAATTTACACCAACAAGGCTTTGCTCATTCAATTGAAATATGGCAGTGCAACGAAAATGGTCAAAACATTTTAGTTGGTGGCTTATATGGCGTTGCTATTAATGGCTTTTTTTCAGGGGAGTCAATGTTTTATACTCAAGCGAATACATCCAAATTTGCGCTAGTAGCATTAGCTCAATTACTTAAATTAATTAACACTGACTTTATTGATTGCCAACTACTTAATGATTTTTTAGTTGATATGGGAGCCATAGAAGTTTCACGTGAAGATTTTATAGCGCTTAAAGAAACGGCTATAACTAAAAGTGTGCCAACAGACTTTTGGCAATCAAGAGAGCTTCTCTTCTCTTCTCTTGACTTGATTTGAACCCAGTATAAATTGATATGAAATTGGTATAATTTAGTACAATGAAAGATAACGATAATAGTTTCAAAGTAGGAATAACTAAAACTTTTCCTTGTAGTTATTTACCTAACGAAGAAGAGCGTTTATTAATTGCGGTTGATGAACGACTACAAAATAGTAAAAGTTATAGCCTGTTAATGACAGAGGGCTTTCGTCGTAGCGGCGACCAAGCATACCGACCACACTGCCCCAGTTGTAATGCTTGTCAATCAATTCGAGTATTGGTAAATGAATTTAGTTTATCGAAAAGTCAAAAGCGCTCAAAAAAAAGAAACGCATCCTTTGTTATAGCAGTTTCTAATCAACTTAAAGACAGTTACTACCCCTTATATGAACAGTACATTAATACCTTCCATCAAGATGGTAGTATGTTTCCCGCTAGCTATTCGCAATTTAAAAGTTTTCTTAGTTCTACTTTAACCACACCAATATTTATAGAAACTTGGCATCAAACAGGCGATGACAGCAATAAAGATAAAAAATTAATCTGTGTGGCAGTTACCGATGTACTCGCTAATGGTTTATCTGCCGTGTACACTTTTTACCATCCTGATTATAAAACTAATGGCTTGGGTGTGTTTTCTATTCTTACTCAAATTGATTTGTGCAAAAAACAAGAATTACCTTTTTTGTATTTAGGTTATCAAATTGATAGTTGCCAAAAGATGAATTATAAAAACCGATATTTCCCTTTTGAAAAATTTGTTGAACATGAATGGTTTCTTGTGGAAAAAATGTAGAAAAAAGTAGCAATAATAATAAAAATGAGTACAAAGCTTTACTTTAGCCGTGCAATTAGGCATTATTCGCGCATATTTTATTAGTCACAAATTCTAATAAGAATTTAAAGCTTATTTGCACAACATACAGAGGTTTACCGCCCCATGGCGAAAGAAGAAAATATTGAAATGCAAGGTACGGTTTTAGATACCCTACCTAACACTATGTTCCGAGTTGAATTAGAGAATGGTCACGTAGTTACTGCTCATATTTCAGGTAAAATGCGTAAAAACTACATTCGTATTTTAACTGGCGATAAAGTAACAGTTGAACTTACGCCTTATGATTTATCTAAAGGTCGCATTACTTTCCGCGCTAGATAACTTCAAGCATTATAAAAATAAAAACCAGTATTCTATATAAGAATTACTGGTTTTTTTGTTTTTAATGTTTTTAATGTTTT
>Ga0209826_1002014_pt1 | contig 13684 bp, 7 predicted proteins | sample GOMGulsemesocosm_5_FD_184637 | JGI IMG/M metagenome (GOLD analysis project Ga0209826, IMG submission 184637) | Methane-oxidizing microbial communities from mesocosms in the Gulf of Mexico - GOM15C Gulf of Mexico (SPAdes) (version 2) | ecosystem: Environmental > Aquatic > Marine > Cold seeps... | reverse complement strand
GCTTTTTGTTTGGCATATCCTGCTTTTATGGCAGAATTACTTATTGGTCGTTATGGTCAGGCTAATGCCGTTACTTCAATGGAAAAAATGTCTCACAATTTATGGCAAAAGCGTTTTGCTTTTATTATTGGCTTTGCCGGCATTGTTTGTGCCACACTAATTTTAAGTTTTTATGGTATTTTAGCCGGCTGGATGATGTCTTATTCCGTTGAACCAATAGTCGAAGCATTAGATTTTAAAACTACATCAACATGGTTTACAACGCAAACTATCGCACGAGATTTAATTTTTACTTCATTATTTATGCTATTAACCATTAGCATTATTCGCCGAGGCGTTGAAAACGGTATTGAAAAGTGGTCTAAACGCCTAATGCCAATGTTAATTGGTTTATTAATTTTACTGATTATCTATGTATTTACGTTAGAAGGCTCTAGAGAAGGATTTGTCGCGTATTTAAATCCTGACATATCGCGTGTATTTGAACCTGATTTATTAATTAGTGCTTTAGGCCAGGCATTTTTCTCTTTGTCGCTAGGTACCAGTGTTATGGTGATTTATGGCTCTTATCTTTCTAAAAAAGAAAATTTAGTGACACTAGGTGTACAAGTTACGTTAATTGATGTATCTATCGCTTTTTTAGCTGGCTTATTAATTATCCCGTCAATGTATGTTGCCCAAGCTCAGGGTGTCGCAATTTTTAGTGAAGATGGTAGTTTAATGTCAGGCCCTAACTTAGTTTTTGACGTGCTACCTAGCTTATTCAATGGTATGGGCGCTGTTGGTTTATTTGTGTCATTTGGTTTTTTTGTATTGATGTCTATTGCTGCATTGACCTCTAGTATTTCTATGCTTGAAGCGCCTGTTTCTTTTGCGGTAGAACGTCATAATATTGAACGCAAAAAAGCGGCCACTTTTATTGGTTTAGCTATTTTAGCGTTAAGTACACTTATTATTATAAATTTTGATCTGTTATTTGGTTTAGTTATTAGTATTGCTACTGTTTACGGCCAACCACTTATTGCTATGTTATGTTGTGTATTTGTTGGTTGGATTTGGCAGCGAAATGCTGTGCTTGAAGAAATAAAACAAGGTAACGAAACGGTAGAGTACAGCTTGTTTTGGAAAATTTGGCCTTGGTACATCAAGTTTGTCTGTCCGGGTGCTATCGCTATCGTTTTCTTTCATTCTTTATAAATAGCAGATTAACTGTTTATAATCTCAGCTATCCTCTATTATTAAAGCGGTAATACTTTATTTATTAAACAACTTAAGTTAAGTTAAGCTCAGTTAAGTAAACTTAAGCGCTTAAACACCTTAAGTGATTCAAATCAACTAATATTGGGATGCCATTATACTTATGTCTCGAAATACTAATGTAACACCAACCTCAAAAGAGTACACGCTCAAGCCGGACGATCTCATTGTGACTAAAACAGATCTAAAGGGTCATATAACTTATGCTAATGAAAAATTTCTCAGTATAAGTGTTTTAGAAGAAGCAGAAACACTAGGGAAACCTCACAGCATTATTAGGCATCCAGATATGCCTAAAGCTGTGTTTCATCTGTTGTGGAATTCTATTAAACGTGGAAATGAGTTTTTTGGTGTAATAAAAAATATGGCCACAGATGGCAGCTTTTATTGGGTTTTTGCTAATATAACACCCAGTTATGATGAGCAACACAAAGTAGTTGGCTTTTTCTCTGTACGTAGGAAAGCTAATAAAGAGTTGATTAATACTATGAGTGACTTATATCAGAAAATGGTAAAAGAAGAAAAACGCCATGGCGAAAAGCAGGCTGTTAAAGCATCGGTGCAAATTTTAAATAACTTTTTTGACGAGCAAGGAGTTTCATATGATGAATATTTACTCTCTTTTGCCTAGTTTTGTTAATACTAAAGTAGCGCAATGGTTACAGTGCTTACTTGTTGCCTTAGTTGTCGTAATTCTTGTGTTTATTCAGGGTGCTAGTCCTTATTATCTTTTTTTTATTGTTGTTGGAATTATTTTTCTAGTTGCATCAAGAGGTAATTCTCAGCAGCAATTAAAAACATTAGCCCAAATTATTGAGGTAGTAAAAGCGGTAGAGCAAGGAAATCTTGAAAAAAGAGTGATTAATGTATTAAAAACCGATAAAAACTATGCTGTTACGATTAGTTTGAATAATGCACTTGATCAATTAGAAGTATCAATGAGAGAAGCTAAATTTTCTCATCTTGCTGCAAAAAATGGCTGTTTCTATCGTAAACCATTAACACAAGGTGTTAATAAAGGCTTTTATCATGAGTTACATAATACGTCACTTGCTGTAGATTCACTTTCTGATTCATTTTTTGCCGATAAAACTAATGAGCTACTTAGTAAGTTAACAACAGAAAAATCTGAAAGTTTATTAAATGGTCTTGCGGGCACACAAAAAGATTTAGGTTTTATTACCAGTGAAATGAAAACTGTTGGAAATCTTTCAAAATCATCAATGGACAGTGCGATAACTAACCAAGGGAATGCGAAAACTTTACATGATAGCTTAAATACTATTGCAGAACGTGCAACGACTATGCGTAGTAATTCACAAGAGCTAGCGGCTAGCAGTGAAGAAATAAAAAATATGGTTGCTATGATTGTTGGTGTTTCGAACCAAACTAACTTGCTTGCACTTAATGCGGCTATAGAAGCAGCGCGTGCAGGTGAACATGGTCGTGGTTTTGCTGTTGTTGCAGATGAAGTGAAAAATTTAGCGGCTACGACTAAAAATGCCGCTGAGCAAATAGCTAATATTATTGAACGTTTTGCTAGTGCTTCACAAGTAATGGTTGAAGATACTGAGCATATGGCGACTATCTCTGAAGATTCAAAAGAGTTAATAGATGACTTTAAAGTGAGCTTTGATGAGGTAACTCAAGATTCACAAAATATTTATCAAATGGTGTCTAACGTGCAAATTATTTGTGATACTACATTAATTAAAGTTGATCATCTTATTTACATGCAACGCGCTTATTATGCGGTAGAGCATAATGAACCTAGTGGTGAAGAAGCAATGATGGTGGCGGTAAATCATCATGATTGTCGATTTGGTAAGTGGTATAAAAGCTCTGAAGGTGTTGATACTTATGGGTATTTACCATCTTATGACTTGATAGATGATCCTCATAGCCGTGTTCATAATAACATTCATGATGCTATGGGTATTATTCAAGGTGACTGGACCCACTCACTTGATATGCAAGATGATTTATTCACTGTATTTGGCAATGCTGAAACCGCAAGTAGAGAGCTTGTGCAGTTAGTTGAAACCTTAGCAGAAGAAAAACGTTGTTTTGAACTGGCAGACTCTAAAAAGCAGACAAAGTAAAGCGGCTTTAAATAAAATAGAGTCATGCAATATTTAAAGCCTTGGCCAGTTAAATTGCCAAGGCTTTTTTAGTTCAAGCAACTTGTTTTGTACGACTTGTGTTAAATAATATTCGCCTTTATTGGGTGGTTCAATAAATTCATAGTCCTTTCCTAAAAACTCAAAACGTAGTGCGTAAGCATGTAAATAACCTCTATCAGTCACAGGGTTTACTTTAGCGTTTGAAGCATTCTTTAATAAGTTAGCGTAATATAAGGGATCACCTATAATAGGTGCGCCAATACTTGCTAAAGCCACTCTTAATTGATGTGTTTTTCCTGAATGAGGCTTTAATAAATACAAGCGTTGTTTGTTACCAAGTGAAAAGGAAAAAAACTGTGTAATGGCTGGATTTTCCATAGTGCGCATTAATTTAAACATACCGCGACGAGATTTAATCATATCGCCTTTAATCAAACCTTGTTTTTTAGTTGGCTTTTTATCACTAATGGCAATATAGTATTTTTCAATTTTATGTTGTTGGAATAATTCACCAAAATGCTTTGCACTAGCTTGGTTAGTAGCAAAAATAATTAATCCAGAGGTCATTTTATCTAAACGGTGTACAGGATAAAGATCAACAATATCAGTGTGTTTTATAAGGTGTACTTTTACTTGTGAAAATAATCCTGATCCAAGTGCTCCCTCATCATGAAAGTTCACGCCTGCACTTTTATGTACCACAATAAAATGGTCAGTTTGAGTAATAATTTTAAACATTTAATTAGTCTACTATGCTCTAATATTGATCTATTATTTGCTATGATAATTCAATCAACCACTTTTTACTCTGATTACAGGATGTTATTTTGAAAAAAAACTTTGGCTTCATTTTAAACTTTAGTGTTTCAAGATTCAGGATTTTAAACCTTAGCCTAGTTACGCTAACCACCTCGTTATTATTTGCTTGCACCAGCAACGAAAACACTAAATTAACAGAGGTAAATATTGCGCTACCCGTGGGGATTAACCTAGTTGAAACGGTGATAAAAACAGAAGATCGTTTGGTTATTCCTTTTAAAAAATATAAATTAGCTAACGGTTTGACGGTAATTTTACATCAAGATGATTCAGATCCATTAGTGCATGTTGATGTTACCTATCATGTTGGTTCAGCCCGTGAACAATTAGGAAAATCTGGTTTTGCTCATTTTTTTGAACACATGATGTTTCAAGGCTCTAAAAATGTTGCTGATGAACAGCACTTTAAAATAGTTACCCAAAGTGGTGGTAACTTAAATGGTACAACGAATACCGACAGAACTAATTACTATGAAACGGTACCGAAAAATCAATTAGAGAAAATGCTCTGGCTTGAATCTGACCGAATGGGTTTTTTACTAGAAACAATAACCAAAGAAAAGTTTGAAATTCAGCGGGCTACAGTAAAAAATGAGCGTGGTCAAAATGTAGATAATCGTCCTTATGGTCGTTTAAGTGAAACGGTTAATCAAATAATGTACCCAAGGGCACATCCTTATTCATGGCCAGTAATTGGCTATATGACAGATCTTAATCGCGGTACAGTGACTGATTTAAAAGAATTTTTCAGTCGTTGGTATGGTCCTAATAATGCCGTATTAACCATTGGTGGAGATATTGATGAAGCGCAAACACTGGCGTGGATAAATAAATATTTTGGTGGTTTAAAAGCAGGCCCGAAAGTAAACAATATTGCCAAACAACTCACCACGTTAAACGCAAACCGCTATGCTTCTTTTAGCGATAATGTTTCACTACCATTGTTATATATCAGTTTTCCAACGGTTTATGGTATGCATGAAGATGAAGCTGCTTTAGATGTATTTTCAAATGTCATTGGTCATGGCCCAACTTCGTTGCTTTATAAGAACCTGGTGAAAGCAGGTGTTGCTGTTCAGGCGGGTGCAAGTCATCCTTGTAAAGAGTTGGCGTGTCAAATGAGTTTTTATGCGTTACCTAATCCACAACAAGGTATGGCATTAGCAAAATTAGAACAGGTGATTAATGACACACTGGCTGAATTTGAGCAGCGCGGTGTTAATGACGATGACTTACTTAAAACTAAAGTGGGTATAGAAACGGGTACTATTTACGGTTTACAAAGTGTTGCCGGTAAAGTTTCAACGCTAGCACATTATCAAACTGTTTTAGGTGATGCTGATTACACTCAAGCACAAATAACTCGCTACAACCAAGTGACTAAAGCGGATGTAATGCGTGTTTATCAAAAATATATAAAGGGTAAAGGGGCAGTCATTTTATCTATCTATCCTCATGGTCAAAAACAGCTTGTCGCTAAAGCAGATAATTTTACTTTGCCAAATGTGAATAATCCACCCGCATTGGCTCAACTTGATACGCCAATAATGCACAACACCAGTAATTTTGATCGCAGCACTTTTGATCGGAGCATAATGCCAAAATCGGGCGTTAACCCACCAATAAAAGTACCGACCTTATGGCGCAAAAGTTTTTCCAATGGTATTGAACTTATTGCCACAGAAAACAATGAAACACCAACGATAAGTTTATTACTGACTATTGAAGGTGGAACCCTATTAGACCCTATAGAAAAAGCAGGGCTGGCATCGTTAACGGCTAGCTTGATGAATGAAGGCACTACCAATTATAGTAAAGAAGCGTTGTCAAATGCGTTAGCAAAATTGGGTAGTAATGTAACCATCAGTGCTTCAGGGCGAAATACTACGATACGCGTTAGTTCACTGGTAAAGAATATTGATGCGACCTTAGTATTGATGTTAGATATGATGTTAAAACCTGCCTTTGCACAAGCTGATTTTGACCGAGTTAAAAACCAGTTAATTCAAAGCTTAGAGCAAGGTAGTAAAGATGCTCAAACATTGGCAAGCCGAGCTTTAAAGCAAGTTACTTATGGTAAATACAACCGTGTTGGTTTGCCTAATAGTGGCACTATAGCTACGGTGTCTGCTATCACGTTAGCGGATATCAAAGCTTTTTATCAACAGTATTTCTCACCTAAGCATGCTTCGTTAGTCATTGTAGGTGATATTAGTCAAGGTGATATTATACCTAAACTGGATCATTTAAAGGCATGGCAGGGCGGTGATTATAGTCTTCCTAATTTTAACATGCTTGATAATAACGTTTTAAAGCAAAAAAGTGGCTATAAAAGCTTTCCGCAAGTGACGCCAAATAAAGTTTACTTTGTCAATTTACCTACAGCCAGTCAGTCGGTGATCAAATACTCACGCCAAGCAATGACGTATGATGTGATAGGGGAGTATTTTAAAGCTACTTTAATGAACTATCCATTAGGTAGCGCATTTAATAGTCGTATAAACTTAAACTTGCGCGAAGATAAAGGTTACACTTATGGTGCATCCAGTTATTTTTATGCAGATGAAATGTTAGGACGCTTCACAGCAGGCGCTAGTGTAAAGAAAGATCACACGTTTGATGCCATGATAGAAATAGAAAAGGAACTGAAAAAATATCAGCAACAAGGTTTAACCGCTGATGAAGTACAGTTTATGCGTCAAGCTATTTCACAAAGTGAAGCTCTCAGTTATGAAACACCGAATCAAAAGAGTGGTTTTTTAAGCGAAGTTTTACAATACAATTTAGCTGAAAATTATGGTGAGCAGCAGAGCGAAATCATTAAAAATATTTCTCTTGAGCAACTTAATGCTATTGCTAAACAACAATTAAGTAAACCAATGCAATGGATTGTGGTTGGTGACGGTCAGGTAGTTAGGCCGCAATTAAAGAAAATGAATTTAGAGATTGTTGAGTTGCAATTGGCAAAGTAAATGATTACTTTACGTTACGTTAAATTAAGCATTGAAAATTAATAAAAGCCCCTTACTTATAAAGTAATAATAAGAGGGTATTATCCGATATCCCTGAAAATAGGACAAATTTTGACATTATCATTGAACGATTATATTACTGCTTTCAATCAAACTGAAAACTTAGCTGCAATAGCGGATATTGGTCGCGGTATTGAACGTGAAACCTTACGAGTATTGCCTGAAGGTGAGCTTTCTGAACATGGTCATTACAGCCAATTAGGCTCAGCGCTAACACATGGCGAAATTACTACAGACTATTCTGAAACATTACTGGAGTTTATTACGCCTGTAAGTCATTCTCCTGAGCAAGCAATTGCCCAATTGCAAGATATTCAAAAATATACTCTTACTAATATTAATGGCGAGCTATTATGGCCGATGAGTATGCCGTGTTTTGTTGATGATGCTGACAAAGTACCATTAGCTCAATACGGCAGTTCGAATATAGGTAAGATGAAAACGGTGTATCGTCAGGGGTTAAAAAATAGATACGGCTCTATGATGCAGGTTATTGCAGGTATTCATTTTAACTTTTCATTCTCACAAGATTTCTGGCAAGTAATGCACTCATTACACAATGAAAGAAATAATGAAAACAATGATGGCAATAACCAACCAACAGAAAATAGGCAAGATTTTATTTCTCAACGCTACTTCTCTATTTTAAGAAGTTATAAACGTTATTGTTGGTTAATCCCTTACTTGTATGGCAGTTCACCCGCATTGTGTGATTCATTTTTGCAAGGTAATAAGCCGCAGTTGCCTTTTAAAGAGTTAGCCAATGGCGGCTTATATCTACAATATGCCACTTCTCTAAGAATGAGTGACTTAGGTTACACCAGCAGCGAACAGTCAAATTTAAAAATTTGTTATAATAATTTACATGATTATGTCGATGGCGTACAAAATGCTATTAGCCTAAAATCAGCCGATTTTGCTAATATTGGTGTAAAGGTTAATGGTGAATATCAACAGCTTAACAGTAATGTTTTACAAATTGAAAATGAGTTATATGCGCCTATTCGCCCTAAACAGGTGATTAAATCAGGAGAGAAACCATCACAAGCGTTACGTGACCGTGGTGTTGAATATATTGAAGTACGCGCGCTTGATGTTAATCCGTTTGTTGATACCGGTATTAGTATTGAACAAATTCATTTTTTAGATGTGTTTTTAACTTATTGCGCCTTTATTGATAACAAAGGGTTTGACGGCGATGCACAACAGCACCATGAAAATAACATGAATGATGTCGTGGTGCGAGGGCGAGATCCTGAGTTATTGTTGTCAGATACTAATTGCCAAGGAGAGATTGTTTTAAAATCGATAGCTACTTGGGGCAATGAGTTATTTGATAATATGACTTCGGTTGCTCAGTTATTAGATAAAGCATACAAAACAGATAACTATACCAAGTCAATGGCTAGAGAAAGAGCAAAAATTAATGATGTTTCATTAACGCCATCAGCAAAGATTTTAACTATTTTGCTTGAACAAGATCAAAGCCTTTCGCAATATTCACTTGCACAAGCAACTAAATATAGAAAAGAAACATTAGCCCGTGATTATCAGTTTTATTCTGAACAATACTTTATTGATAGCGTTGAAAAATCGCACCAAATGCAACGAGAAATAGAAGAAAATGATAGCTTAAGTTTTGATGAATTTTTAGCTGATTATTTTAAAAATTAGTATACTTAGGTTTAGTATTTTATTTTTAAATAGACAAAAAAAAGTGCATCTATACCTCTAATCAAGGTATAGATGCACAAAAACATGAAACACTAAGTGAATAACATAACACTAACATAATTGAATGTTACATTAAGTAAGACTGTGCTTTTTCAAATAAGTTCCAAATAGATTTATTTTTTTTCGAATTAATTCATCCGTGGCACTCGGTTTAACTTTTCGTCTCTATAGACAGTGGCAGTTTTATCCGTTTTATCCACTAATATCTACCCGATTTTTATCGCTATACTTTTATTTATTGCTATGTAAAGTGTCTGTCTTATTCTTTGATTTGACATAATAAACTCAATTAAATAATATGCCAATGCGTTCAACAACGTATTTTATATAATGCGCCTTTAGCTAATGAGAGCTGATGAAAATTAATGAGAACTTTCCATGCAGAATAAAATCACCTATACCTCCATTTTATTATTACTATTGCTTGTTATAGGGTGTACTGATGAGAAAGCACAGCAGAGTGAATCCACTTATATACCTTGGGTTACAACCGTTTCAGCCGTTGCTGTAAATGAAAATGTACTCTCTTTATCGGGTATTGTTAAAGCCAGATATGAATCGCCTTTAGCATTTCAGGTAGGGGGGCGTATTCTTAATCGAAAGGTTGATGCTGGATCGACTGTTGACGCTGGAGAAGTTCTTTTTACTATTGACCCTCGTGATTTAGATGCAGAATTACGTGTCATAAAAGCACAAGTAACGTCAGCTAGAACATCATTAACAACGGTAAGTTCAGAATTAGAAAGGTATCAATCACTTTACGCGGACAAACATTTAGGAAAACAAGCGTTAGACCGTGCCACCCTTGCCAAGCAAGAAGCTAAAAGTCGTTTGAATAGTGCATTAGCAAATTTTGAACGAACTAAGAATGCGCGTGGTTATGCAAAATTAACAGCACCATCCACAGGTGTTATTTTAGACGTTTTTGCCGAGCCAGGTCAGGTTGTCTCTTCAGGGTATACCGTGGCTATTTTGGCGCAAAACAAAAGTCGTGAAATTGAAGTTTCTTTACCGACAAAATTTCAAGCACCTCAAGTTGGTAAAGTTTTACTTCACAATGGTCAACATGCCGCAATTCAATTACGAGAAATTTCAGGATCGGCAGATAAAATAAGCCGTAGTTGGCGCGCTAGATATCGTTTAACTAATACTAGTAATAATACTACCGCATTAGCTCTAGGCTCTATTGTAAAAGTTGACTTAGTTAAGTTAATTACCAAGAAAAACATACTTAGTGTGCCGTTAAGTGCGTTAGATGAACGAGGAAAAGGGCCTAGGATCTGGATTTTTAAAGCAGGAAAAGCCATACCGGTACCTATCAACATTTTATCACTAGAGCATGACATAGCTAAAATTCAAGGTGATATTTCATTAAATGATCATATTATTTCATTAGGTACTCATTTATTGATTCCCAATATGGCTGTAAGGGAATTAAATTAATGAGTTTCCCTAACCTTTCAGCGCTCGCCGTTAGAGAACGTTCAGTAACACTTTTTTTTATTATTTTATCTGTTGTCGCGGGAATTTATGCTTTTTTATCACTTGGTAGAGCAGAAGATCCCGACTTTACGGTACGCGTTATGGTCGTTTCGGCTGTTTGGCCTGGAGCTGCTCCTGAGCAATTACAACATCAAGTTGTTGACCGTTTGGAAAGACGAATTCAAGAGGTTGAATATCTTGACACAATAGAGTCAACAATACGGCCAGGACGTGCAGATTTACTCATTAAGTTTGAAGAATTCGCACCAAATGAAAAATTACCTGATTTGTTTTATCAAGTTAGAAAACGAATGCAAGATGAGTCTCCCCGTTTACCAAAAGGCGTTATTGGCCCAATAGTTAACGATGATTTTGCTGATGTTTATTTTTCATTAATGTCCATTTCTGCGCCAGGCATGCCATTGCGTGAGTTAACCCGCTATGTTGAAAAGGTAAGGGATAGGTTGCAGCAAGTTGAAGGTGCTCACAAAGGAATTGTTATTGGTGAGCGAGAAGAACGAGTTTTTGTAGAGTTTGACCAAAATAAATTAGTTAATCTAGGTATTTCAGCGCAAGTTATTTTTAATGCTATTGAAGAAAGTAACCAGCTTATTTCAGCGGGATCTATCGATTTATCGGGCCCTCGCGCTTATATTAGATTAGATGCAGATTTATCTGATCCTATAAAATTAGCATCATTACCTATTAAAGTAGGGGGTAAAATATTACACCTTTCAGATTTAGCCAAAATATATAAAGGTTATGAAGATCCGCCGAGTTACTTGATACGTGCTTTTGGTGAAGATGTTATTTTACTTGGTGTGGTAATGAATAAAGGTGAAAATGGTTTAGCTTTTGGTGAAAAACTAGCCTCTTTTGTAAAGCAAGAGCAAGAGAATATGCCATTAGGGATGAGTTTATCTGTGCTAACAAATCAAACAGATGCAATTACTGGCGCCGTTGACTTATTTCAAATGAAATTTTTAATCGCCATCATTGTTGTCATGATAGTGAGTATATTAGCAATAGGTTTACGTGCAGGTTTGGTTGTTGGTATTGCGATACCTTTGACACTTGGATTAACTTTTTTATTAATGCAAATCACTAATATTAATTTAGATCGTATTACCTTAGGTGCGCTTATTATTGCGCTAGGGTTACTTGTAGATGATGCTATTATTTCGATTGAAATGATGATTGTTAAAATGGAATTGGGATGGAATCGTTTACATGCGGCTAGTCATGCATGGAATGTTACCGCTGCCCCTATGTTATTTGGTACTTTAGTCACGATTGCTGGTTTTGTGCCTATTGGCTTTGCACAATCGGGCGTAGGTGAATATGCTGGAAATGTATTTTGGGTGCTTGCTTACGCTTTAACTGTATCATGGGTTGTTGCGGTAACCTTTACCCCTTATTTAGGTGTTAGATTACTTCCTAAGCAAAAACCGACAGAAGAAAAACATCCTGATTTATATAACTCTTCACTATATATAAAATTGCGCCAGCTGATCACTCAATGTGTTAAATACCGTAAAATAGTGGTTGGTAGCACGTTTATACTGCTGATACTTGCAGGCGTAGGCATGGTTCATCTTGTTGAAAAACAATTTTTCCCTAACTCTGATCGTACTGAAGTACTTGTTGGCGTTTATTTACCGCAAGGTAGTGCGATAGGTGTAACGGATGCAACTACGCGAAAAATTGAAGGTTTATTAAAAGAGATGACTCAAGTGAAAACCTTTTCCGCTTACGTTGGTCAAGGCGCACCTAGATTTTTTCTTTCATTGAACCCTGAGCAGCCAGATCCAGCTTTTGCTAAAATAATTATTGTTGCAAATAATGCGGTTGATAGAGACATAATAATAGATAAACTGAATAAGCATATTGAACAAGGATTATTTACCGAAGCGAGAATACGGGTATCACAACTTGTTGTCGGTCCCCCCGTTCCATGGCCTGTTAGTTTTCGAGCTGTTGGTGAAGACCCAGTGAAATTAAGAGAAATCGCTCATCAAGTACGCGCTACTATGGCATTAAATACACATGCTGTTGATCCTCATTTAGAGTCAGATGAACGTGTACCCGTTTTTTTTCTACGTATGGATAATGAGCGTATTAGGTTAATGGGTTTAACACCTAAAGATGTTGCCCAACAATTACAGTTTATGTTTGATGGCATTACAGTTACTGAGGTTCGTCAAGATATAAGAACGGTAAAAGTTGTTGCTCGTAGTCAGGATAATAAATACCTTATGCCAAAAGACATAGAAATAAAAACTAAAGAGGGCAATAAAGTTTCATTAACACAGCTTGGAGACATAGAAGTACGCTATGAAGAGCCTGTTATTAAACGTTATAATCGTGAGCGCTCATTGGCTATTGTAGCTGATGTTAAAGGTGCACAAGCGCCTGATGTAACCATGGATATTTGGGAAGAACTTCAGCCGTTAATAAAACAACTTCCTATCGGTTATCGAGTTGATATTGCTGGAACGGTTGAAGCATCAGGCAAAGCAAATGATTCTATTGCTAAACTACAGCCTATTATGTTCGCATTAATGCTTATTTTTATTATGCTGCAAATGCGCTCATTTTCAGGGACTATTATAGTACTTGCTACTGCTCCCTTAGGCTTAATTGGTGCTGTGATCGCCTTACTCTTGTTTAATCAACCCTTTGGATTTGTTGCTTTATTAGGGTTAACAGGGTTAGCGGGTATTTTAATGCGTAACACCATGATTTTAACGCAACAAGTGCAAGATAATTTGCAAGATGGCAGTGAAGAGCTTCCTGCTGTAGTTGAAGCTGCCGTGCAAAGAGCTCGACCTGTAATTTTAACCGCAATGGCGGCTGTTTTTGCTTTTATTCCTTTAACGCTTGATAGCTTTTGGGGGCCATTAGCCTATGTGCTTATTGGTGGTGTAGCCGTAGGCACTATTATTACCTTGCTGTTTGTACCTGCTTTATATGCCTTATGGTTTAAATTAGATACGCCTGTATCTTGAAGTATTATAGGTATATGGAATTCAGGCTTTCAAAAAGACAAAAAAAAGTGCATCTATACCTGTAATCAAAGTATAGATGCACAAAAACATGAAACACTAAGGGAATAACATAACATCAAACTAACATAAACAAATGTTACATTAAGTAAGACCGTGCTTTTTCAAATAAGTTCAAAATAAATTAATTGTTTTTATTTTATGAGTGAAACGCATAGTTTTATAGAACATC
>Ga0209826_1002013_pt1 | contig 13685 bp, 12 predicted proteins | sample GOMGulsemesocosm_5_FD_184637 | JGI IMG/M metagenome (GOLD analysis project Ga0209826, IMG submission 184637) | Methane-oxidizing microbial communities from mesocosms in the Gulf of Mexico - GOM15C Gulf of Mexico (SPAdes) (version 2) | ecosystem: Environmental > Aquatic > Marine > Cold seeps... | reverse complement strand
AGCAAACGAGCAAGCACAAGATTTTGATTGGCAGAAAATTGCAGTTGCCAATGCGATGAATAAAAATTTTACTGTTATCGCAGGTGGTCCTGGTACAGGAAAGACCTACACAGTGACTAAATTATTAGCTGCTTTAGTCATGTTAAACAATAATAATACTAATGTTAAGGCTAATGCTAACGAGGTAAACAACAACCCAATGCTGGAAATTGCATTGGTTGCGCCAACAGGTAAAGCTGCACAACGTTTATCTGAGTCCATCATTAATGCCATATCTGGTTTTAAGAACTTGATTAAAGAGGATGTTTTAGCCGCAATACCAACAGAGGCGAAAACCATTCACCGTTTACTCGGTGTTATCCCTAACAGCCCTAACTTTAGACACGATCAAAACAATCTACTTAGTTGTGATGTTTTATTAATAGATGAAGTCTCAATGGTTGATTTACCTATGATGACACGAATATTTAGGGCGTTGAAAAGTAATACTAAAATAATCTTGCTAGGGGACGCCGATCAACTGCCCTCTGTTGCCGTCGGAAGTGTATTAGCTGATATTGCGCCTAGGCCTCATTCGGGTTACAGCCCTGATAATGCAAATTACTTAGCGCAAGTATGTCAATTAGATACTCAACAACTCAATGATGCATTTAAGCAAACAGACACTCATAGTGATCACCTTAGCTTTTTGATAACCAGTCGTCGTTTTGATGGTGAAGGGGGGATAGGTAGACTTGCTGCTTATGTTATTAAAGGCGAAAATACACCAAGTTGGCAATTGTTACAGGCCGCTAATAAACGTAAAGAAAATCAGTTAGCGTTAGTTGATGGCGATTTACATGCTTGGTTATCACCGTTAATAAAGGAATATTATCAAGGAATTAGCCAATGTAGCACTATTGAAGATGCGTTTGCTTTATTGGCAAAATTTCGCATTCTCTGTGTGACTCGCCAAGGAGAATTTGGTGTTGATGCTATTAATCAATGGGTAAAAGAGCAGTTGGCGGTTAATGCTACTCAGCCTTGGGGCCTATCTCAACAAAACTATCATGGTATGCCTATTATGATCAGTGAAAATGATTATCGACTTGGGCTTTTTAACGGTGATATTGGTTTACTTTGGCACACTATTAGCCTGTCTAATGGTAACTTTGGTAATAACTCTAGTGATAAGAATACTCATTTAATGGCGTTTTTTGAACAGCCTAATACAGAAGACGGAGAAACTCGTTATAAAACACTATTACCATCAAGGTTACCTAAATATGATAGCGTTTATGCAATGACCATACATAAAACACAGGGCAGTGAGTTTGAGCATGTTGCTATGTTATTACCCAAACAAAGCAATAATTTACTACTATCACGCGAATTACTTTATACCGGTATTACTCGGGCAAAAACACAACTTACTATTTCGAGTAACAAGCAAACTTGGCAACAAGGGGTTATCAGCGAAGTAAATCGTTATTCAGGCTTAAAGATAGTAGAGTAAATCAAGTTAGCATTTAACATTATTGGTATACTGAGCTTCACATAATTAGGTACGAATGGTTAAATTCATGTACTTAGATACGGCTCTGTTCCATGATACTGTTGTCTATGCTATAAAACGTTGATTTTATATACTTTGTAGGTCGCCTTTTAGGGCGTCAATGTGATGTGCTAAAGCCCAACCTACATAGTGATAAGAACATTAATGAAAATTCAACAACAACGTGCTACAACAGAGCTTTAGATACACAGATTTTAAAAACTTTTTAGGAAATAAAACCTCAATGCAATTAATGAATATAGACAAAGCGCGTTATAGAAAACACTTAAACATCGTCATCGTTGGATTTATTGTAACATTACTAGTGTTAGCTTTGGTTTTTGGACAGTTATTGATCATGAGCTTTGCTCAAGAAGGTGCTAATAACTTTAGGTATAACCTTTTAGGCGTTGTATTATCGCTATTAGCTTGTATGGCCGTTTTACATACTGTAAAAATATCAGATTTCTTTAAAGAGATTTATTATGTTTGGCAAGTAAAACAAATACAAAACTTAATTTACCGTAAGTTGAAAAAAATTAAAGCTGCAGCAAAAGATGCAGAAAAAGATGCGTTAATTATTTTGACATTTTACTACCAAAGCCAACAACAAGTTTATCAACTTGATGACAATACGTTAACTATCGAAAAGGTAAATAAAGACTTAGCAGACATACAAGAAATAATTGCTAACAAAGACTTTACAATAAGTGCTGAACAATTTGATAAAAAACTGTTAACTTCTTATGCTTAGTTTTCTATTTCACGGTATAAGAAGGAATTGAATATGATTGGTTACGTTACATTAGGCACTAATAATATGGAAAAGGCGGTTGAGTTTTATGATCAACTTTTTGCTACCATTGGTGCAGGACGTTTTATAGAAACAGATCAGTTTGTTGCTTGGGCAACGGGTAATGATAGTGCAGGGGTTTCAGTTACCAAGCCTTTTGATGGTAAACCAGCTACCGTTGGTAACGGTAACATGGTCGCTATTATGTTAGATTCAACAGACAAAGTAGATGCTTTTTATAAAAAAGCCCTTGAGCTTGGCGGTACTTGTGAAGGTAAACCAGGATTACGTGGTGAAATTGGTGGCTTTTATGCTGGTTATTTTCGTGATTTAGACGGTAATAAACTTAATGCTTTTCATATGGATATGCCAGCCTCTTAGCACCATGGTAAATGCATAAAAAAACCAGTACTGGTAAGAGTACTGGTTTATATGTTTTTATCATCAACTAAATAAGCTGTTATCTAGTCTAAGTATAGAAGTTATCTTGCACGGAAAATAATGCGACCTTTAGATAAATCATATGGTGTTAGTTCAACTGTTACTTTATCGCCAGTTAAAATGCGAATGTAATTTTTACGCATTTTACCAGAAATATGAGCAGTCACTACGTGGCCATTTTCTAATTCAACTCGGAACATAGTGTTAGGTAAAGTGTCTAACACTGTACCTTGCATTTCAATATTTTCTTCTTTCGCCATGGGGCGCTAAACCTCTATATGTTGTGCAAAAAAGCCAAAATTTCTATTTAAATTGTAAGAACTTTTGACTGATAAAAAAAGCTGCGCGAATGATGCCTAATTGCACGCCTAAAGTAAAGCTTTGTACCTGTTTATTTACCATGTCGTTGTTTTTTTAGTCAACTAAAGGCTTTCTTTCAACCAATAGCCATTTTCGGCTAATAAATCTTTCGTGTGGGTAGTAACTATTTTTATAATTCATCTTTTTACAGTCGTCAATTTGGTAACCTAAATATAAATATGGAAAACCCATTTGTCGGCATAAATCAATTTGTGTAAGGATAGAAAAACGACCTAAACCATGACTTTTAAAGCTAGGATGATAAAAAGTATAAACAGCAGACAAACCATTAGTAAGTAAATCCGTTACTGCAACACAAATGAGTTGTTTTTCACCATCAACTTCAGACCAGGTTTCGATAAATAATTGTGAGGTTAACTGACTACTAAGAAAACTTTCAAATTGTTGAACGTTTGCAGGGTACATGCTGCCATCTTGATGAAAAGTATTAATATAATTTTCATAGAGTGGGTAATAATAGTCCCTAATTTTCTCCGAGTACTTTATGGTAAAGTCAGCATTACGTTTTAATGAACGTTTTTGACTTTTAGACGGGTTAAAATCACTCACTAGTATACGAATAGATTGGCAAGCCTCACAGTTTGGACAGTAAGGTCTATAAGACTGTTCACCACTTCGGCGAAAGCCTTCAGTCATTAACACACTATAACTGTGTTTATTTTGCAGTCGATCATCCACGGCAATTAATAAACGTTCTTCTTCATCAGGTAAGTAACTACAAGGAAAGGTTTTGGTAATACCTACTTTAAAACTGCTGTCATTCATACGACTACTTCTATCAAGCTTGATGGCTTATTATACCAATTGACAATTCACGTGGCTGCCAAAAATTTTCGGTCACACTCTTATTTATAGCAGTTTGTTTGAGTGCAACAAAGTTTTCACGTGATATTTCTGTCGCGCCCATATCTGCTAAAAAACTATTAAGTAATTGGCAATCAATAAAATCAACGTCAATTGTTCTCAGTAACTCAGCCAAAGCAACCAAAGCAAACTTAGAAGCATTAGCCGAGGTATAAAACATTGACTCACCAGAGAAAAAGCCATTAATGGCGACACCGTATAAGCCACCCACTAACTCAGGCTTATCAACTGAATTTGTTTGCCAAACTTCAATCGAATGCGCAAAGCCTAATTGATGTAAATTAACGTAGGCGCTTTGCATTTCAGGTAAAATCCATGTGCCGTCATCTCGAAAGGGCGCATCGGCACACAGTGCTATGACTTGCTCAAAGGCAGTATTTAAGGTGATTTTATAAGGTGATTTTTTTAATGTTTTTCTTAAGGTACGATTAACGCGTAAATCGCTAAGTTTAATAATAGCTCTTGGGTCAGGGGACCACCACAACAGTGGATCGTTTTCGCTAAACCACGGAAATATACCTTGGCTGTATGCGTTAATTAATCGCTGTGGTTGTAAATCGCCCCCGACAGCTAATAAACCATTTGGCTCAGTAAGGGCAAGTTCTATAGGAGGGAAAGCCAAGCTATTATCGTTGAGTTGATAGAGGCTCATATTATTCAGAAATATTCATGTTTACTCGAATGAAAAGGCTTAAACCCGCGCTTTAAATGTTCACGGGGAAATAAGCCTTAAAGAAGCATTTTTAACTTTCTACTGGGAATCTAGGAAGCGTTCAGCGTCTAATGCAGCCATACAACCTGCACCAGCCGAAGTGATTGCTTGACGATAGATATGATCGGCAACATCCCCTGCGGCAAATATACCTTCAATGCTAGTTTGAGTAGCATTACCTTGAGTACCACTTTGAATAGTTAAATAACCATTTTCCATCGCGAGTTGATCGTTGAAAATATCTGTATTTGGTTTATGACCAATAGCAATAAATACACCGGCCACATCAATCTCTTCAGTTGCATCTGACTTAGTGTCTTTTAAGCGTAACCCAGTAACACCCATATTATCGCCTAATACTTCATCTAAAGTGCGATCAGTATGCAGGATTATGTTACCGTTTTTAACTTTCTCATTTAATCGCTCGATTAATATTTTTTCAGAGCGGAACGTGTCACGACGATGAACTAAATGTACTTCGCTAGCAATATTAGATAAATAAAGTGCCTCTTCAACGGCTGTATTACCACCACCAACAACGGCAACTTTTTGGTTCTTATAAAAAAAGCCATCACACGTTGCACAAGCGGAAACACCACGGCCCATAAAAGCTTCTTCAGAAGGTAAACCTAAATATTGGGCTGATGCACCAGTGCAAATAATTAATGCGTCACAGGTAAATGTTCCATTGTCGCCAGTTAAGGTAAAAGGGCGTTTAGAAAAATCGACTTTATTGATGTGATCAAAAATGATTTCAGTATCAAATTTCTCAGCATGTTTTTGCATGCGTTCCATTAACGCTGGACCCGTCAAATCGTCAGCATCACCTGGCCAGTTTTCTACTTCTGTTGTTGTGGTTAACTGACCACCTTGTTGCATACCTGTAATCATTACTGGTTTTAGGTTAGCACGGGCTGCATAGACTGCAGCAGTATAACCTGCAGGGCCTGAGCCTAAAATAAGTAGGGGACAATGTCTAACGTCGCTCATGAATGAGTTCTCCGGAGTTTGTTTTTAACAACTAGTTATTGATAACAAATAGTATTGAAAAATAGATATAGTTTTAATGATGGGGATGATAAGGGGTTCTATCAAGGGTGTACAGTTGCTTTAAAGCTATATTAGTTAAAATGAGTATAAAAAAAGAGTGCAAATATTAAATTTGCACTCTTTTTATTACTAAAGCTTTTTTGTCTATAAACAAATAGACTTTAGTTTATTCTTACTTTGTTAAAATCGCGAACAAGTTAATTAATAATTATAGACTTGCAGCAGCTTCCTCTGGTGCTAGGTATTCATATCCTAAAACGTCAGCAACAGGTTTATAAGTGATTTTTCCACCTAAAACATTTAATCCAGCTAATAAGTGCTCATCATCGAGTAATGCTTGTTTGGCACCTTTGTTTGCAAGTGTTACTGCAAATGGCATAGTTGCGTTTGTAAGCGCCATTGTTGAAGTGCGAGCCACACCACCTGGCATGTTAGCAACACAATAATGAACAACATCATCAACAACATAGGTAGGTTCTTGATGAGTAGTTGCTTTTGAAGTTTCAAAACAACCACCTTGATCAATGGCGACATCAACAACAACCGCACCCTTTTTCATCATTTTGATATGTGCTCTTGTGACTAATTTCGGTGCGGCAGCACCAGGAATCAACACAGCACCAATAACTAAGTCAGCATCAACAATTAATTGATCCATTGCATCAGCAGATGAGTAAACTGTTTTTAAGCGGCCATCGAATTCTGTGTCTAACTGGCGTAAGCGAGGTAAAGAGCGATCAAGAATAGTTACATCAGCGCCCATGCCCACAGCCATGCGTGCCGCTTGAGTACCAACAACTCCGCCACCAACTATTAATACTTTAGCTGGAGCAACTCCCGGTACGCCACCTAATAAAGCACCTAAACCACCTTGTGCTTTTTCTAAAGCGTGAGCTCCAGCTTGAATAGACATACGGCCAGCAACCTCAGACATAGGTGCTAATAAAGGTAAACCACCTGTTGGTGATGTTACCGTTTCATAAGCAATACATGTTGCACCAGAAGCGACTAATAATTCTGTTTGCTGTGGATCTGGAGCCAAGTGTAAGTAAGTGAACAATATTTGACCGGCGCGAAGCATTTTGCATTCAACAGGTTGTGGTTCTTTAACCTTGATGATCATTTCAGCAGTTGCAAAAATTTCTGAAGCACTATCAATAATGTTTGCACCAGCAGCAATGTACTGTTCATTGTCAAAACCAATAGAGGCACCACCATTATTTTCAACAATCACTTCATGACCATTTACTACTAACTCTTTTACACCAGCTGGCGTTAAACCGATACGGTATTCGTGGTTTTTAATTTCTTTAGGTACACCAATAATCATAATATTCTCTCTTTCGTTACACTTATTATAGTCGCTTTATTGTTAAGCTTCTTATTTTAGATGCGACTAGTATAGTAACAATTAACCAGACTAACCTGTCGTATTCTAAGGTTTTGCGATATATAATGCTAAAAGACATTAAAATATTAGAGTTATGTATAATAAAGAGATAAAAATGACTAAAAAAATAGATCGTATTGATAAAAACATTCTTGTTGAATTACAAAAAGATGGTCGACTTTCAAACGTTGAGCTATCAAAGCGTGTAGGTTTAAGTCCTACGCCATGTTTAGAACGCGTTAAGCGATTAGAGAAAGAACAATATATAACGGGTTACCAAGCTAATCTTAATTCAGCAAAATTAGATCTAGCACTGTTAGTTTTTGTAGAGATAACCTTAACCAAAACAAGTCCTGATGTATTTGATGATTTTGCAGCAGCAGTACATGAACTTGATGTTATTCAAGAATGTCACTTGGTTTCAGGTGATTTTGATTTTCTATTAAAGACACGTGTTAAAGATATGCTTGCTTATCGTCAACTATTAGGAGACACCTTACTACGATTACCTGCAGTGAGTGAAAGTAGAACCTATGTGGTGATGGATGAAATTAAATCCAGTAATATGTTACCAATCAAGCGGTAATGACTTGTTTATCTATGGCTCTGTTCCATGATACTGTTGTCTATGCAATACAACGATGATTTTATATACTTTGTAGGTCGCCCTTTAGGGCGTCAATATGATGGGCTAAAGCCCAACCTACATAGTGATAAGAACAATAAAGAAAATTCAACAACAACGTGCCACAACAGAGCTTTATCTATATAGCCGTTCTTTATAGTAAATGCCTTGATTATAAGCCTTTTAATTCTCGCTGAAACCAGTATCTTGAGGTAACATGGGGATATATCACTAAACCCAGTTTTTCATGGAATAATAATTGTCTTCAGAATTAGTTAAAAATACCGAGCAAGATCTTGATGAAGTAAATACTGCTAACACCAAAACCTCTCAACTCACTGGTGTACAGCGCTTACTTGAAACGGGCTTGTTATTCTTCAGTGTCTTTGCCATGTTTATGATGCTGGCATTATTTAGCTTTGATCCCGCTGATCCCGGATGGGCACAAACAGGCTACCAAACACCCGTTAGAAATCTAGGTGGTGCGGTTGGTGCTTACCTTTCAGATTTACTATTAAATTTATTTGGTTTTATCGCCTACAGTTTACCTTTTATTGTCGCTATTATCGGCTGGTTACTATTTCAGAAATTTCATCAGTTAATGCAGTTAGACTATCTAACACTTGCCTTAAAACTAGTTGGCTTTCTCATGTTCTATTTAGGTATCACCTCGTTAGCTAGCATGAACTTTGATGATCTGTTTTATTTTTCAGCAGGTGGTATTTTAGGTGATGTGTTAAGTGAAATTCTTCTTCCTTATTTTTCATTTGTCGGTAGTACTTTAGTTTTTTTAATGTTTTGTTGTTCGGGGTTTATTTTATTAACCGGCTTTTCATGGCTTAATTTCATTGATAACGTAGGTCGCCACGCAATAGCCAGCGTGGTGTTTTTACAGCATATACCTAGTTATATTAAAGATAAATTTGGTGTGGGCGATGTAACTTTACCAAATGAGTCAGAAAGTAACGTTATAGATGAAGAGGCCAATGTTAAGACTGAAAAAACACCTGTAGCGACACAAAAAAATAAAAAATTATCTATTCCTTTTCTTGCGTCCGCGTCTGAAACAGAAGGTGAACCACAAGAGCACTTTATTGATATCAATGAGTTAATGGATGGCCCGTTTGAAATAAAAGTACAAGAGCATGTTAGTGATGCTGAAATATCTGCTGCTTTTGCAGATGTTGAAAAAGTTGATGTTGCAGATGACAACGCATTAATAAATAAGAAACCTTCTAGTGAACTCGTTAATAGCACTGATACTAATCAAGTAAATTTAGTGCCAACAACAGAAGAAAAGTTTTCAGGTATGCCTTCAATTGACTTACTTGATCGTCCAGACAAAGCAAAAAACCCTATTAATAGAGAAGAACTTGAGCAGGTTAGTCGTTTAGTTGAGGCGAAGTTATTAGATTTTAAAGTACAAGCACAAGTGGTTGCTGTATATCCGGGCCCTGTCATTACTCGCTTTGAGCTTGATCTAGCACCCGGCATGAAAGTAAGTAAAATTAGTGCCTTATCAAAAGATTTAGCCCGCGCTTTATCTGCGATAAGTGTTCGTGTGGTTGAAGTTATTCCGGGAAAATCTGTTATCGGTTTAGAGCTACCTAATAAACACCGAGAAATAGTACACTTAAGTGAAGTTATTTCATGTCCTGCTTTTGAAGAGTCAAGCTCACCATTAGCTATGGTGTTAGGTAAAGACATAGCCGGTGAGCCTGTTGTTGTTGATTTAGCAAAAATGCCGCATTTATTGGTTGCAGGTACAACAGGCTCAGGTAAATCAGTGGGTGTTAATACCATGATTGTCAGCTTGTTATATAAATCAACGCCAGAAGATGTACGCCTGATAATGATTGACCCAAAAATGCTTGAACTAAGCGTTTATGAAGGGATACCGCACTTGTTAGCCGAAGTAGTTACCGATATGAAAGATGCCGCTAATGCGTTGCGTTGGTGTGTAGGTGAAATGGAACGTCGTTATAAATTAATGTCAGCGCTTGGTGTACGTAATTTAAAAGGTTATAACAAAAAAGTGTTAACTGCTATTGCTGAAGGGGAGCCACTTATTGACCCTATATGGCAACCCAGTGATGGTTTAGATCAAACGCCACCAATGTTAGAAAAGCTTCCTAGCATTGTTGTTATCGTTGATGAATTTGCTGATATGATGATGATTGTCGGTAAAAAAGTAGAAGAATTAATTGCGCGTATTGCACAAAAAGCGCGTGCAGCGGGTATTCATTTAATATTAGCAACACAACGTCCGTCTGTTGATGTAATTACTGGTTTAATTAAAGCCAATATTCCAACCCGTATGGCGTTTCAAGTCTCCTCTGGTTTAAACTCTCGTACTATTTTAGATCAACAAGGTGCTGAGCAACTATTGGGAATGGGGGATATGCTTTATTTACCCCCGGGAACTGGTGTACCAACACGTGTTCATGGTGCTTTTATTGATGATCATGAGGTTCATGCGGTTGTTAAAGATTGGAAATTACGTGGCGAACCAAATTATATTGAAGAAATTTTAGCTGGTGGCAGTGATCCTGACATGTTACTTCCGGGCGAACAAAGCGAGGCCAGTGAAGCAGAAGAACTAGATGTTCTTTACGATGATGCGGTAAACTTTATTACCGAAAAACGACGAGTTTCTATTTCTAGTGTGCAAAGACAATTTAGAATTGGCTATAACCGCTCAGCTCGAATTGTCGAACAAATGGAAATTCAAGGCGTAGTATCAACTGCTGGCCACAATGGCGCACGTGAAGTGTTAGCGCCACCACCGATTAAAGATTAAAATATAATATGAATAAAACGTTTCTTGTTAATTCTACTCTCGTTATTGCATTAAGTGTGATTACTAGCTCTTTAACTCCTGTTATGGCTGAGCCACAGGTGAGCTCTCCAGTAAAGCTTGAGGCAAATAAAAAAATATTAATGGCAAGGCTTGCCAACTTGAATTTTTTTAGTGCTAACTTTACCCAAGAAGTCGTTAGTGAAGCAGGTGAGTTACTCGAACAAAGCTCAGGAAAACTGGCAATCAGTAAACCAAATTTAGCTAATTGGCATACACAAGAGCCTGATGAACTTGCAATTGTTTCTGATGGCCGTGATGTTTGGTTTTATAACCCATGGATCGAACAAGTTAGTGTTTATTCTTTATCTGCTGCAATTGCTAAAACACCCATATTGCTACTTACAAGTAAAGATGAATTGTTATGGCAGCAGTACACGGTTAGTCAAGAAAAGGTTAGCCAAGAACAGATAGTTCAAGAAAGCGTTAGTCATAAAACGGTTAATCAACAAGGTGATCGCTTTGTCATCAGCGCTAAAGATCCCAATAGCCAAATTAAAAGTTTAACGTTAGTATTTTCTGCTAAAAATAAAGAAGTACAAGGAAGTAATCTTAGCCAGTTTTCATTTCTTGATGCTACAGGGCAGGTAAGCCATATTAAATTATCAAATTTTGATGACCAAACGGTACCTAACAGTAGTTTATTCAATTTCGCATTACCTGAAGGCGTGCAAATAGATGACCAACGCGCTAATTAGGAGCTTTTGTGGATAATCAACAACAAACTAGCTTATTTACTACAGAGCAAGAAACTGATTCGGGTCATCAATCAACCTCGGTTACTGCACCTTTAGCCGCAAAGATGCGCCCGCAAAGCTTGGCTGATTATGTTGGTCAACAACATATCCTTGGCAATAACTCACCGCTTAGACAGTCTATAGAACAAGGTCATTGCCATTCGCTTATATTCTGGGGACCACCGGGAACGGGAAAAACTACCCTTGCTGAAATTATCGCTATTCATGCTAAAGCGGAGGTAGTTCGGCTTTCTGCGGTAACATCAGGTATAAAAGATATTCGCCAAGCCATTGAACAAGCGAAAATCAGAATGCAGGCCGCTAGTCAAAATGAGCATACTCGCACGGTATTATTTGTGGATGAAGTTCACCGTTTTAATAAATCACAACAAGACGCTTTTTTACCCTTTATTGAAGATGGCACCATTATTTTTATTGGTGCAACCACCGAAAACCCAGCCTTTGAGTTGAATCAGGCAATACTTTCTCGTGCACGTGTTTATACGTTAAAAAAACTAAGTCATGAAGAGTTGGCACAAGTACTAAATAGAGCATTGCTGACAATAAAGCAAGATCAGCAAACACATATAAAAATAGATAGAGATGCTAGACAAAGTTTACTCAATCGCGCTGATGGTGATGCCAGACGTTTACTTAATTTATTAGAAAACAGCCTTGATAGCCAAGTTACTTCAACGGCAGATAATCAAACAAAGAAAACAATAACCGTTGAATTAATTGCTCAAGTAGCGGGCAGTAAAATTGCGCTATATGATAAAGGCGGTGATGCCTTTTATGATTTAATTAGCGCTTTTCATAAATCTGTGCGGGGCTCTGACGCGAATGCCGCTCTTTATTGGTATGCCAGAATTTTGAATGGCGGTGGTGATGCATTGTACGTTGCAAGACGTTTATTAGCGATTGCCAGTGAAGATATTGGTAATGCCGATCCGCGTGCGATGCAATTAGCGATTAATGCGTGGGATACATTTCATCGAGTTGGCCCAAGTGAAGGTGAGCGTGCTATTGCTCAAGCAGCTGTTTATATGGCCTTAGCACCTAAAAGTAATGCGGTTTATATGGCATTTAGCCAAGCTAAGCGGTTAGCTGAGCAAACATCTAGTTTAGATGTTCCTCCACATTTAAAAAATGCCACGAGTGATTTGACTAAAAACTTAGGCCACGGCATGGATTATCGATATGCGCATAATGAGCTAAATGCATTTTCTGCAGGTGAAAATTACTTTCCTGAAGCGTTAGCCAGAGCAAGCGATTTTGATTGTAATCTTTATCAACCCAGTGATCGTGGCTTAGAGAAACAATTAAAAGAAAAGTTAGATTATTTAAATCAATTAAACCAAAACAGTAATGAGCAGCGTTATGAGTAGTACTATTAGTAATTTCACTCTTTATGCTTTTGTGGCACTTGGTGGAGCATGTGGCGCAAGTTTACGCTTTTATATTTCACAATTAGTATTAAATTGGCTAGGAAAAGGGTTTCCTTTTGCCACATTGATGGTTAATATCACCGGCTCATTTATTATGGGTTTATTATACCAATTAATAGAACATGAAATTTTAGATATCAATGTCCACAGAACATTACTTGGCATTGGTTTTTTAGGTGCGTTTACCACCTTTTCAACATTTTCATTAGACTCTTTGTTATTAATACAACAAGGAGACTTAACCAAAGCAGCCATTAATATTTTATTAAATGTTTCGCTTTGTATTGCGGCTGCAGGCTTGGGACTTTACCTTGTCTCAAGTTTAGCAAAATAGAATTTTACTTTTAGACTAACAAATAGATACGTGAATAATTATGCTTGATGCAAAACAACTTAGATCAGACCTAGACAACATAGCCACACAATTAGCAAAGCGTGGCTTTACCCTTGATACAACAACTATAAATGCGTTAGAAGAACAACGTAAAGCTATTCAAGTAAAAACTCAAGAATTGCAAAATGAACGTAATACCCGTTCAAAATCAATAGGCCAAGCAAAAGCACGCGGTGAAGATATTGCGCCATTACTTGCTGCAGTTAGTCAATTAGGTGATGAACTTAATGCGGCAAAAGCTGAACAAGATGATGTCTTAGCAAAAATTAATGATATTGCGAGTGCTATGCCTAACTTGCTTGATGATTCTGTACCAACGGGTGCTGATGAAGATGACAATGTTGAGCTAAAACGCTGGGGCACTCCAAGAACATTTGATTTTGAAGTAAAAGATCACGTTGATTTAGGTTTTGGTGTGGGTAAAGGGTTAGACTTTGAAAGTGGCGCTAAATTAGCCGG
>Ga0209826_1002012_pt1 | contig 13686 bp, 14 predicted proteins | sample GOMGulsemesocosm_5_FD_184637 | JGI IMG/M metagenome (GOLD analysis project Ga0209826, IMG submission 184637) | Methane-oxidizing microbial communities from mesocosms in the Gulf of Mexico - GOM15C Gulf of Mexico (SPAdes) (version 2) | ecosystem: Environmental > Aquatic > Marine > Cold seeps... | reverse complement strand
TTAAGGCCAATACTTTGTCGTTATTGCAGTTGTTTCTTTACAGTTGGTTTTATTTAATTATCTTCAAATCTTGCTTAAAATCTTGTCAGTTTTAAGTTGATAATACGCAATCTATGGGATCATTATTTAGGTATACTGTTTTTAGTGCCATTCAGTAAAAGGGTGTTAGATGCCATGTTTTTATTCGTGCTGGTGGCTTTTCTAGTTTATTAACTCATGGAGTTGTTTTATGAATAAAATAGGTGCTTTATTGGCTGTTTCTTTAATGGTTTTTCCCTTAATTGCCATGTCTCATTCGAATGAGTATTTAGATTCTCACCCATCCATGTCATTAAATGGTGGTCAAACACATATGGCCGGGCCGTACCACATTGAAATTGTTACGGCTGAAAAAGAGATTATCGTGTATATGACCGATCATGCGGGTAACCCTATTGATGTGGAAATTTCACATGGCTCAGCAACGGTTATGAATGCGGATGATACGCGAACAGAGATTAAGCTATTGCCTGCTGGTGAGAATTTCTTGAAAGGTAATGGTGAGTTTACGCTAACTGAATCAACTCATGTTTGGGTATCGGTTAAGTTTCCTGATGAGCCAGCATGGCGCTCAAAATTTAACCCTTTAGGTAAGCGTCAAGTGGCAGCTGATGATCCAAGTGTTAGTGGTAAAAAGATGGAGCATGACCACTCTAGCCATGACCATTCATCGCACTAAGTAACGAGAGGCCTTTCACAAAACTATTTTGTTCCTATGCGTCGTCGCTAAAGTACCTACTATGGTTGGTGCTTAGGAATAGAGTCTTCTTCTGTGTAAGGGTCTCAATGGAAGAAACTAAGCTTTATACTGAAGGGTAAGGCTTAGTTTTTGATTGTCTTACTTGCTTTTGGTGCTTGTAATGATGTTTATATACCTCAACATAACGACGGCGATTTTTACTACATTGTTTAGCCTTGCTTACACTGGCTACGTTATACAGAGGTCTCGTTTGGTCTATCTTTAGAAAGGTAGACGTTATATTAAGAGGTTTATTGATGCATACGATACGGACGCAACGGTTTTTGAAGTTTGTTCTTTTACTTGTTTTACTGATGGGTACTTCGGCAGTGTTAGCTCATGCTAAGTATGAGCGCTCAGATCCTGGTCGCCGTTCTGTGGTGGCTCGCTCGCCGAGTGATATAAAGATATGGTTTAGTGAGCAGCTTGAACCCGCATATTCAACCATTGTTGTTAAAACGAAAGAAGGTGACTCGGTTACGGATGAAAAAGCGTTTGTTGCTGATGACGGTAGTGGAAAGCTGCTTATTTTAAAGTTACCGAAGCTTGAGCCGGGGAAATACAGTGTTTTTTACCGAGTTTTGTCGGTTGATGGTCATATTGTCGATTCTAAATTTAAGTTTCGTATTAAGCAGCCAAAAATAGTTAAGCCGTAATGGAATATTTTTACCATGCAGCCAATTGGCTGCAAGCTTGTGCTGCATTACTTGTTTTGGGAACGACGGCCGTTTCTTTATTGACGATGGCGGGTGGTTCAGCCGTTATTGATGAATGGCGTCAGCGAAATTTGCGTATTAGTTTAGCCATGACGTGTGTTTTGTTGCTGATTGGTTTTTTTATGCCATCATTACAAGCTATTTCCATTGAGGAGCGTTCATCAGCAGCATTTGACTGGAAAGTTTTAGAGATTATTTTGTTTTCGACTCGGTTCGGTACTGTTTGGATGATTCAGCAATCAACGATACTGTTGCTGTTAACCACTTTACTGTTTCAGCGGCCTCTAATTGCTGGTATGGCTTACCCACGTTTTCTAATGCTGATAGCGGGTTTAGTGGCATTAATGCTGGTGACAGGGTCATTTAAAAGCCATGCTGCCTCGTTAGAGCCGATGTGGCCGGGGTTGTTAGGGAATAGTCTTCACCTGCTTGCTGCGGGGTGTTGGTTGGGTGGCTTACCTGTACTTATCTTATTACTGCGTCGTTCAAATTCACTGGCGGAGCAGGCTGATCATGCATTGATTGAAGCGACGCTTCGACGATTTTCTACAATGGCCAGTTTGATGGTCGGAGTTATTTTTCTCAGTGGTATTGTGATTGGCTATTTGCAGGTCAGCCGTTGGGGCGAGTTGTTTTCAACCCCTTATGGTGTTCTGTTAGTCACTAAAATCCTTTTGTTTTTTATGATGCTGTCGGTTGCCGCTGTTATTCGTTTTCGCTATATGCCCCAGTATGCGGGGCAGCAAGCCAGTGCGTTGGTTAATAGAGCCATTGCTGCTTGGATTAGCTTAGAAGCTTCTATCGGTTTGTTATTGTTGGGCGCTGCTAGTGTCCTAAAAGGGACGACACCGGCCTCGCATGAGGAGGTGATTGTCTGGCCGTTTAGCTTCCGCTTCTCCATTGAAGCGACGTGGGAAGAAGATCCTGATGTACGGATGCAGGTTATGCTGGGTATTGGTTTAGTGCTGGCAGCAATTGGACTGGGCGCTTATTTGTTACATTACCAAAAGAATAAGAAGCTGGCGATGATTGCTGGGGGTGCTTTTCTGTTAATAGGTTTAGGGGTTTCTCTGCCACCATTGGGTGTCGAGGCTTATCCTGATACATATCGTAATTCGACCGTACCTTATGTAGCGGTATCGATTCAAAATGGTGAAGATTTATTTGCCAATAACTGTACGTCTTGCCACGGTGAAAAAGGTAAGGGCGATGGTGTTTTAGCGAAAACGCTATCGTCTGAGCCGGCTAATTTAACAGAGCCTCATACGGCTTTGCACACGGTGGGGGATATGTTTTGGTGGTTGACTCATGGGATGGGTGATGAGAAAGCTATGCCTTCATTTAACGGGGTATTTGATGAAGATGAGTTATGGGATTTAATTAATTTTTTACGGGCTTTCTCTGAAGGTTATACGGGGCGTGTTTTGCAGTCTTATATTGTTGCTAATAAGCCGTTTATTGGTGCGCCGGACTTTTACTATTCAACACAAAACACTAGTGGAAATTTAAAAGATTTACGTGAAATAAAATCGACATTATTGGTGTTTTTTAGTTGGCCTGAAGGAAAGGCACGTTTAGATGCGTTAAAGGCTAGCCATAGTGAATTAACGACTAATGATGTAGAAATTATTGGGGTCGCTATGGGCGGTGCTGAATTAATGACAGAGGAAGAGGTAGAGCTGTACCCTTTCTCAGTTATTACAGAAGAAGTCTTACCGATTGCACGTACTTATTTACAGTTTCGCCGAACGTTCACCAATGCTGGGGAACACGATGAAGAAGGCCTTCGCCATATTGAGTTTAGTGTTGACCGTTTTGGTTATTTGAGATCACGCTGGATTCCTGAGCAGGAACCGGGTGTGTGGGATGATATGCCTTTTCTTGTTCAGCAATTCTCAGCACTGGCGGATGAGGAAGAAATTTTGCCACCCCCTGATGAGCATGTTCATTAATTTAGGCTCCAAATGACGGTGCTAAATTAGCAATTATCGTATGGGAATTTAAGGCTCAGCTATACTGGGTTTTAAGTACTTTGTTGAGTAAGACAAAGTGAGGTAGTGACTAATAGAGAGGGGTGTTCGTGAAACTATTTCATCAGTGGTTAAAGTACCTTGTTGACAACCATGGTTCAGACTTATATTTATCGGTTGGCGCACGGCCATCGGCTAAGGTTCAAGGCAATATGACGGAGATAGACTCTCTGACATTAACGCCTGAGGTGGTTAAAGGTATTGCCGAAGCGGTGATGTCTGATAAGCAGATAGCGGAGTTTGCTGAAAAACCAGAAATGAATTTAGCTATTTCTGAGCAAGGTGTGGGTCGCTTTAGGGTCAATATTTTTATGCAGCGAAATACCTATTCGATGGTGGTGCGAAATATTGTGACGGATATTCCTACCGCATCAGCATTGGGTTTGCCAAAAATTCTGACCGATTTAATTATTGAGAAACGGGGGCTTATTTTATTTATTGGTGCCACCGGTTCGGGTAAGTCAACATCTTTAGCGTCGTTAATTGACCACCGTAATCGTAATGAAGCGGGGCATATTATAACGATTGAAGATCCTATTGAGTTTGTTCACGAGCATAAAAAATCAATTGTTAATCAGCGTGAAGTTGGGGTTGATACTGATACCTATGAGGACGCATTGAAGAATACGTTACGCCAAGCACCGGATGTTATTTTGATTGGTGAAATTAGAGCGCAAGAAACGATGGATCATGCGATGGCTTTTGCCGAAACTGGGCATTTGTGCTTATCAACCTTACATGCTAATAATTCAAATCAGGCATTGGATCGAATTATTAACTTTTTTCCAGAAGAACGTAAGAATCAGTTGTTGATGGATTTATCACTGAATTTACGTGGTTTTATTTCGCAACGCTTGGTGCGAACAGTTGATGGTGGGCGTGTCGCAGCGTTTGAGATTTTACTTAATTCACCGTTAATTTCGGAATTGATTCACGACGGTGATATTGCGGGGATTAAAGAGGTGATGGAAAGCTCCTCAGAGATGGGTATGCGAACCTTTGATATGGATCTTTTACGTTTGTACGCAGAAGGGCGGATTACGAAGGAAGAGGCCCTTGCTAACTCAGACTCAGTTAATAATTTACGTTTGAAAATTAAAATGTATGATGCGGAGCAATCGGCTAAAAAAACTGTTGCAGATACAGTAAAGGAAGCCGTTTCACAGCCTGAAGTGGCAAAAGAACCTGTTGTTAGTGAACCGAAAAAGGAAAGTTTTTCGCTATCATTAGAGTTGACTGATGAAGAGGTGGAGAAAGCTAAGCAGGAGGATGCTCCTAGTGGTGTGTGGACACCTCAGTTACCTGAGGACGACTAAACACAGTGCTACGGGTGTTGAGTTCGTATACGGGGCTTGTTTAGGCCGCTTCATGTCGTCTGTTTGCTTTTATCGAATGGTGGCTTCAACTTTTTTTATATCGCCTGTGTTGTCATTCCAGCGGAGCTGAAGTGTATGACCCTTTTCCCCACCGTGGAATGAGAAGGATATAAAAGGATTTTCTGACATGGAGGTACCAAAGTGCGCAAGGAATACGACCTTGCCTTGGTATTCACAGGTTAATTCTTGGATGTATTTAGCTGGAATTATTTCCCCTGTTTCCGTGTGATGGCGGCTCCCTGTTTCCATGGGGTGTTCAGCCAATAGGCGCACTAAGGTTATGTCATTGTTGAATCGAGCTTTTACTCTCATTCTTACCTCATCATGAAGGTTATTGTTCTATAGTTTGATAGTCCGATGGTTAGTTTCCACAGCCACCGATGGTGACATTGATAGCCTGGCTTTGGCTGTAAAGCTTATCCCCAACCTTGATGACCACGGTAATGGTACTGCTTTGTGCTAAACGAATACGGGTTGATACCTTTGCGATGGTTCCTTCCGGGATTTTGAATGATGCTGTAAGAGGGCGAGGGTTGTCTTTAACAAAGATGCTAATGGATTCAACTTTTTCAAGCGTTGTTTTAATGCTAATGGGGACAGCAGCGCCATTTTCAGCCGTTTTAGGTAGAATTAACGTTACTTTTCTAGAGTCGATTAAGCTGCTAGAGCCATAGAGGTTTTGAAGGGCGGTTTCTAGTTCGTTTGCATTAAATGCGTTGCTTGCCCATGCTGCCCAAGAAATAACGGGGTTTAATAAGGCTAAGCAAGCTGTGGAGCTTAGAGTTAACAGGCTTATAAATTTTCTTCGTGTGATAGACATTTTATCCTGTTCGGTTTGTTTAAATTGGGCTGGCGCGTCAATTAGGCGTTAAGTCTTTTTCATACGGTTATTTTATGCGAGAACATGTGACTGTTTTTGTTCAGTGTTCTACTTTTTGTCTCTATAAACGTGTTCTGTTTATAGGTTTTAAGCGGGTTTATGTTTGATGGCTTTAGTTACTACTCTATAACTTGCCTATATAGAGCGACTATATAGGCAAGTTGTTAAGGTTTTTACAGCTTGTTAAGCATTTCTTGAGCACGTTGTTTTTGCTCATCATTACCGGTTTCTAAGACGCTTTCGAGAGATTCTCGTGCTGATGCGTGGTCTTCCATTTCAATATAAGCTTGGGCTAATGAAATTTTGGTGTCCTCACTGTTTTCTTCAGCAAAAATATCATCAAGGGTAGATTCACTATCAGCCGGTGATTCTTCGCTAGGAGTCGTTTGTTCGTTTTTAATTAGGTTAAAGTCGAATTCAAACTCATTGCTATCATCGTTTTCGGCTTGCTTATTGTTATCATCCGAGTCGATGATGTCAGATGCTTCTATCTCTATTTCGTCATCCGTTTCGACGGCGTTGAACTCTATTTCGTTGTCGTTAGTATCTTGCTCTTGTTCAACGACGATCTCGTCAATATTTTTAATTTCGTTATTTTCAATAGGGCTGTTTACTGTAGTAAATAGCGGGGAGTCAGGGCGTAACTCAGCCCCCATAATAGCAATATTGTTCCAAGTATCAGTATCGGACTGTTGTATTTCTGTTAATTCTTTTGCGAGTGATTCAAAGTCATCAGCCTGACCAGATGCAAAATAAACATCTAAGAGTTTAAGTTTGTAACTTAAGTTGCTTGGCTCGGTCTTTAATGCGGTTTCAATTAGGTCTTGAGCTTGCTGGTAGCGCCCGTATGCGATGTAAACGTCGCATTCTGTGAGCGGGTCAGCTTCTTGAGTTTGTGAGCTGGTATTAAACTCACTGGGAGTGAATTCACTTAATAGAAGCTCTTCTTCAGCAGCAGCGGTGTTACTAGTTTCTAAAAAATCATCATCAGATGAGTCGTCTGTTGGTTCTTCGATGTTGGTTTCTTCAGGGAGATCATTCGTTGTAAATGTAGTCGTTCCTTTATCGGTTTTTCCCTGCTTTTTTCGACGTGCAAGTACTAAGCCGAGTAAGGCAAGAAGCAAGCCTCCACCGGCATAAAGAGGAAGGTTATCATCACTACTTTCTGGGACAGGGGCTTTTTCTGCAAGGGGCGGTTCTACAGCGACTGGCGCTTGTGTTTTTGTGATGCTTTCAGCGGATTTAGTGGATTGTAATAGCGCTAACTGTTTGTCTTTTAGTGCGATAAGGCGATGAAGCTTTTCTACCTGAGACTCTAGGTCACTGAGGCGAGATTTAACGTCGTTATTTTCAGCTTCGAGTGTTGTTGCCATTTCCAAAGCCATATTTGCTTTGGTTTCTGGGTTGTTTGAACCAGTAGGAGTATCAACTGAGTTACCTTCAACAGTAACATCGGTGCTACTTTGTTTGGATGTTGTTAATAGTGTCAGTTGGCCTTCGCTGGCGTTTTTCTGTTCTTTTTTACTGCTACTTGTCGCGGCAGTTTTTTTATTGGCTTGGCTAGTTTTAGCCGTTGCTTTACTTGAACTGGTAGATGACCAGAGTGAATTTTGCTCATTATAATGAGCACTCGCTTGTGCGGCTGTGCGGCTGTTAATTTGTTGTTGGCTAGGGGCCTGCAGAATGGCGCCTTTTTTTAACGCATTGATGTTCTTTTTGTAAAAAGCCTTAGGATTGTTGTCATACAGTGCCAGCATGACTTTTTGATGTTCTGCTGGTGAATTACTGGGTGCTAAGGCTTTAGCAATACCCCAAATGGTATCGTTGCTTTTGGTTGGGCCGTATTGTTGTACGGCTTTAACGGTTGTATTTCTTGATTTTACAACGGCAACGTTAGCTTTTTTTTTTGAGCTGCTAGCTAATACTACCGGTGCAGGTTGAAGGTCAGACATGGTTACTGGGGGATCTAATAGAATAGTGAATTCTTTCAGAGTACGCCCTTTAGGCCATTCAATTTCAAGGATAAAGTTAACAAAGGGTTCTTTTATGGTTGAGTTTGAAAGAACCTCGATGGTTATTTCTCCCTGCTTATTTAACACGGGTGTAAACTTAATTTCGGTTAAATAGTGAGGTCTATCAATCCCAGATTTTTTAAAGACTTCACGAGAAGCAATGCCAATACGAACATTACTCGGATCTTCACTCTTAGAACTTATTAACGGTATTTTGGCTCTTAAAACTTGGTTAAGTGCAGAGTATGTTTCTATTTCCCCAACCCCAAGTGCATAAAGGTTGGCTGAGTTAAGTAAACATAGGGCTGCAATAGCCTTAGTTGGTTTATTCATTTATTGCTCCTAAACTAACAATTGTTTTAAGTCCCTAAAAACATAAGGTGTTGGGATTGATATTCTCTATTAACTATAGTCTATAGATATTTTTTTACTAGTACTTCAGCGATTTGTACGCTATTCAATGCAGCGCCTTTACGAACATTATCAGCAACGACCCACATGTTTAAGCCTCTAGGGTGAGATATATCTTCTCTTAAACGGCTTACAAATACATCATCGTTACCGGCTGATTCAGTAACAGCGGTTGCGTAGCCGCCATCAACACGTTCATCTAGCAGCGTGATGCCTTCAAAATTAGCCAGTAATTCACGTGCTTTTTCTAGGCTTATTTTCTCTTTTGTTTCAATGTGGAGTGCTTCAGAGTGACCGTAAAAGACAGGGACACGGACGGCGGTAGGGTTTACTTTGATGCTGTCGTCGTTGAAGATTTTGTTGGTTTCCCAAACCATTTTCATTTCTTCTTTGGTGTAGCCGTTGTCTTGAAATACATCAATTTGAGGAAGTACATTGAAGGCAATTTGTTTTGGGTAGACTTTAGCTTCAGCTTTTTTTGCATTGAGTAGCTTAGCTGTTTGCCCCGCTAGTTCTTCAATGGCATCTTTGCCTGTTCCTGAAACGGCTTGGTAGGTTGATACGTTAATACGTTCAATACCTACAGCATCATAAATAGGCTTGAGTGCCACTAGCATTTGAATGGTTGAGCAGTTAGGGTTGGCAATAATCCCACGCTGAGTATGTAGAGCAATGGCTTCAGGGTTAACTTCAGGCACAACGAGTGGAATATCATCATCGTAGCGGAAGTGGGATGTATTATCGATAACAACACAGCCAGCTGCAGCAGCCTTAGGGGCATACTCAGCAGAAACTGAACCACCCGCAGAAAATAAGCCAATTTGAGCTTGGTTAAAATCGAAGTCAGCAAGGTTGCCAATTTTAATATTTTTACCTTTGAACTGAATAGTGCCACCTGCCGAGCGACTACTTGCTAATGGGTATAGATTACCAACAGGGAAATCTCTTTGTTCAAGAATTGATAACATGGCTTCGCCAACAGCTCCGGTGGCTCCAACAACTGCAACATCATAAGTTTTCATTTGATTGCTTTCCTGTAAAAAGTATTTTTTAAAATTAAAACGTCATCGCATTTTAAAAATGGGATGACGTTTTGTAAATCACATTAATCCGCCTAGTGACGGGTTTAAGAAGGTTTAGCTGGCTAGTGCGCCAAACATCTTATTAGTAATATCTTGTACGCTACCAACACCCTGAATGGTATTGAACTTAACATCCGAATCGTTGGATACGTTTTTATAAAAATCAATAAGGGGAGCCGTTTGGTCGTGATAGGTGTTTAACCTGTCTCTTACAATGTTTTCTTGGTCATCGCTACGCTGAATAAGCTCTTCACCAGTAACATCGTCTAAGCCTTCTTGTTTAGGTGGGTTGTAAATGAGGTGATACGTTCTACCTGAATCTAAATGAACTCGTCTGCCTGCCATACGACGTACAATTTCTTCATCATCAACGGCAATTTCAACAACATGGTCAATTTCTACGCCCATTTTAGCAAGACCATTTGCTTGAGGAACGGTGCGAGGGAAGCCATCAAGTAAGAATCCTTTGGCACAATCATCTTCAGCGAGTCGTTCCTGAATAAGTCCTAAGATAATATCGTCAGACACTAGGCCGCCAGCATCCATAACTTTTTTAGCTTCAATACCTAAAGGTGTGCCTGCTTTTACGGCTGCACGTAACATATCACCGGTAGAAATTTGTGGAATACCAAATTTTTCAGTAATGAACTGAGATTGAGTGCCTTTTCCAGAGCCTGGACCACCCAGCAAAATTATGCGCATCTTATATCCTAAAACTTATTTATTTTCGATCGCGGAAAATAACACAATTTCTGCTTTTAATCCACTTCCTTGTTTTTCTGGCAAAGTAACGGTGGTCGTTTAAGGTGGCTGAATGAATACAGGCTCTATTTAGAAGAGCCTGTATTGCATAAGGTTTACTTAGACTCGCTGCTTTTATTAACAGTAATCTTGGCGGATTTTCTTAATTGTTGAATATGTTTTTGAAGGTGTTGCTGTTCTAAGGTTGCATTAATGTTTTGTTTAACAGACTCAAAAGTCGGAGGGGTGCCAGCACGTTCAGCCGAACGTAGAATAATATGCCAACCAAATTGCGTATGGACAGCTTGTTTAGTGTATTCGCCATCTTTTAGTGATTGTACTGCTTGAGAAAATTCAGGCACCATTCGCTGAGGAGTAAACCAACCTAGGTCGCCCCCTTTAGGGCCAGTTGGGCCGGTAGAGTGTTTTTTTGCAAGCGCTGAAAAATCACCACCTTTCTGAAGTAGCTCAATTACTTCTTTGGCTTTTGCTTCATCCTTTAACAGGATATGGCTAGCTTTAAGCTCAACGATTTTTATTTCACCAACTCGTTGGTCATATTCTTCTTTTAGGCGTGCCTCTGGGATGGGGTTGTTTTCTAGGTAGTTGATCATTGAAACTTGTGACAACATGCTGAGTTTAATGAAATCCATGCGTTTTTCGAAGCTTTCAGTTTTATCCAGTTTTTTCTGCTGAGCTTCCTCTTTTAATAGCTGCATATTGATCAGGTCATCAATAAGCTGTTTGGTTGGCACTTTATTCTTTGGGTCACTTTGACGACGCTCTATGGCATAAAACTGCAAGGTTGATTTGTTAATATCATGTCCGTTAACGGATGCTACAACTTCTTGTTCGCTGGCGATGCTTGCTTGAGATAAGCCACCGATAAGTAGGGCGGCAGATACTGCTAATTTAAGCTTCATTTAAATGTCCTTTTATTGGGTTTTTTCTTCAGGGGTAAATGCTTTAATGCTGAGGGCATGGATATCGCTTTTCATCATGTCACCCAAGGCGGCATAAATTAATTGATGCCGCTGAATTCTAGATTTATTGGCAAACTCAGTGGATACCATAGTTAAGTAAAAATGGCCGCCACCGGCTTTAGCACCTTCATGCCCAGCATGTGACTGGCTATCATCAAGTACTTCGATGAACTCATGCTGAATGGCTTCTGATAAGGTTTTTTTGATGATTTCGCTTCGACTGTTCATAATTAAAAGTAATCTCTGTTCGGTTATTGGTCGTGATTGATGGGGTCGGCCGGCTTAATATGTTTCATTAAGAAAAGGCCCTGAGCAATGATAAATAGAATGGTTAGCCCTAGCATGCCAAATAGTTTGAAATTGACCCATGTATCGGTGTCAAAGTTATAGATGACATAGAGGTTAAGAGCGCCTTGTAGGCAGAAAAAAGCGGCCCAAACGGTGTTTAGTTTTGTCCAAATATCATCAGCTAGGCTTAAGCCGCTACTCATCATTCGTTTGATTAATGGTGTTTTGCCAATAAATTGGCTTAATAGACAAGCGAGAGCAAACAACCAGTTAATAATGGTTGGCTTCCACTTAATGAATGTTTCATCTTGAAGGTACAGTGTGGCACCACCAAAAATAAGGATGATAAAAAATGTCATTAATTGGCTGTTATCAAACCGTCGGTTTTTAAACCAAAATAAACTGACTTGTATGAACGAAGCAGCAATAGCAACGGTTGTGGCTAGGTAGATTCCTTGCCATTTATAGGCAATAAAAAACAATATAATAGGGAAAAAATCAGTAAGAAATTTCATATGAGGTATTTTAAGCGAGTACGTCTATGCCGAGTTGTTGCTGTAACTCATCTCGTAACTCTTGCTCGGCAAGGGACTGGTTGTCTAAGTAGGACTGAATAGGTTTTTGGTTTTTATTTTCCAGCGCGCTTGGGCGAAAGTTAAAGGCTTGCTTTTTATCTAAGGATTCAAGCTGGTTAAAAAGGTTGGATCGCTCAGAATTATTGCTCTTAGAAAGACTTTCGATCTGTTTACCGTCTTCACGATGATGATCAATTCGCTCAGTTGGTTGGGCTGGTTGGCTCAGTGGCTTTTTTACTGGGCTGGTTAAGCTGCTACTGATCAAATTTGCTTGAATGTTCATAGGCGATAATTGTTACAATAGTCGGGTAACGAGTTCCAACTTAAACCACGATAAGGGTGCTTTCTATATTTAAGCCGTCCAATCTAACACAATTAATTACTTTCCACTATGAGTCCATTAGATCGATATCTAGCCGATCAAACGCAAAACGGTTTTATTAAAGATGATGCGCAACACGCCATTATTCAGCAACTGAATAATTTGTACGAAGCGTTGCTGCAACCTATCGCACCCGTTGTTGTTGAAAAGAAAGGTTTTTTTTCTAAATTTAAGCGTGAGATAAAGCCTACTGTTAACGTTCCGAATGGTTTGTACCTATGGGGTGGTGTAGGGCAGGGTAAAACCTATTTAATGGATGTATTTTATGATTCATTACCGTTTGAACAAAAGCAGCGCACCCATTTCCACCGCTTTATGCAGAAGGTTCATCAGCAATTAGCTTTACTCGGTAATGTTAGTGACCCTTTACAAATTATCGCCGATCAAACAGTTAAAGACTGCCGAGTACTTTGTTTCGATGAGTTTTTTGTTTCAGACATTACCGATGCAATGATTCTGGGACGTTTGTTCGAAGCCCTGTTTGATCGAGGGATTTGCTTGGTGGCAACATCAAACATTGAACCCGATGGTTTATATAAAAATGGTTTGCAACGAGCCCGTTTTTTACCTGCGATTGACGCATTAAAAACGCATTGCGACGTATTGAAATTAGACAGTGGTACAGATTATCGCTTACGTGAGCTAGAGCAAGCAGAAATTTACCATTCCCCTTTAGATGAGCAAGCTGATGGAGTGTTATCTACCTTATTCGAGCATATGACGGTGGCGGATGTACAGTTTGAGTCAAGCTTAGAGTTGGAGGGGCGTACCGTTCAAGTTAGGCAGTGTGCTGAAGGTGTGGTGTGGTTTGATTTTGATGTTATTTGCGATATTCCGCGTGGTTCAGCCGACTATATTGAGATTTCACGCTGTTTCCATACCGTGTTGGTATCGGATGTCCCGGTGATGAATGACACGACGAATGATGCAGCGAATCGATTTATTAATTTGATTGATGAGCTGTATGCGCATAACGTTAAATTGATTTTATCGGCAGAGGTTCGACCTGAAAAACTGTATCAAGGTGAAAAGATGGCCTTCCCATTTGAGCGTACAGTGAGTCGCTTACTTGAAATGCAATCTCATGAATATTTAGAACGAGCACATTTACCATAACCTGGAGAATTATTATGGATAAACAAACCCAATTAGAAATTGAAGCCGCTTCATTTAGACGTATTCTTAAACACTTTCAAACCAACACCGATGTGCAAAACATTGAGTTGATGAACTTGGCTGATTTTTGTCGTAACTGCTTTGCTAAGTGGTATATGGCTGAAGCGAAAGAACGCGATGTTGAGATGGATTATGATGCCGCACGAGAGGTTGTTTATGGCATGACGTATAACGAGTGGAAAGGCTTATACCAAAAACCAGCAACGCCTGAACAATTAGCGGCTTTTGAAGAAGGAGAAGTGAGGCGTAAGAAAGC
>Ga0209826_1002010_pt1 | contig 13689 bp, 11 predicted proteins | sample GOMGulsemesocosm_5_FD_184637 | JGI IMG/M metagenome (GOLD analysis project Ga0209826, IMG submission 184637) | Methane-oxidizing microbial communities from mesocosms in the Gulf of Mexico - GOM15C Gulf of Mexico (SPAdes) (version 2) | ecosystem: Environmental > Aquatic > Marine > Cold seeps... | reverse complement strand
CGCAGGAGGTGCTATGTTGCCGGAAGCAGCACTAGGTAAGGCCATCAAAATCAGACGGATAGAAGCAGAGTTCAGCCAAGAAGAGCTGGCAGAGCTCTGTGGTATCGATAGAACCTATATGTCGAATATCGAACGAGGCAAACGCCAACCCGCCATCAAAACCTTGAGACGAATCGCTGTTGCCCTCAATACCCAAACCTCAGCTCTACTGATCGATGCTGAAAAGCGAGAGCAGGGCCATGAGAATGGCTGATTCACGTCAATAAACCACCATCTTTTCTATAAAGCCCCTTATTTAGAAAGGTTTTAACCATTGAAAATTAGGGGTTAACTGGTAGAGTTAGTCCTTTAGTGTGACCTGCATCACGCGGAACGATGCAGATTAGGATAGGTCCACTCGCCAAGGAATACGGATGTAATGGCCGAGCACCCCTGCCCATTCTGTGAAATCACTCAAGATCCCAGTAGTTCTCGGCTTATCGCCTCTAATGAACATGCCTTTGTCATCGTCGGCGATTGTTGCACTCATACAGTGGCTCAATGCCATTTCCAAGCAGCGCATACGAGGTCAATCAACAAAATTGAGCGTTTTCGTCAAAAGGCCGATTCACGGTTTTGTTTAAGGGTAAACACAAAAATGAAAATGGCTATAAATGCTCACTTTGTAGTGTTGAGAAGAGCATCATCCGATGTCCTTGCTACGTTTACAGTACGTCGGACTGAAAGAGCAGCGTTTTACTTATGACATCGCTTGGGATAAATCGATTGGTGGAGAGTATAAATATTGTGCAAACACTCTATAGGCGGACGGAAGATAATGTTGAGTTATGGGAGGGCATACATTGAGTGAGCTAGATGAATTAAAGATGCGACTTCGGGCGTTCGCTAAAGAGCGTGATTGGGATCAATTTCATGCCCCTAAGAATCTTGCAATGGCACTAAGTGTTGAAGTGGCAGAGCTAGTCGAACATTTCCAATGGTTGAGTGAAGATCAGTCAAAAAGTCTTGATGAGAAAACGAAGGCCGAAGTTGCTGATGAAATAGCTGATGTACAGGTTTATCTGATTAGGCTAGCAGATAAGTTGGATGTAGATATCCTTGACGCTGTAGGTCAAAAGATAGAGAAAAATAAGGCGAAATACCCAGCAGATAAAGTACGAGGTAAATCGAAGAAGTACACCGAGTATAAGGACGACGAAATCTAATAATGATTGTCTATTCGGAGAATAAACAGCAGTTTGTGGATGATGTGCGCGGCAATGTCATTCATGAGAAGATTCTGTTGGAGTTTAAACGTAATCTTGGTCGTACCGTAGCCGAGAATGAAATCGCATCTTGGCGTAACTCTATGCAGTTTATGGAGTCGGTGGTGAATGATCCGGAGATTCCTGCTAATGCTGGTGTGTCGATTGAATACAATATTCCGCTAACCAATAATCGTGTCGATTTTATCTTGACGGGCAAGGATCAGAACAACGTTGATACGGCGGTGATTGTTGAATTAAAGCAATGGTCAAAAGTAGAGGCTACAAACAAAGATGCCATTGTAAAGACAGCGCTTGGCGGTGGTGTACGCGAAAAACCCCACCCTTCTTATCAAGCTTGGTCCTATGCGGCCTTAATCGAAGACTACAACGAAACAGTGCGATTGGAATCCATAGCGCTTAAGCCCTGCGCCTATTTACATAATCTGGATTCCGCAGAGGCGATTAATGACCCTTGCTATCAAGAACATATCAATAAAGCTCCGATATTTATTTCAAAAGATGTAAAGAAGCTCAATGCCTTCCTCAAGCAATTTGTGAAGAAGGGCGATACGACAGACATTATGTATCGTATCGAACACGGCAAAATCAAACCGTCAAAAAACCTCGCCGATAGCCTAGTGTCGATGATTCAAGGCAATACTGAATTTTTAATGATCGATGATCAAAAACTAGTCTATGAAACCGCAATCGATCTGGCAGTCAATAAGGCTATTGATACAAAGCAGGTATTGATTGTTGAGGGTGGGCCGGGTACCGGCAAATCAGTAGTGGCCATTAACTTATTGGTTGAACTTACTAAGCGTGAACAGGTAACTCAGTACGTATCCAAAAATCAGGCTCCGAGGATGGTTTATAGCGCCCGCCTAAAAGGGGCTATCACTAGAGGGCGTATTGATAATCTCTTTAAAGGCTCCGCTTCGTATACGGGAGTGGAATCAGGTTACTTCGATGCACTCGTTATTGATGAAGCACATCGCCTGATCGCCAAGAACCGGTACAACAAAGATAGCGAAAATCAGGTGAAGGAGTTGATCGCAGCTTCCAAACTGGCAGTGTTTTTTATCGATGAAGCACAAATGGTGACCTGGAGTGATATAGGCACCAAAGCCGAGATCCATCAATGGGCTGCCGAGTTAGGCGCTGACGTACAAGAGATGCAGCTGCAATCCCAGTTTCGGTGTAATGGCTCCGATGGCTATTTGGCATGGGTAGATGACGCGGTACAGCTAAGGGATACGGTAAACCCAACGCTTGAAGGTGTCGATTATGAATTCAAAGTCTTCGATGATCCTAATGCGTTAAGGCAGGCGATCCGCGATAAAAATCTTGAAGCGAATAAAGCCAGAATGGTGGCAGGCTATTGTTGGGATTGGGTGAGTGATTCCCGCAAGAAAGCCAATGACGCGGCGGCGATGGATATTGTTATTCCCCAGTACGGGTTTGAAGCGCAATGGAACCTGGCGAATGATGGCAGCTTATGGATTATGGCCGGTAATTCGGTCAATGAAGTGGGTTGTATCCATACTTGCCAGGGACTGGAGCTGGATTATATCGGCGTCATCGTCGGCGAAGACCTTATCGTGCGCGATGGCGAAGTGGTAACCGATGCCAGCAAGCGCTCAAAAATGGATGCCTCCATTCGCGGCTTTAAAAAACTATTAAAAGAAAACCCTGCTGCGGCAAAAGAAAAAGCCGATACGATTATCAAAAATACTTATCGTACCTTAATGACCCGTGGCCAAAAAGGCTGTTACTTTTTTAGTGTTGACTCCGAAACTAATGCCTACTTTAAAGCGCGTGCTGAGGCAATTTCGCTTGCAAGGCCCTTAGTGCCGGCAGAGAAGTATTTCGGTTTGCAGTTAGACGTGGTCGATGTACCCAATGAAGAGCGTTATATCACAGCAATACCATTACTTAATATTAAAGCCGCTGCCGGTGGTTTTAGTATGGAACAACACCTTGAAGTATGTGACTGGGTTCGTTTGCCAGAACCCTTTGAACATAAAGCCGGCTATTTTGTAGCGCAGGTGGTGGGTGAATCGATGAACCGCCGCATACCCAATGGTGCTTGGTGTTTGTTCAAGCCAGATCAGGGTGGTTCACGTAATGGCAAGATTGTATTGGTGGAGTCATCACATATTCAGGATGCCGAGACAGGCAGCAGTTATACGGTGAAGCGTTATCACAGTGAGAAAGTGAGTGATGATGGGGAAGGCTGGGAGCATAGTAAGATTGTGTTGTCGCCGATGAGTAGTGTGGAGGCGTTTGGCGATATTGTGCTGGCAGGTGAACAGGTCGAGAGTTTTGGTGTGGTTGGGGAGTTTGTCGCGGTTTTGTGAGCGGTAAAAATTATGCATAGAGTGAATTTTATAGCTAGAGAAAATTGTAAGTTGTATCCGTCCCTGTTTATTTTGGCCAATTATAAAAAGGATTTATAGATGTCAAATACATCACAGTTCAATGCTTCAGCATCGATGCTTGGTTATATATATCAAGTGCGATATGGATTGCTGCTTGCATGGAAAAGACTTGCAGAGCTTCCTGATCCTGATCTTGTGAATATTTCCATAGAAAAGCTTGATGATATTGGTTTTGATCAAGAAGGAACTCCTGAAGAGTTATTGCAGACAAAGTTCCATAGTAAGACCGGTAACATAACTGATCGAAGCGCTGATATATGGAAAACCATCCGGGTATGGGTTGAATCGGCACAAGCTGGTGACATTACTCTGGGTGAGGTTATTCTTACGCTTGTGACGACAGAGGCAATAGCCGAAGGTTCACTCGCTGAATGCTTGGGGGCTGGAAAGGGTAGAAATATAGCTGAAGCTTTAGATTTGATGGCTGAAATCTGTGAAGAAAGTAATGAAACGAATTTGAAAGGATACCAGGCTTATAAATCATTGAGTAAGCCTCAGAGACAGGTATTACTAAATTCTATCTATATTCTTGGAAAGTCAGGTGACTTACTAAATATCCGCGACCGTATGACCCCCATTGCTAGACAGTGTGTTCCTGCTGAAGCGGTTGGGGCATTTATTGATAGGGTAGAAGGTGTTTGGTTTGGATGGTGTGTGGAGGTTCTGAGCAAAACACCCACCGGAGTTATAAATTTGGGCGATCTCCAAGATCTTATTGATGAGTTTAGGCCTGAGTATTCTCATACCAATTTGCCGCCTGAATTTACTGATTTCCTACCTGAAGCCACAGATATTGAAAGTGATGAAAGACTTTTTATACAGCAATTAAGGCTCTTTAAAGCACCTAGAAAAATGATGGAGTTAGCGGTTATAAACTACTACCGAGCGTTTGAACAGCGGAACAAGTGGGCGGTTGATGGATTGTTAAACCCAGGTGAGCTGGATAAATTTGACAGGAAACTTCTTGAGAAGTGGCAGGAAAAGCAGGCATACCTAGAAGCTATACAAGATATTGCTACTGAAGAGGGAAAGCGAATATTCTCGGTAGAGCTTTATCAGCATTGTCAAGATAATGGTGTTGTTCCAATTCGTCGTGACTTTATAGAGCATTATCTATCGAAGGGGAGTTACCATATATTGTCTGATGATCTTAGAATTGGTTGGCATCCAGAATTTGAGAGCTTAGGCGAAGCAAGTAATGAGGGCGCAGCCTAATGAATACTTCTATCTTACTCTCTCCCGAAGAACAAAATTTATATAATCCAGCATATGTTGGGGTGATTCTTTATCACTCTATAAGAGAGTGCCAGTCTAAAAATCAAGTGGGCTTACATTGTTCGCTTACATACTTGGTCGCACCTCTTGCGCTTTCTGGTGGTTATTCTTCTCTACTTCCAACAACTATTTCAACGCCAATAGCTGGCTGGGCTGCGGAGTCGGAAGGTCATCTAGTTGGATTTTCAAAATCAGTTGGATCATATATTGATATTGTAAACGCAGCGATTGCATATTTGCTTGAGCTTGAGGCTATTGTATTAACTGATGAAGGGTTCTATCGAGTGGATAATGATAAAATTGCAAAATTTCCTGCGGTTATAAACAACAATGCAATATTCAAAGAATCATACCAGAGCGCTGGTTTTTTGGGGCGTTGGTTTGCCTCAGCATCTTCAGTTGAAATTATTTATACACATTTTGGAGTGGCGCCATGACTATGCAAATTCTAACAATCTCGTTGTATGGGAAAAATGGCGAACGCAGAGATGTTGATTTGGAACTTAGTTCTGTAAATATTATTACTGGTGCTTCGCAGCGTGGTAAAACCTCGCTAATTCATATTGTCGAGTATTGTCTGGGCGCTAGCGAATGTATGGTTGCAGAGGGTCATATACGTAAAACGGTTGATTGGTATTCGGTATTGTTACAGTTTCCTGATTGCCAGGTTTTTATAGCGAGGGCAGCTCCACTCCCTGGTGTAAAGGCGACATCTGCTGCGTATATGCTAGTTGAGAAAGAACTGAAGGTTCCAAAAAAGTCAGAACTCTCTAACAGTACAAATATAGATAGTGTTGTTTCGTTTTTGACGAACAAGGTTGGTGTGCCAGAGCATATTACGGAAGTGCCTGAAGGGCAGACTAGGCATCCTGTTACAATCGGATTTCGTCATTCCCGTTACTATCTGTTTCAGAGTCAAAATGAAATTGCTAATAATGAAGTACTATTTCATCAGCAGGCGAGAGATCGGGTTCCGCAGAATATAAAAGATACCTTGCCGTATTTTATTGGCGCTGCGGATGATGATCGTCTCTCTGAAATGGAAAAGCTGCGTGCGATTAAGCGTGACAGGATGCTGTTGGCTAAACAAATAAAGGAGATTGAGTCAGTAAAAGGGGATGGTTTGCAGAAGGGCTACGGGCTTCTAACTGAGGCTGCCAATTTGGGGCTCTACCCAGAAGATAACTTGGTGCCAAGCGAGATAGTGTTACTTGAGTGGCTGGGTAGATTCGCACGATGGAGTCCAGCAGAGATCGATACAAATGATGCTTCTGACCCTCTAGTCGGGCTTGAGAGAGATAACAGAGAGCTGCTGCAACGAAGAAATACTGTGAAAATGCGCTTAAGAGAGGCACAGGAATACACGTCATCAGAGTCTGGTTTTGAGCAAGCTGTTAATGATCAGGTCTATCGGCTTCAATCTGTTGGTCTATTTAAAAAGTTTGAATCTAACCACGAGCTTTGCCCAGTTTGTGATAGTCCACATGAAGGGGAGTCTCGTTTTCAAACTGTTATCAAGTCAGCTTTAGGTGATTTAGCTAACAAGTTGGAAGGGGTTGATAGGAGCCGGCCTCGTGTTTCGGGTTATGTCGGTCAGCTTAAAGAGGAGCAAAGTGAAATAAACCTCCAGCTTCGCCATGTTAAGTCGGCCATAGGTAAAATTCGAGAGCAGGATCATGAACAGGCTAAGTATGCAGATCTAAACATTTTACGGGCTAGGCTAGCGGGTAAGTGCTCTCTTTATATCGAAAGTGTCGACTGGGATGAAGATACCAGTGAGCTAGAGTCTCGACTATTTCTGTTGGATGAGCAGATTGGAGTTTTATCTGAAAAGTTAGACCCAACAGCCTTGAAAGAAAGGCTCGATGCACAGCTGAATTGCATTTCAGACGATATGACTGCTTGGGCCCAAGAGTTAAAGCTTGGTTATAGTAATAATAGAATAAAATTAGATGCATCTAAACTCACTGTTGTAGCGGATACTCCCGATGGGCCGGTGCCTCTTGATAAGATGGGTAGTGGTGAAAATTGGATGGGTTACCATGTTGTTACTTATTTAGCTTTGGCTAAATGGTTCATCGATCGGTCTCGCCCCGTAGGAAGGTTTTTGTTCTTAGATCAGCCGACACAAGTCTACTTCCCAGCGGATAAATCCAATACTGGAGACCTTTCTGAAATTGAAAAAGATGAGGATCGACTGGCTGTTAAGAACCTATTTGAGTGGGTGTTCAGGATTACCAAAGAGTTGTTTCCAAACCTTCAGGTAATCATCACTGATCATGCTGATATTGATGAGCCTTGGTTTCAAGATGCGGTGAGAGATCAGAAGTGGCGTGGTGATCATGCCTTAATTCCAAAGCACTGGTACGAGTGAATCAAGGGGTTAGCCCTTATTAAACTATTTAATCTATTATTTGTTTCCCATGAAAAAACAAATCGACGTAACCGCGGCCATAATAGTCAAAAGTAACAAAGTCTTCGCTGCCCGCCGCAAGGCCGGCATGCATCTGGCGGGCTACTGGGAGTTCCCTGGTGGTAAATTAGAAGAAGGCGAAACGCCTGAACAATGTCTTACCCGTGAGCTGCAAGAAGAATTCAATATCACTACCCGGGTTGGTGGCTTTGTTGGTGAAAGTGTTTTTGATTACGGTACAAAAATCGTTCGCTTAATGGCCTATCAGGTTGAGCATTTAGCGGGTGACTTTGAATTAATCGACCATGACCAGTTTCGCTGGTTGGCTTTGGACGAACTTAACAGTGTTGAATGGGCACAGGCCGATATTTCTTTAGTTGAGCAGTATAAAGCACTCGCAGCTGCTTCCTCTCGTGAATGTTCTTTAATATTTGGAAGTTAGGCAATAACGAATGAATGATGAAAAGTCTAAAGTGGGCTTGTATGAGTCGATTATCACTGATTCATTGAACCAAGAATTGGACGCGCTAGGCGGGGGTTCTGTTTCTGTACAAACCCAAAAGATTCATCCTGCTGAGGCGGGTGATCGTTTAGCTTTGCATCTAGGTAAAGTGGTGGAAAGGGCACTTTCCACCGTGAGCGATCAAAACCGAGTCGATATTGGAGTGCGCTTGGTACGTGAATTGGTGGCTAGTATCCAGAGCGCTGTTGCCAAGGCTGACGTGTTAGGTGATCAACCTGTTGAGAGTAATGAGTTTTTATCATCGATATTACCTTTTAAACCTGATGGCTCTATTGCTGAAATGGGCCGGCCACTAACACCTTTGTTAGATACTACGCTGTTGACCAATGCCCCAGGTGAGCCACGGGTAGGGTCACAGATTACCACCGAAATTGAATCTTCCGACCGTATTGATATTGTGATGGCGTTTATCCGCCGCAGTGGCATTCGTCCCTTTATAGATAAGTTGAAAAGCCATTGTCTGCGGGCAAATAGGCAACCTAGTCTTCGGGTGTTGACGACAACCTATACCGGTTCAACTGAGTTGGAAGCTTTGGACCAGCTGCAGGCCTTGGGAGCTGAGATTAAAGTCTCTTACGATACGACGGCAGCACGTCTGCATGCTAAGGCATGGCAATTTCATCGCTCATCCGGTGCCTCTACAGCTTATATTGGTTCGTCTAACTTAACCCATTCAGCACAGGTGAGTGGTATGGAGTGGAATGTGCGGGTCTCGGGTTTACGTAACCCAGATGTGCTGCGCAAGATGAGTTCGGTGTTTGATGCTTATTGGACGGGGGGCGACTTTCGCTTATTTGATCGTGATGAGTTTATTGAAGAAACGGAGCGCACTAAAGTATCGGGCCCCGCCATTATTCTTAGCCCGATAGAGCTGCGGTTAGAGCCTTTTCAGGAACGACTTCTTGAGCAGGTCATAGTTGCGCGTCGTCAAGGCCACCACCGAAATCTGTTGGTGGCTGCTACAGGCACCGGTAAGACGGTTATGGCTGCGATTGATTATTCGCGATTAAGTGGGGCCTTGCCTCGATGCCGGCTTTTGTTTGTAGCGCATCGTGAAGAGATATTGGACCAAAGTCTAGCGACCTTTAGGTATGCACTACGTGAGCCGGCCTTTGGTGAGAAGTGGGTAGGTAAACACCGACCTTCAAATTTTGAACATGTGTTTGCCTCTATACAATCACTCAATGCAGCGGGTTTCTCTAATCTTGATGCTGGTCATTTCGATGTGGTGATTGTCGATGAATTTCATCACGCGGCAGCCCCTTCCTATAAGAAATTGCTATCGCATGTCAATCCAGTTGAACTGTTAGGCTTAACTGCAACACCAGAGCGAACTGATGGGCTATCTATTCTTGAGTGGTTTGATGGGCGTATTGCAGCAGAACTACGTTTGTGGGATGCCATTGATCAGCATCGTCTAGCGCCTTTTTCCTATTACGGTATTCATGATGGCTTAGATCTACGGGAAGTTCCTTGGCGTAGGGGGGCGGGTTATGACATTAATGAGCTGAGTAATCTCTATACCTCGAGTGATGCATGGGCGCGTCTTGTAATACAAGAAGTCACTAAACGAGTGGATGACCCTTTTACCATGAAGGCTTTGGGCTTCTGCGTCAGCATTAAACATGCAAAATTTATGGCCCATCAATTTATTGAGGCGGGTATTGCCGCCGCTGCGGTTTGGGGTGATACGCCTGAAGTGGAGCGGCGTAATGCATTGCGTATGCTAGCGGATGGAAAAATTCAAATTTTGTTCTCAGTGGATTTGTTTAACGAGGGGGTAGATGTTCCTACCGTGGATACACTGTTACTACTAAGGCCGACGGAAAGCGCCACGTTATTTTTACAACAACTGGGGCGTGGATTGCGTAAGAGTAGGGATAAGTTGCTCTGCACCGTTCTCGACTTTGTTGGGATGCATCGTCGCGAGTTTCGCTTTGATAAGCGACTTTCTGCTCTTTTGGGTGGCTCTCGTAAGTACGTACAGTCACAAGTTGAAAACGGCTTTCCCTATTTACCTGCCGGTTGCCATATGGAGTTGGATGCGGTTGCTAGCAAAACCGTATTGGAAAGTCTTAAGTCAGCGTTGCCTAGCCGGTGGAATGATAAAGTTCAAGAACTGCGCACTTTAATCGCCGCTGGGCAAGCGCCAAATATGGAAGTTTTCCTCGATGAAAGCGGTTTGGAGCTGTCAGATATCTATGCCACAAATAAATCATGGGCCGACTTCTTAGAGGCTGTAGATATTGATGTGTTAGATGCCGGGCCTAATGAGAAAATACTACGACGCGCAATTGGCCGCATGCTGCACATTGATGATGAAGAACGGTTGGATTGTTATCTTGGTTTACTTAGCGCAACTCAACAACCGAATTTGGGTTTGTTATCAGTGCGCGAGCAAAGAATTACCCGGATGCTAGTGGCGTCGATGTGTGACCAAGTTTTAGATAAAGATATGTCTCTTAGCCAAGGTGTTGAATTACTGTGGCAGCACCCTCAAGTGTTAGCGGAGCTATATGAGTTATTCTCATATTTACGTGTGCAGATTGATCATGTTCACCAGTCAGTTGCGTCTCACAGCGATGTACCACTTCAGGTCCATGGGAGATATACAAGGATTGAAATACTTGCGGCATTCGGTGTTGGGGAAAATGCAAAAGCACGACCTTGGCGCGAGGGGGTATTGTGGATTGATGCTGAACAGTCGGATGTTTGTGCTTTTACGTTAGATAAATCTGATGGGAATTTTTCTCCAACAACGCGCTATCGTGATTACGCGATTAGTCGAGAGTTGATTCACTGGGAAACACAGTCTTCTACAACCGCAAATAGTCCAACAGGTAAACGCTATTGTAGCCACGTTAAAAATGGCTCGTCGATCATGCTGTTTGCTCGGGAGAATACTGGGGAGCGCGCATTTTGGTTTCTTGGGCCGGCGACTTATGTTTCACATGAGTCTGAGAGGCCGATGGGGATAACGTGGAAGTTGGAAAAGCCTCTCCCCGGTGATTTGTATTCGACGTTTGCTGCGGCAGTTGCATAGAGTCAATGAGCTAGACTTCATGTTTCACTGAGTGCTTTCAAGCAGTTATTTTACTTATATCGATTGTGATAGTGAGGGATAGTGGGGCTGACCGCTTAACCAAAGCTCAGGCTTGTGACTGATGGGTGTGTTGGCGCTTACTAAAAATGGGCGCTAAAACAGGCGCTCCTGATGTCGACTTTATGCTGCAGCCCAGATAATTGGCTGCTGCGTGCACGATGGATAAGCCGCCGGCTAGGGGTAAAGCCCCTGTTGAGCCATTAAATCACCCGAATATTGCGAGGCCGCGTCACTACCATCTTTTTACCAAAAATGGACTTCCCGTACTTTTTAGACACTCAAGACTCAAAATGCAACAAGTACAGATATCTACACCAATAACGGAGTAAAATACAAAGAACTAGAATTTATCTTTACCAGCCTTGGTATAAAGCACTATGACAAACCAATCGCCCTTGAAAGCTCCCACGATCCTATCGTCACTCGACGACCTTGCGAAGTTGGCAAACTATTCCCTCATGGATACGCTTAACGGTGATCCCGACGCGACAGAAAGCGGTACCGATTACGCGCCGCGACAAGTCTTCACGGGCCATTATGTTCCGGTTAAGCCTACTCCCATCAAAGACCCAGAGTATGTGGCGCACAGCAAGGGCTTTTTTTCTGAGCTTGGCTTTGCCGACAGTTTGGCAAAGTCCTCTGACTTCGTTCGCATGTTCTCCGGCGACATCTCCCAGGTACCAGCGCCGATGCGCAAGGTCGGTTGGGCGACTGGCTACGCACTTTCTATCTACGGCACTGAATACATCCAGCAGTGCCCGTTCCAAACGGGCAACGGCTATGGCGACGGTCGGGCAGTTTCTGTGCTCGAGGCGGTGATCAACGGCCAACGCTGGGAAATGCAGCTGAAAGGTGGCGGTCGCACGCCATATTGTCGCGGCGCCGATGGGCGAGCTGTCTTGCGGTCGAGTATCCGCGAGTTCTTGGCTCAGGAGCACATGCACGCACTGGGTGTGCCTACATCACGGTCTTTGAGCTTGTACGTTTCAAAAACCGAGACGGTACAACGGCCGTGGTACTCCGAGGGCTCGCGCTCTGAGAACCCCGACAGGATGATTTCTGAAGCGGTGGCCATCTCGACCCGTGTTGCGCCGTCGTTTCTTCGTGTCGGTCAGCTCGAGCTTTTCGCTCGACGTACCCGCAAAAACGAACACCCGAAAGCGATGGAAGAACTCGAGAAAATTGTGCTGCACGTGATTGATCGTGAGTACACTGATGTTATCGATAGGCAACTCACGACCCCAGAAAAAGTGCTATTGCTGGCGCGCGAGTATCAAAGCCGCCTCACCTCACTGGTGGCGAACTGGATTCGCGTCGGCTTCTGTCAGGGTAACTTCAACAGCGATAACTGCGCGGTCGGTGGCTTTACATTGGATTATGGTCCCTTCGGTTTTTGCGATGTGTTTAACCCCCATTATCAGCCTTGGACGGGGGGCGGTCATCACTTCTCGTTTATGAACCAACCCAACGCAGCGCAGCGTAACTTCGATATGTTTTGTTCGGCGTTACGGCCGTTGCTGGCATCGCATCAGAGCGATTTGCTAGCGCTGGACGAGATTCAAAGTGGATTTTCAACAGTAATGCAAACGCAAATGCAGACCATGTGGGCTGCCAAGTTGGGGCTGGATGTGTCTGTAGATTTAGACACCTTGAGTGAATCTGACAAGACGCTTTGCAACGTAGTGTTCGGCGAGCTGGACACACTGATGATGCAAACGCCTGTCGACTACACTATGTTCTTCCGTGAGCTCTCGTCGATCCCCGACGACATTGCTCCGCTTAAGAAAAGCTTCTACCACAACGCAGGCAATGCGGTAGATCGCGAAGAGATGAATAAGCGTTGGTCTGAGTGGCTAGAAAAATGGAAGTCGCTGCTTAATATCTTCGGTGACGAGAATGATAGTTCGTCTCGCTCCCGTGAGGAAATCTCTACGCAGATGAAACTCGTCAACCCAAAATACATTTTGCGCGAGTGGTTTTTGGTGCCGGCTTATCAGCAAGCCGCTGCGGGAGATTACGCTCTGATTCGGGAGCTGCAAGAGGTGATGACACAGCCCTATGCAGAGCAGTCGCAAGGGGTCGAGGATAAATACTATCGATTGAAACCGCTTGAGTTCTTTGAGGTGGGTGGATTGTCCCATCTTAGTTGCTCGTCGTGATTTGTTGTCGATAGAGAAGGGGGCTCAGGTGAACCCTGAGTCGATTCGAGTGATGTACTTTTTGATGATTAACGATACCCTATCGCGCTGTTATGAATAAACACTCGCAAGACTATCTTCATATTCCGACCATACCCAGTGATTTTTTGGTGCAAGTGGTCAGCCATTTAGAGCAGCGCAATCGCTTGAGCGAATCTTTGTGTGCAGAGATTGATCGCATCACGGGTGCGGATAAAATCTCTATGGCGCAATACATCGATCTGTATGAGCGGGTGCGCAATGAGCTGCAAGATGAAAGTTTAGGCGTTTTCTCGAACCCCGTGCCTTTGGGCGGGCATGCGGCTTTGTGCAATATGCTGCAGCATAGCCCGAATATTCTGACGGCCATCGATCACTACAATCGTTTTTACAGCTTGTTTCTTCCCGGTGATGAAACGTTGCTAGAGGTGAAGCACGAATCACCCTATGTGGTTGTTTCACTGAATCGGGTTTCAGGCATTACATCACCCGCGCTTTATCAGCAAAGCA
>Ga0209826_1002009_pt1 | contig 13690 bp, 10 predicted proteins | sample GOMGulsemesocosm_5_FD_184637 | JGI IMG/M metagenome (GOLD analysis project Ga0209826, IMG submission 184637) | Methane-oxidizing microbial communities from mesocosms in the Gulf of Mexico - GOM15C Gulf of Mexico (SPAdes) (version 2) | ecosystem: Environmental > Aquatic > Marine > Cold seeps... | reverse complement strand
ATGTCATTTCAGGAGAAATCCCAGGGCGAACGAATGATACCCAAATAACACTTTATCGATCATTAGGGATCGCCGCACAGGATCTTGCCGCAGCACATCACATCCTGAAAAAGGCCGAAGCTGCCGGAATGGGACAAGATGTCACCTTTTGATCCAGCTTCATTAACAGGCGGAATAATGACGGATCTGTGGAGTGACGGTGACGGCAGGAATGCATTCACTAAGCATTGATTTAATGGTGTAGCGACGTACTAATGCGCCAATCGTCATCCTCCTAAGATTTATGTCCCATACCGACAGTACAGAGCGTTAATGGCAATTGAGCTTACAAAGCACTCCCTTCACTCTGTACAGAACAAACAACAGACAATGTAGGCATTGGAAGTCTGTTTTCCTGAAAATTCTTTGCAACAAAATTAAACAATATTGAAACAGGTTGGATTCGGGAGATCCTACCCTCCAAACTCTTTAAGCATCACATCCCGCATAACAAATTTCTGTGGTTTGCCTGTCACGGTCATGGGAAGTTCTACCTTGAAACGGATATGTTTGGGTATTTTGAAATGGGTGATTTGGCCTTCACAAAAGGAGTGAACTTCATCTTCTGTTGCAGTTTCCCCAGACTGCAGCACAATCCAGGCACAAACTTCTTCGCCCAACTTATCATGAGGAATTCCAAATACTTGCACTTCTTGGATTTTTGGGTGCCGATAGAGATATTCTTCAATTTCCCGCGGATAAATATTCTCTCCGCCGCGGATGATCATGTCCTTCAGGCGGCCAACAATTGAACAATACCCCTCTGCATCAATAACGGCCAAATCTCCTGTTCGCATCCAGCCCCCCTCAGCGATTGTCTCACTGGTTTTTGCCTCATCGTTCCAGTATCCGCCCATAACGGAATATCCCCGTGTCCAAAGCTCCCCCTGATCTCCAACGGGAACTATCCCCCCGCCTTCATCGACAATTTTCACTTCAACATGGGGATGAATGCGGCCCACCGTTGCCACTCGCCGCTCGAAACTGTCATTTGCACTACTTTGAAAAGAAATCGGGCTGGTTTCTGTCATACCATAGGCGATCGTCACTTCAGACATATTCATCTGAGAGACCACCTTTTTCATGACCTCAATAGGGCACGGCGCCCCCGCCATAATCCCAGTTCTAAGGTCTGAATAGCTGTATTTCTTAAAATCAGGATGCTCCAACATCGCCACAAACATCGTCGGCACCCCATAAAGGGACGTACATTTCTCAGCAGACACGGTTTCCAGTGTTTTCGCGGCATCAAAACCTTCCCCCGGAAAAATCATTGCGGCGCCTTTGCTGACGCAACCAAGGGTCCCCAGAACCATACCAAAACAATGGTAAAGTGGTACGGGAATGCACATGCGGTCCACTTCACTCAAGCCTTGAGCCATCACCGAAAAATAGGCATTGTTGATAATATTGAAATGGGAGAGTGTTGCCCCTTTGGGTGTTCCTGTCGTACCACTTGTGAATTGGATGTTTATGGGGTCGTCAGGACTTAAAGACTGACTTATGGAATCGAGACGTAGTTGCTGCGCTGGACCACCAAGTTTAGTAATCTCGTCAAAATTGAACATTCCATTACTTTTATTGACACCTGTCCGAATAACGATTTTCAAATGGGGCAGTTTTTCTGAAATCAGCCGGGCGGGCGCACAGCTATCCAATTCCGGAGCGAGAGTACCTATCATCTCCAAATAGTTGGATGTCTTGAACTCTGCAGCTGTTACCAATGCCTTGCATTCGACCTTATTCAACGCATATTCCAACTCCGACAAACGGTATGCTGGGTTGATATTAACGAGGATTAAGCCAATTCGAGCTGTTGCAAACTGGGTCAGCAACCATTCCAACCGATTGGGTGACCAGATGCCAATCCGATCCCCTTTTGTCAGCCCAAGGGCCAAGAACCCAGACGCCAGATCATCCACCTCTCGGTCCAGGTCATAATAGGATAAACGTTTTCCGGTTTGCGCAAAATATGCTGCCTCTCTAGGTCCAAATTTGGATACGATCTCTGCGAACATATCCGGAATGGTCATATATTTGAGTCGAACAGAGCAATCCCCACTGACATAAGACCGACGATTTATGGGTGCCAAATTGTGTTCTGCTTCTTCGGAAGGATTTCCTGAAGCGAACAAGCTTTTTGACAAATCTGCTGATTTTGCTTGTCTAAGAATATCCATAAAACAGTTCCTCACATTTGTCGCCAGTCACCCATTTGCTCAAACGCATGGGCGGCGCGGTATATTGTCATTTCATTATAGTTGTCAGCCACCAGCATCATGCCAATGGGTAACCCCTCGCTCATTCCACACGGAACACTCATTGCAGGATAACCGGAGGCGTTAAACGGCGCCGTGTTACCAATCATCTCGAAGGCACGCTGAACAATCAGTTCGACCGGAGCATCCGCAGGCGGAATTTCCTGAGGCCTCATTGGAACCGTTGGAACCAGCAGTAGATCGTAGTTCTTGAAAGCAGCGTCGTAGGCCGACTTTACTTTCCTCATCAAATTCTGTGCTTTGCCATAAAAACGTCCGCGATAATGAGTTTGAAAATACTCACCAAGGAACATGCAAACTTTCAAACTGGGAGAGAGTTCATCAGCCCGGCCGCGCCAGCCGTCAAAATGATCCACCATGCTGGGTACAAAAAGCCCTTTATAATTTGTTCCCGCATTATTACCCCACATCATCTGATCCTGGAGACCTTCAACAGTAATAGCCGTCCAATAATCTGTCGCATCATTGTGCTCTGGGATTGAAATTTCTGTAACCACCGCCCCGAGTTGCTGGAGAGCTTCGGATGCGGCGAGAACTTTCTGATCCACCTCAGTTTCGCTTTCTTCGCGGTGAAATCCTTCATTGAGAATACCAATGCGTAAGCCATGTACTCCCTTACCCAGCGCTTCTGTATATTTATGAACGCGCGGTTTATACTGGCGTGGATCCATACCATCACTACCAGCGATCACTTCAAGCAGAAGGGCGTTGTCGGCAACAGTCCCTGTTATTGGCCCCACATGATCAATGGTTTGTTCAACGGGCATGATCCCACTATAGGGCACAAGGCCATGAGTTGGCTTCATGCCATAAACGCCACAATTGCTTGATGGAATTCGGATCGATCCCCCTTGATCGCCACCAAGGGTCATATCGACTTCACCTGCAGCAACCAAAGCGGCAGAACCACCAGATGAGCCACCTGCCATAAAGCCGTGCTTGTAAGGATTATGGATAGGCCCTGTCGAATTGGTGTGACTGCCCCCCGACAGGCACAGATTTTCGCAATGGGCTTTCCCCGCAATATGCCCCCCCGCATCCAGAATACGTGAAACCACCGTTGCGTCCACTTCTGGCGTATATCCTTCCATAAGGGAAGATCCGTTCATCATTGGGACACCCGCCAAACAAATGGTATCCTTCACAGCAATACGTTTGCCGGCAAGGGGACCATCAATCGCCCCTTGAATACTGGTTTTGTAATACCAGGCATTAAGAGGATTTTCAGCAGGAGAGGGTCGGTAACCGGGAGTCCGAGGATATTTGACTAATGGCAGATTATCCGGGGTTGCATCCAAACGATCATAACTTTGAATATAGGGCTCCATCATCCCCATATATTGCTCTAATTCCCGATCATCCATTGAGAAACCCATGGATTGAGACATATTCCGCAATTGATCAAGGGAGGGGCGCTTAACGCTCATGGGACTAACCTGTTCTGACGAGATGGATGGAAGAATTGGTGCAGGGATCATTGCCACAGCGGCAGCCCCCAAAGATTGTGGAACGGGCGTTTGTCTGGGGACCGGAATCTTTGAGACCGGGATTTGCGGAACTCCGCGAACAGGAGATGGCGTAGCCCGTGTTCGTCTACCCGCACCCAGTCCCAAAAAAGCATCCACTTTTGCGGGATCTTTGAGATCCTGTTGGTCAAGCTCTGCGATGATTGAACCCCGCTCCAAGACAAGAACCCTATCCGACAAATCTGCGATAATATCAAAATTCTGCTCTACAAGCAGGATCGTCAATTCCCGCTCTTTACGCAATTTTTGAAGAGTTTCAGCAATCTCTTCGATGATTGAAGGCTGGATACCTTCAGTTGGTTCGTCAAGGAGAAGGCAATCGGGCGATCCCATCAGACAACGGGCCAAGGCCAGCAATTGTTGCTCACCACCAGAAAGGGCTCCGCCTTCACGGGACAGTAACCGTCCTAGCCGTGGAAAATGGGCGAGAACCTCATCCAACATCTCTGTCTCGCTCGCCCCGTCATATCCATGATAGGCAAACAGAAGGTTATCCTGCACTGTGAGGTTTGGAAAGATACCTCTCCCCTGAGGAACATAACCTAAGCCCTCTCGTGCCCGAGCGAAGGGCTTTGCTTTGGTTAGATCCTCCCCATGGAACCGAACAGATCCTGAAGTAGCGCGCAGAAATCCTGTTAGCGTCTTTAACAACGTGGACTTTCCCATTCCGTTGTGCCCAAGGATACCAACTATTTCATTCTCAAAAACCGAGAGATTAATATTCCGCAAAACAGGGACTTTCCCGTATCCGCCAGACAGGCTTTTAACCTCTAGAACCGGAGATCTATTTGACATTCTTCAGGCCTTCTTTCCTAAATAGACATCCCGCACGGTGGGATCCGATAGAACTACCGACACGTCGTCTTCCATCAGGACAGCTCCCCGATAAAACACGGTGACCTTGCTCGCGATGGAGCGGATAAATTGCATGTCATGTTCCACAATGATTACAGCGGCATTTCGATTGAGCTCCCGAATAATATCCGCCATATGCTCGACCTCCTCACCCGTCATACCTGCTGCAGGTTCATCCAGCAGGATCAGCCAGGGATTACCAGCCATAACTATGCCAAGCTCCACACGCTGTCGTTCTCCATGGGCAAGCTGACCCAACTCCTTATAGGCAAGCCTGCCAAGGTTAATCCGGTCGATCACTTCCCCCGCCTTTCGGTTAGCTTCCTCAACAGAACAACGCCTGCGGGCCGAGAGCCAGATATTTTCATGAACGCTCAATCCATCCATCACACTGGGCACTTGGGTTTTAATTCCAATACCAAGACCCGCAACACGATGAGGGTCCCACCCTGTGGTTTCTTGATCATCCAGAAAAACCTCCCCGGCCGAGGGTTTCAGCATGCCAGTCAAGCATTTGAAGAAGGTACTTTTTCCAGCGCCATTAGGACCGATCAGACAACGGAGCTCCCTCTCTCGTAACTGAAAGTCCACATTATCTACGGCCGTAACGCCACCAAAACGCATGGAGAGTCCCGCTGTTTCCAATATAATATCAGCCATATTATGCCTCCGACCTTCTGTTGCGCCCTTGAGATTTCCGGCGGCGCTTGCGGGAATTCTTTCGGCCTTTCGGAAGCCATTTTATCAATGTCGGAACAACTCCTTTTGGCAAGAAGAGAACAAACAAAACCAAAACAAGTCCAAGGATGAGCGTGTTATCGATCACTGATTGCTGACCAAGTAAAAATTTCATTAAACCAATCAACATGCCGCCAAAGATCGGTCCGACCAAAACCCCAAGGCCGCCAACAATGCACCAGATAATGATCTCGGCTGATTGTCCCAGACTGAACAGACCGGGGGTCACGATTTCTGCCCAACTGGCGTACAAAACACCGGCAAGGCCTGCAATTCCGCCACCTAAAGAAAAAAGAAGCGTTTTACGAATACGGACATCATATCCCATTAGCTCCACCCGCTCTTCGTTTTCGCGGATCGCGATCGCCGTACGCCCAAAGGAGGTTTTTAAGAACCAACGCAAAAATAAATAAACGATAATCAGGAGGGAAAACGCCAGATAATAGAGGGCGTCACCATAAATATACTCATCGGGAAATCCAGGAACGTTCAAGGTTTGATAACCCGGAATACCGTTAAAGCCGCCCAATCGTGCCTTTCCGATAACATATTCAGGTCCAGCAGTGGAATTCATAAAACGGAAGAGAATAAGGGTAAAAACCAACGTGATGACGCCCATATACACATCGGCAAGACGGCCATAAAACATCATGGCCCCTAGTAAGAACGCCACGACCATGGGCACAAGAATACCGATAAACGCTGGGAGTGTACTTTCGCCAATATTAATTGCGGCAATGGCGTAAGCATAAGCACCCAAGCCAAAAAATGCAGCTTGTCCGAAACACAGAATACCGCCAAAACCCCAGATCAATCCGAGACTCAGGCCCAGCATTCCATACACAACAAGCAAGGTCAGTGTGTAAGTCTCAAGTATAGTAGGCAACAAGAACATAAGGAGGATTGCGGCGACGGCTGGTCCCACCATTGTTTTAATCATCTGGGACTGCATTAGAGTTTTCCTTTAAAAAATCGGCCAGTAATCCCTTGCGGCATCAACCGCAGAAGAATGACAGCACCGACAAGCAAGGCGATTTCGCCAACCACGGGAGAGATACCAAAAGTAAAAACCTGATTTATGAAACCAAAGGAGGCCGCGCTGGATACAAGGCCGGTAATGATCGATGGCCCACCTGCCACCACAGTAATGAAGGATTTGGCGATATAGGCCCCACCAGATGTCGGGACTAAACCAACCAACGGTGCCAAAACGGCGCCCGCAAGGCCTGACAAGGCTGACCCAGTCATAAAGGTGAGCATATAAACACGCTCTGGATCATACCCAAGGGCAGCTGCGATATCAGATCGTTGCATGGTTCCCCTTGCAATCAACCCCAGACGTGTCCCTTTAAGCAGCGCGTATGTCGCAATCAACAACACAATAACCAGCACAATGATAAAGAAATTATACCCATTGATCTGATAATCACCGATTTGAAATCCGCTAATGGGTGTTGAAATCCCCGTTGTCGTATTGCCAAAAATCATCGTCACGATGCCAACGAAAAAAAGACTAAGCCCCCAAGTTGCGAGCATGGTGTCGACAAGTCGTCCGTATAAATGCCGGATGACCAAGCGCTCAACCACCAATCCGATGATCCCCACCACAAGGGGCGCCACAATTAGGATGGCGATATAGATATTGATCCCCGCATTAACGGCCATAATGGTTGTATACCCGCCCATCATCATAAACTCACCATGCGCGAGATTAATGACACGCATCATCCCGAACACCACTGCAAGTCCCATACTGATAAGGATCAAGCTGGCAATCGCGTAAGCCGTCTCAACAAATATTACTGCAGCCAAATCCATACGAACCTCTTACTCTGGATCGCCCAAGCTTTAGGCAAACCCCGCTTGTTTGCAGCCGTAACAAGGCCGCATTCATCAATAGGTTAAGAAGAATGGCGGCCTCAATTATGAGACCGCCGCTCGCTTAAGCCTTTATTTCATATTGAACATTGTCATCGGGGTTTGCTTTCAGATCACAAGCGCTTTGGGTGTCAAGCGGTGGCCGCTGCAAAGCGCTTTCCAACACATTCATTTTCTGGTTTCGGATTTCCATAACGTGAACATCCAAAATCGCATGATGGGTTTGTGGGTCAATTGTGACTAGTCCGCCCGGTCCCTTGATGGATAGGTCAGTCTCAAGTGCTGCCGTGACTTTATCGCGGTCTGTTGACCCGGCACGCCGAACCGCTTCGGCCCACAGATGCACTCCTTGGTAGTTGGAGACAGCAATTTCATGAATAAGGCTGGTATCCCCAAATTTCTTAGCCCAACTTTGCAGGAATTTATCGTTTGCAGGAGATTTCAGTTCTGGGGAGTAGTTATAGGCAACCAGAATACCATCCCCTTCTTCTGCCGTCAGAACCTTATGCTCATTCCCGACACCGAGTGTGGTGGACGCCATTGGAATTTTCTTATTCATGCCAGCCGCCGCCCACTGACGATAGAAAGAAAGATGCGCACCGCCCACTAAAACAGACACAATCATATCGGGTTTGGCTGTTTGAATTTTAGCGATAGTTGAACCAAAATCAGCAACATCCAGCGGAAAAAAGTCAACGGCAATAACTTCGGCACCCGCATCCGCCGCATATTTCTTGATCCAGTTTGCGGTAATTTGACCATAGTTATAATCAGCCGCTAACACGTAAATTTTCTTACCCCACTTCTTGATCGCATGGGGGACCAGAACCTCAACCTGTTGTGATGGTGTCACGCCAGTGATGAAAATATTCCGGTCGCATACACCGCCCTCATACAACACATTGTAAAAGTACAGGGTTTTGCTTTTACGCATGGTTTGGCGAATGGCCTCGCGGGAGGCTGATAGAATACCACCATGCACCACATCCACTTTATCTTGGCGCACCAATTTCTGACCAAACTGAGTATATAATGCCATATTGGATTGGGTGTCATAGGCCGTAACATCGATAGACGCACCGTTAAGACCACCAGCCTCATTAATCTCATCAATGGCGAGACGGGCTGCCATATCCATGGGTTTGCCGTAAGCGTCGAAAATGCCAGATGTATCCAAGATTGATCCAAATTTAATTTTGTCAATAGCGAGTGCTGATCCGGGGATCATTGTCCCGCTTACCGCGGTTAACGCACCGGCAGTCCCAGCCAAAAAGTCTCTACGATTAAGTGTCATTATATTTCTCCCAGGTATTTTAAGTTTTTTCCGTCACTGTTACTTTCGGTGCTTCGCTTGTATTGAGTTTTGATCGGCTGGCGGAATCGGACATACGATTAGCAAGGGCTACATCGAAATCGAGCCCAATCTCCGCACCAAGATTTTTCATTGCCGGCAGTTGCACAGCCATACCAAGAACCGATTCTATCGCTTGATTAAAGGGAGATGCATCTTTGGAATTCTCTCCGCCAGATCCCCCAAAGCCTCCCATATGATTAATGCGAATGGAGTCGATTTTTTCTACCGGTTTCATCATCTGAGTGGCAATTTCTGGTAATTTATCGAGGCGATGCATTTCCAGTTTCATTTTAACCAACTCAGCGCTTTGAGAGTTTTCAGCATTGATGAGGGCGGCCCTTCCTTCAGATTCCGCCTGTAATTTCGCTTTCTCTGCTGTGGCTTTTAAGGTTGTTGCACTGGCTTCGGCCTTGGCCGTCGACATCAGGCTCTCTACCTGAGATTTAACCCGTTCCGCTTCAACGCTGGCCGCTTCTTGTGCTTTAAGCAGGGCTAATTCTTTGGTCCGTTCCGCCACTAATCGGTCTTTTTGAGTCTGCACCTGCTCTTGTGCTTCAACCAAATGTGTCCGGGCCTGCTCCGACTTGGCTTGAGCGTCCAACTCGTCACGGCGTTTCGACGCAAGGGCAATGGCATTATCAATCTTTACCTGCTCTACTCTGAGGAGAGCTTCCATTTCCTTTTGGCGTAGAGACAGATCTCTCGTTATTTCCACTTCTTTCAGCTGTTGATCATCGGAAATTTCAGTTTCTCTAGTTTGCCGCACAGCTTCAGATTTAACCTGCGCAATCTCAGCGTCGGTCGTCGCGGACAAGCGTTCAATCTGCTTGCGTGTTTCAATTTCTGACTGCTTTTGCTGACGTTCAATCTCAAGCCGTCTCTGCGTTTGTTCTAGCTGGCTCAAACGAACAGCAACATCGGCATCTGCTTCGATTTTAATCCGCTCTTTCCGGTTATCTGCAATCACTTTCGACAAGCGCCGCATGCCAACCGCATTAAACGCATTATTCTCATCAAGGCTTGAAAAGGGCGCTTGATCAAAACGACGCATAGCAGCAGATTCTAAAATAAGACCGTTTTGACTAATATTGTCACGGACAAGGTCTGCAACTTCTTGAACATATGCTCCGCGCGTCACATGCAACTCATCCATACTTTTTGTTGCAGCCACAGCCCGAATGGCATCCATCAACTTGCCTTCAATCAGCGGCTTCAATTCATCAGTTCGGTGAGATTTTGCTCCAAGAGCCTGAGCGGCAGCGGCAACACCGGTCGATGTGGGGTCGACACGGATATGAAACTCCATTTCCATATCTACACGCAACTTATCAGCAGTGATCAGCGAATATTGCCCCAACAGATCAACGTTAATGGCAATGGTTCGCATCGTAACTTTTTGAATCTGATGCAACATAGGCAGGGCAAAGCAGCCGTTATCGATCACTACCTTCTGCCCACCTGCCCCGGTCCGAACCAGAGAATTTTCCCGTGTCGATTTGATATAAAACCGATTGATAAACAAAATAACAATTGCCAAAACAATGACGGTAACGACAGCACCAATTACCCAGACCACAAGCGCCTCCCAAAGCTAATCTCTGGAACAGTCTCCAGAATGTGCATTAAGTATTAGCGCAATTTTACTTTCCATTTCAAGTATTATTATTTTCCATTTCAATAAAATTGGAAAATAATAATATCCTTCATTGGAGTTAAACTAAAGCCAAACTATTGAATTTTAAGAGATATTCTCGACAACGGAAAAAGCGTGGCCATCTGCTCGGGCGAGGTAAATAGGTAGTTTTTTCTGCCCATTGTTCAAAAAAGACGCTCCCCGTGCACTTCTGTAACTAAGCGGTTTTGGTACGGCCAAAAGGAATCCGGAATCCACCGATGATGTATTTTCCAGCAAAGAAGACAGAAAATGGACACCCTCATACAAGGACTGCCCCAATGAGTTTAACAGCGGGGCATTCATCCCGTGCAAACCATGATATTTTTCTTTAAAGGCATTATTTTCAGGTGTGCTTAAAACGGAAAAGTAAGATGCGGACGTATAAAGCCGTTTCAAGTTTTTTGATCCAACAGCAAGCAGAGTATTTTCTTCCATAACACAGGACAATCGGATGATTTTACGATCTAAACCAGCTTTGCCAAAAGCTCGGTTAAAAACAACCGCATCTTGCCCAATCAAGGACACCAGCAAAACATCTGTATTGGAACGGCTGAGTTCTTCTATTAATCGGTGAGGGACCCCAGCGTCAAAGGGGAGGTATCTCTCCATCGTTAGGTTTCCGCCCAACTCCTTTATATAGCGCTTGGCATAGGCATGAGAAGCACGTGGCCACACATAGTCATTCCCAATCAAAGCCCAATTTCGCACTTTATGGCGATGAGCAATACTCTGAATTGCCGGATAAAGCTGAGCTTCCGGTGTCTCCCCAATGGTAAAAACACCCGGACTACTCTCCCCCCCTTCATAGAGCGGGGTATAAATATAGGGGATGCGACTTGCGACGATTTTCACGAGCTTCTGACGCACGGCACTTAAATGCATTCCAACAATGGCGTGAATTTCTTTCCGCTCAATGAGATCGTGGGCTAGTTGATAAAATTCACTTTCGTTCTCCATTGCCGCATCGACAAGGACAATTTCTACTTCTTGGTCATTAATACCAAAAAGGGCATTGATCTCAGCAACAGCAACCTGCGCGCTGGCAATACAGGATGGTCCCCAGATTCCCGCAGCACCGCTTAAGGGTATAAACAGCCCGATGCGATAGGTGTTATCGTACCCAGTGATGTCCCACAGATCATCATTGCTTTTATTAAAGCTAGGCAATTTCAAGGGAATAGGTTTATCCCCGACACCAATTTTCGGGAACATATGTCCCACGCAACCCCCTCCCCAAGAAAGTAATAAGTGACGTCAATGACTTGATATTTTTTATTTTCCAAGTTAAGTATATAGACAATACAGAAATTTGCAAATTCACTGGATGCACCCTTATGAAACCTAAAGGGATACAAAAAAACGTCAGCAAACCCATTGCTGATTATGTCCCATACCTGCTGGCACAAGCGCACAGGAATGTTCACCTTCGCATGGAAAAAATCCTGAAAAGGGAAGGCGTTCAGGTGGAGCATTGGCGGGTTTTAGAAGTCTTGAGTGACCGGGAAGGTCGCTCTATGGGTGAACTTGCAGAACAAGTTCTGATGAACCACCCTGCGCTCACAAAAATGCTTGATCGGATGGTTGCAAATGGTCTGGTCCACCGTTTACCCGACCCCCATGATCAACGACGGGTCCTTGTTCATATCACCGATGGTGGGTTTGAACTTTTTGGACGTCTTCGCAAACATGCAGACAAATATAATCAGGAATTCACCACTAATCTGGGTGCCAAGAAAGTAAACAAACTAAAATCTCTACTTGAAGAACTGATTGAGGAAACCCCTCTCTAAATTAATCTTCAATAAATTATGGTGATCAGTGGTGCCACCAAGGTGACTCGAACACCCGACCTACGCATTACGAATAACAATATGTTCTATTCATAACAAATAGTTAGAGTGTCTAACTTTTCAGTAATTGCCTATAGTTTCCTATATTGATGGACAATCTGTCTAACTTCTTAAACCGCTAGATAGACTATAATACGTTGGTTGCGGGAGTGCACTCTGCGCCAGCCCTAACTAGTGAAAAGCCCAAGCAGTACACGCCGGTTGCGGGGGCACGTAACCATCTTTGTTTGCTATTCAAAGCAAAATTCAATCCATTGAAATAAAGATTCTTCCTTGGATGTTGTATCACGATACAAGCGGTGAAGCGAAATCAGCTGATCTCACAGACGTGCTTGAGTCGTTATTATACAAATTATACAAAAACCATATTCAGATTAACGTATAAACCGATCAAAACGAACATTTTGAAAATAACACGAATTATCAGATAATTTTGAAAAACACCACCTAGACAGCCAATCGACATAAAACTGTAACAGATAGAGCTAACAATAACATCGCGTTCTTTAATGGATGTTCCTTTTCTAAATGTTGTTTTTGTTGTTTTTGTTGTTTTTGTTGTTTTTGTTGTTGCGTTCCAAAATTAGTATGTTTTAATGCCTCCCTAACGGAGATACATAGATGAAGAATGGCCGCAAAGATCAGATTATGGAGCTAACACTAGAGAGAGGTATCGTCTCAGTGGGTGATTTGGCGGAAAATCTCGGTGTATCAACTCAAACAGTGCGCCGTGACATTAATCAGTTGTGCCGCGACAATTTACTGCGACGCCGACACGGAGGCGTTGAACGCTTCGAGAAGCCTTTAAATACGCCTTATAACGAACGGACAGCTACAAATCCCGGCTACAAGCACGCAATTGCTAACGCGGCTGCAGAAATGGTGACTGATGGATCCAGCGTTTTTATTTCGATTGGTTCGACACCAACGATGGTTGCAGAGGCGTTAAGAGCCAAAAAAAACTTGACGATTATGACTAACAACCTCAATGCCGCAATGGTCCTTAGTGACGAAGCAACAAACCGTATTATCCTAGCAGGAGGCGAATTGCGTTTGCCTGATCGAGACATTCTCGGTGAAGAAGTCACCTCATTTTTTGATAACTATCGCGCGGAATTCGGAATCTTTGGTGTTGCTGGCGTCGCAGCAGATGGCGCGTTGTTAGATTTTCACGCTTCGGAAGTCCGTGTGCGGGAAAAGATAAGAATGAACTGCCAAACATCTATACTCGTCGTAGACAGCACCAAGTTTGGCAGAAATGCGCCGGCAGTCGGCGGAAACATTTTAGACGTTGATCGCGTCATTATGGATAAACACCAAAACGATGATTTTAAGCTGCTGCTTGAGCGTGTTGGAGATCGTTTAGTAATTGTTGGAGGCAGTTCCGTATGAATTCAAAACCTTTTGTTGTTCTCGAAGGCATTGCCAAACGCTGGGCTGGCGCTCTTGGTGTAGAAGACATTTCGCTGGATATTGCTGAAGGCTCTTTTGTGGCT
>Ga0209826_1002008_pt1 | contig 13690 bp, 9 predicted proteins | sample GOMGulsemesocosm_5_FD_184637 | JGI IMG/M metagenome (GOLD analysis project Ga0209826, IMG submission 184637) | Methane-oxidizing microbial communities from mesocosms in the Gulf of Mexico - GOM15C Gulf of Mexico (SPAdes) (version 2) | ecosystem: Environmental > Aquatic > Marine > Cold seeps... | reverse complement strand
AGCTTTAGGTTGGACTCTGGGCAGTGAATGACGTGTGCACCGCTACGGCTCAGGCGTGCGAGATCCGTGTCGTCAATTTGTGTCATGTGAACGCACTGCAGGCGCTCGTTGAGCAGGCCGAGTTTTTCTAGCCGCTCGCTGGGGCGCATCGCGTGTTTTTCTATGCTAGTGGTCACTTCTTCGGCTGTTTCGTGTAGATGAATCTGCACCGGGGCGTTGAGCTCGGCGCTCAGTTGCGCGATGCGTTGCAGTGGCGCGTCCGACACCGTGTAGGGCGCGTGAGGGCCGAAGCCGATCCCAACAAGCGCTGAGTTCGCGTAGGTTTTGTGCAGCGCTAGAGCCTTGTCAATGTAGTCATCGGCGTGCTCACCCCAGGCGGTGGGGAAGTCCAGTATTGGGGCGTTCAGCTGGCAGCGCATACCGGCTTCTTCAGCCGCCATGGCTGTCTCTTCGGGAAAAAAGTACATGTCTGAAAAACAGGTGGTGCCTGAGCGCAGCATTTCTGCCATGGCTAATTTGCTGCCGTCGCGGACGAAGTCGGCTGACACCCAGCGCCCCTCTGCGGGCCAAATATGTTCTTCCAACCAAGTCTGCAGCGGCAAGTCATCGGCGAAGCCACGCAGTAGGCTCATGGCGGTGTGGCCGTGTGCATTGACAAGCCCAGGGATGAGGATATGTTGATCGAGGACTTTGTGTTCGGTGGGCTCAAAGTCATCCAGGGGGTCGCCGTTTTCTATGATCGCGATGATTCTGCCTTGATCGATCGCAATGGCCGCATTTTCGAGCGTTGTTTGCTCGGGTACTACGGGAATGATCCAGCGAGCGGATATGAGGAGGTCGATGCTCTGTTTGCCCATAATATGGCTATCCTTTGCGGTGCCTAAGTGTTCGGTTTGAGTGTTTTTTGTGCTGCTTTGTTGGCCGTGTGGTTGCTCGGTTAGCCGCGCCGCAGTATAACCTGAGTTTTCTGTTGTTCGCAGGCTGGAGGGTGCGCTAGCGCGTGACTTATGTGGCTGATATTGTGGTAGGATTGCCAGCTTAGTGCGCGTCATGGGATTACCTTTAGCCTTGGTGGATTGGGGCTTGGTCGTAACGCGGCCTGCTGGTGGATAGACGACACGGCTGACGATAAATAGCTTACATAATAAATAGGGAATGCCGACCTCATGGGTGACATCGGAAAAGAAATTTTACCTGTAAATATTGAAGACGAGCTAAAACAGTCTTACTTGGATTACGCAATGAGCGTGATCGTCGGACGAGCCTTGCCGGATGTACGTGATGGCTTGAAACCCGTGCACCGTCGCGTGCTGTTCGCCATGAGCGAATTGAACAACGACTGGAATAAGCCGTATAAGAAATCGGCACGTGTTGTTGGTGATGTTATTGGTAAATACCACCCGCATGGTGACTCTGCGGTATATGACACGATTGTTCGTATGGCGCAGCCATTCTCGTTGCGCTACATGCTGGTTGATGGTCAGGGTAACTTCGGTTCGCTCGATGGCGACAGCGCGGCCGCGATGCGTTACACCGAAATCCGCATGCAGAAAATATCCCATGACCTGCTAGCCGATCTCGATAAAGAGACGGTTGATTACGTGCCTAACTATGATGGCACCGAGTTTATCCCTGCGGTGATGCCGACACGTATACCTAACCTGCTGGTAAACGGCTCTTCTGGTATTGCCGTCGGTATGGCGACGAACATTCCGCCACACAACCTGACCGAAGTGGTTAAGGGTTGCTTGGCCTACATCGACAACGAAGACATCAGCATTGATGAGTTGATGGAAATAATTCCCGGTCCCGATTTTCCTACCGGCGGCATCATTAATGGCCGTGCCGGTATTGTGCAAGCCTATCGCACCGGTCGTGGCCGCATTTATGTGCGGGCCAAGACCCATATTGAGCGCAACGATAAGCTCAATAAAGAAACCATCATCATTACTGAAATTCCATACCAGTTGAACAAAGCGCGCTTGATCGAAAAGATCGCCGAGCTGGTTAAAGACAAAAAAATCGAAGGTATTTCCGAGCTGCGTGACGAGTCCACTAAGGACGTGCGTGTTGTGATCGAGCTTAAGCGCGGTGAGGTGGGTGAGGTTGTGCTCAACAACCTATTTGCTCAGACTCAGCTGCAGGGCGTTTTCGGTATTAACGTCGTGGCCTTGGTTGATGGTCAACCGAAGATTTTGAACCTCAAGCAAATGATCCATTACTTTGTCTTGCACCGCCGTGAAGTGGTCACGCGTCGTACTGTTTACTTGCTGCGCAAAGCGCGTGAGCGTGGTCATATCTTGGAAGGTTTGGCCGTTGCGATCTCGAATATCGATCGCGTGATTGAAATGATCAAAGGCAGTCCAAGCCCAGCCGAGGCTAAAGAGGCCTTGATGGCCAAGGGTTGGCCTGTCGGTGAGGTGAGTCAGTTCCTCGAGCGTGCCGGTGCCGGCGCTTGCCGTCCCGATGAATTGGATGCGCATTTTGGTTTGCACGACGGCCACTACAATCTGTCTCCAGTTCAAGCCCAGGCTATTCTTGAGTTGCGCCTACACCGCTTGACCGGTATGGAGCACGACAAGCTACTGTCTGAGTACAAAGACAAGCTCGAGCAGATTACCGAGTACCTAGACATACTGGCAAGCCCCCCGCGTCTCATGCAAATCATTCGTGAAGAGCTTGAAGAGGTGGTTGCGAGCTACGGTGATGAGCGCCGTACAGAAATCCAAAGTTCGCAATTGGATCTGACCATTGAGGACCTGATTACAGAAGAGGACCGCGTGGTGACCATTTCCCATGGTGGTTACGCTAAGACTCAGCCGTTGGATGCTTACCAAGCGCAGCGTCGTGGCGGTATGGGCAAAGCGGCAACTGCGGTTAAGGATGAGGATTTTGTCGAGCACCTGCTGATTGCCAGCACGCACGATACGATTTTGTGTTTCACCAATGCCGGTAAAGTGTATTGGTTGAAGGTTTACCAGATTCCAGTGGCTGGCCGTCAGTCCCGTGGTCGCCCTGTGGTGAACTTGTTGCCGCTGGAAGAGGGTGAGCGCATTACCTCGATTCTGCCGGTGAGAGAATACGAAGAAGATAAGTTCATCTTTATGTCGACCGCTCGCGGTACCGTGAAGAAAACAGCCCTGACTCAATTCTCGCGTCAGCGCAGTGTGGGCCTGCGAGCCATTGAGTTGGATGAGGGTGATAGCCTGGTCAATACCGCTATTACAGACGGTTCTTGTGATGTCGTGTTGTTCGCCTCAAGTGGTAAGGCGGCACGCTTCAATGAGGGCGATGTACGTGCCATGGGTCGTACTTCACGTGGTGTGCGCGGTATCCGTATCGCGGATGATCAAACCGTTATCTCCATGGTGATCCCGGTTGAGGGCGGTAACGTTCTCACCGTCAGTGAAAACGGCTACGGTAAGCGCACGGCGGTTGATGAGTTCCCCACCAAGGGACGTGGTAATCAAGGTGTTATTGCCATGCAGGTCAGTGAGCGTAACGGCGCTTTGGTTGGCGCGGTACAGGTCTTTGACGGCGAAGAAATTATGCTTATATCTGATCAGGGCACGTTGGTACGCACACGTGTTGATGAGGTGTCAGTACTGAGTCGTAACACGCAGGGTGTTCGTCTGATTCGACTAAAAGAAGCTGAAAACCTTGTGGGTGTTGAGCGCATTGAGGAGAACGAGTCAGTGGAGAGCGAGTCAGTAGAGGGTGAAGCTGACGCAGTGGCTGGCGGGCCTGAAGCGGCTGGTGAATCTGAAGCAGCCGGTGAATCCGAAGAGTAATGCTAAGGCCCTCTGTTGAGGGCCTTTTTTGTTTAATGTTTAGCTTGAGTGTCTGAGCTAACAGACTGGGACGAGTCAGTGATGTCTGAGCAGAATAATACCGAGCAGTCCCCCGAAGAAAAGGCCCAGCTTGATGCCTTGCGTGCTCGCATTGATCAGGTGGACGGTGAAATTGCCCGCTTGATCAGTGAGCGAGCCAGTTGCGCGCAGCAGGTAGCGGTGGTGAAAAAAGCCAACGCGGACGGTGAAATAGTTTATTACCGCCCCGAGCGTGAAGCGCAGGTGTTGCGCAGGGCGATGCAGCGTAATGAAGGTCCGTTGGACGATGAGGAAATGGCGCGTCTGTTTCGCGAAATAATGTCGGCTTGCTTGGCGCTTGAGCAGCCTATTAAGGTCGCATTCCTCGGGCCAGAGGGCACGTTTACCGAGCAGGCAGCGCTCAAGCATTTTGGCCACTCTGCTGTGACCGTACCTCTGTCGGCTATTGATGAGGTGTTTCGTGAAGTGGAGTCGGGTGCAGCCCAGTATGGTGTTGTACCGGTAGAGAACTCTACCGAAGGTGTGGTCAATCACACCCTCGACAACTTCATGGATTCAGGCCTTAAGATTTGTGGTGAGGTTGAGCTGCGCATTCACCAGCACCTACTGGTGTCCGATGTTACTAAGACCGACAGCATCTCCCGTATTTACTCACACTCCCAATCATTGGCGCAGTGCCGTAAGTGGTTGGATGCGCACTACCCGAACGCTGAGCGTATCGCTGTAAACAGTAATGCGGAAGCCGCCCGTCGTATTAAGGGTGAGTGGAACGCGGCGGCGATTGCTGGCGAGATGGCGGCGGATAAGTACGACCTGAGCAAGCTGGCCGAGAAGATCGAAGATCAGCCGGATAACTCAACCCGTTTCTTGATCATTGGCACGGAGGCCGTCCCGGCCAGTGGTGATGACAAGTCATCGGTTGTCATTGCTATGCGCAATGAGCCGGGTGCTTTGCACGAGTTACTTGAGGCTTTCCACCGTCATGATATTGATCTGACGCGTGTTGAGACACGTCCTTCACGCAGTGGTAACTGGAATTACGTATTCTTTATTGATTTCAATGGTCATGCCAGTGAGACGTCTGTAGCGGAGGCTCTCGCGGAAGTAGGTAAAAAAGCAGCCGACCTGAAAATTTTAGGTTCTTACCCGAAAGCTGTTCTGTAGCGCGGATTTTAGCGCGCGCAGGAGTTTGATCGATTTTGTGATGGTGGGGGCTGAAGTGGTCCCTCTGCGTATACTTTTCTGGGTGTAGTCTTTTCGGTCGTGGTGTCTTAATTGAGTTCATTTAAAGCGGGTCACCTTCTTGAGTAATTCAAAAAATAGCGAAACCCCCATTAATCGGCTTGTGGTCATTGGTATTGGCTTGATTGGTGGCAGCCTGGCGGCGGGCTTAAAAAAAGTGGGGGCGTGCCGAGAGGTTATTGGTATTGCTCGCCGCGAACAGACCTGCACCGATGCTGTGCGTCTGGGGGTGGTTGATCGCGCATACCTTACTTTGTCTGAGGTTGCCGCCGAGTTGGGCGAGGGCGATGTAGTCTTTATTGCGGTGCCGACACTGACGGTCGAGCGGGTGCTGGTCGACTGCCAAATGTTGCTTTCACCGCTGGTGACCATCACTGACGGTGCCAGTGTCAAGGGTTCGGTGATCGAGGCGGTGCGCCGTGTTTATGGTGAGTTGCCGCCGCAGTTTGTGGCCGGGCACCCGATTGCTGGTTCTGAGCGCACTGGTGTTGAAGCCGCTAATCCAGATTTGTATCGGCAGCATCGGGTGATACTAACGCCTACAGATGAGACGGCTGAGTTCCATCAAGCCTTGGTTGCAGGGATGTGGTCGGCAGTGGGCGCCGAGGTGCTGGTGATGCCGGTGGCGGAACACGATGAGGTATTGGCGGCCACCAGTCACTTGCCCCATGTAATTGCTTTCTCTCTGGTTGATACGTTGGCGCATGACGCCGAAAATGAAAATATTTTTCGCTACGCAGCCGGTGGTTTCCGCGATTTCACCCGCATCGCGTCCAGCGATCCGGTTATGTGGCACGACATTATGCAGGCCAATAGAGAGAGTGTTTTAGCGTCTATTGATCTCTTTTCCGATAATCTATCACGTCTTCGCAGCGCCATTGATCACGCCGATAGCACGCATATGCTCGGTGTGTTTACCCGGGCAAAGGCGGCGCGTGATCACTTTACTAAAATGTTAACTAAGCAGGCTTATAGTACTTCCATGCAAGAAAAATTGATGACTTACACGGCAAAACCAGGCGGTCGCATCTCCGGTGAGCTACGCGTTCCCGGTGATAAATCCATTTCCCATCGCTCCATCATGCTGGGCGCGTTGGCCGAGGGCGTGACGGAGGTTGAGGGCTTTCTGGAGGGTGAGGATGCACTGGCAACCTTACAGGCCTTCCGTGATATGGGGGTGGTTATTGAGGGGCCGGATCACGGTCGTGTTAAAATTCACGGTGTTGGTTTGCACGGTTTACAGGCGCCTCCTGGTCCTTTGTATGTCGGTAACTCAGGTACTTCAATGCGCTTGTTGGCGGGCATTTTGGCGGGGCAGAGCTTTGATGTTGAATTGAGTGGTGATGCGTCGCTGAATAAGCGCCCGATGAATCGGGTAGCAAATCCTCTTCGTGAGATGGGGGCGGTGATTGAGACCGCAGCAGAAGGTCGTCCGCCAATAAAAATCAAAGGTGGGCAAACGCTCAAGGCGATTGATTATGTAATGCCAATGGCCAGTGCTCAGGTTAAATCCTGTGTGCTGTTGGCAGGTCTCTACGCTGAGGGTGAAACCCGTGTGGTGGAGCCTGCCCCGACCCGCGATCATACCGAACGTATGCTCAATGGTTTTGGCTTTAAGGTTGAGCGCAGCGGTGCTGAGGCCCGTTTGAGTTCTGGTGGTAAGTTGCAGGGTGCGAAGATTGAGGTGCCTGCGGATATCTCTTCCGCTACTTTCTTTATGGTGGCGGCGGCTATAGCCCCTGGTTCAGACGTGACCTTGACACACGTGGGTATTAACCCAACGCGTGATGGCGTGATTAATATCCTGAGATTGATGGGCACCGATATTACCCTGAATAATAAACGTGAAGTGGGCGGCGAAACCGTGGCCGATATTCGCGTGCGTTATGCGCCGCTCAAGGGAATTAATATTCCTGAGGATCAGGTGCCCCTGGCTATCGATGAGTTCCCTGCGCTGTTTATTGCCGCCGCTTGCGCAGAGGGTCAGACGCTATTGACTGGCGCCGAAGAGTTGCGAGTTAAGGAGAGTGACCGTATTCAGGTGATGGTCGACGGCTTGGTGTCTTTGGGTGTTGATGCGGTTGGGACTGAAGACGGTGCCATCATTAATGGTGTGGGCGGTGAGGGTCCCGCCTTTACCGGTGGCGAGCTTGAAAGTCACCATGACCATCGTATTGCTATGTCGTTCACCATTGCGGCCCTGCGCGCATCGGGGGATATTCAGGTGCGTAATTGTGCAACGGTGGCTACCTCATTCCCTACCTTTGTTGAACTTGCGCGCACGGCGGGTATGACTTTGGATGTCTCTGTGGCTTGATGAAACAGCGGTGCCCCTCATGGCGAGGGCGTTGTGTAAGGCGGGCTTATGTACAGGATGTACGGTATACCGCGGGTGCATGGATGCACAGGAGCGGTTATGTACAGGCAGAAAACCGCTCCGCGGCAATTGCTCCTGCACTGCTCTAGTACCGACATCCGTGTCGGCATGCGTTATCTGCACTTCCCGCATCCCTGCGGGTCGGATGTACGTGCAGGTTTTTGCTCCTGCAAAACCTGCACTTCCCACATCCTTGTGGGTCGTATACCCCACAAGGGGGCACCTAGTACCGCGGTTGCGCAGTGCAGGGATGCATAAGTGTCACGGGCGCAGGACGCGCAAGAGTGACCGCCATGCAGGGATGCATAAGTGTCACGGGCGCAGGACGCGCAAGAGTGACCGCAGTGCAGGGATGCATAAGTGTCACGGGCGCAGGACGCGCAAGAGTGATCAGGGTCGGATTAAGCTCCTGGAAATCTGACATTCACCACGTCCCTGTGGCTCGATGCGCAGGAGCGGTTATGTCTGTTGAATGGTGGTGAAGCGGATGGCTGCTGAGCTGTGCGAGATGTCTTACGTAAATTAGGGTGAATGCCTAGTGGCGAGCGCATTGATCTTGAACCAAGCTTTGTGGGCGGCAGGAAGCCGAAAGGGAAGTGGTAATGGCCAAGGTGGGCCAAAGGAAAAACTGACACGAAGGGCAAGGATTGCCTGGCGGTGAAGCTCTAGGGTTTGACTGTTACGTGAAGGAGTAGCGGCCACCTACTGAAAAGTGGGTGGCCGTTTTTTTGATAGGTCTTTAATCGATAAATAAGGAAGTGAAATGATAAAAGATACGTTGATGTTGGTTCGCGGTGTACGGGTTTTGTGTCTGCTTGCGGTGATGCTGGGGTGGTCTCTGTCAGCGACTGCGCTTGATGCTGGTGGTTTGGCGGTGGAGTTGCAGGATGTGGCACCCATTAATGTTAATGCCGCGGACGTCGATACTTTGGCGGCAAACTTGAAAGGGGTGGGGTTGAAAAAGGCCCAGGCCATTGTGGCTTGGCGTACGACGCACGGCGAGTTTAAGTCAATTGAGCAATTGCTGGAGGTTAAGGGGGTGGGCAATGCAATTTTGGCCAAAAATAAGGCGCTCATACGGCTTGAGTAGTTACTCTTGAACCTTGTGGCTGGCTGAGTCTGCGCTGGCGAGGTAGAATTACCGTAACTGCTAAAACCCAGCTCATGCTGGGTTTTTTATGTACAGGATGTACGGTATCTCGCGATGGCAGGGATGCCAAGGAGCGAATATGTGCAGGATGTACGTGCAGGTTTTTGCTCCTGCAAAACCTGCACTTCCCACATCCTTGTGGGTCGTATACCGCGGTTGCGCCATGCAAGGATGCATAAGTATCACGGACGCAGGATGCGTAAGAGTGATCATGGTCGGATTAAGCTCCTGCAAATCTGACATTCACCACGTCCCTGTGGCTCGATGCGCAGGAGCGGTTATGTACAGGCGGATAACTGCTCCGGCGTAATCCGCACTTCCCACATCCGTGTGGGGCGGATGAACGGCAGGCTTTTGCTCCTGCAAAACCTGCACTTCCCACATCCCTGTGGGTCGTATACCCCGCAAGGGGGTACAAGTCTCGCGGTGGCGCAGTGCAGGGATGCACAAGTGCCACAAACGCAGGATGCGTAAGAGTGACCGCAGTGCAGGGATGCACAAGTGCCACAAACGCAGGATGCGTAAGAGTGACCGCAGTGCAGGGATGCACAAGTGCCACAAACGCAGGATGCGTAAGAGTGATCAGGGATGCCAAGGAGCGAATATTTTCAGTGCGGGTGATGGCGGCTGTGCTGAAAAGTGTCGATAATCGCGTTAAGCTTGTTGTGCCGGATTAGTCGGTTTTGTTTCTCAAAGGTCTTTGTAAGTATGAGTCAAGTAATAGAATCGCCCCGGATATTGGTGGCTATGGATTTTGATAATCAAGCGGCCTGTTTACAGATGGCGGATCGACTCGATCCTAGTTTGTGTCGCATGAAGGTTGGGAAAGAGCTCTTTACCAGTGCGGGTCCGCAGGTGGTCGAAGCGCTCATGGCACGTGGCTTCGATGTTTTTTTAGATCTGAAATTTCACGACATTCCCAATACCTGCGCTAAAGCGGTAAAAGCCGCCGCGGAGCTGGGGGTGTGGATGGTGAATGTGCACGCCAGTGGTGGCGAGCGCATGATGCAGGCCGCTCGTAATGAGCTGGAAAAAAGAGCGGGGAAAAATCCCCTATTGATTGCGGTCACCGTGTTGACCAGTATGGAGCAGGCCGACCTGCAGGGTGTTGGTGTCGAGCGGGAGCCCCGTGAGCAGGTTCTGCATTTGGCTAACCTTGCGCAGCGCAGTGGCATGGATGGTGTGGTGTGTTCGGCGCAGGAATCGAGCATGCTGCGAGATAATCTAGGTTCTGACTTTTGTTTGGTGACGCCGGGTATTCGCCCAGCAGATGCGGCAGCTGATGATCAGCGCCGTATCGTAACGCCAACCCAGGCGATTGCGCAGGGCAGTCATTACTTGGTGATCGGTAGACCGATCACTCAGGCGCAGGACCCTGTGGCTAAGTGTCGTGAAATTGCCCTGTCTTTGGGTGCGTAGTTGTTTTTTGGAGTGTGCTGGTTGCTTGTTAAAGTGACCAGCGTTGAAAGGATTTTGCTGTTATGGCGGTACCGGTAATAACAATTGATGGGCCCAGTGGGGCTGGCAAGGGCACTATTTGTCAGCTTGTGGCTGAGAAGTTGGGTTATAACTTGTTGGATAGTGGCGCGCTTTATCGTTTAACCGCGCTTTCGGCCGAGTGGAAGTCGGTGGCGTTCGACGATGAATTGTCACTGCGTGATGTGGCCGCCAACTTGGATGTGCGTTTTGAGGTTCGCGAGGGTCGGCTAGCGACTCTGCTTGAGGGTGAGGATGTCAGCAAGGACATTCGCCAGGAGCACGTCGGTATGAATGCATCTCTGGTGGCCGCCTGTCAGTCGGTGCGCGATGCGCTGCTGCATTTTCAGCGGGAATTCGCCGCTATGCCGGGTTTGGTGGCCGATGGGCGGGATATGGGGACAACGGTTTTTCCTGCTGCCCCCGTTAAGGTTTTTCTGACCGCAGGGTCCGAAGAGCGGGCTCGCCGCAGAGTATTGCAGCTGGAGCTGGCGGGTCAAAGCGCGAACTATGAGTCGATTTTGGCTGACATAGTGGCCCGCGATGAGCGCGACTGTCAGCGCTCGACTTCACCGTTACGGCCCGCTGACGATGCCTTGCTGCTAGACAGTACGGAGTTGAGTATTGAGCAGGTGTTGGCGCGTGTGCTGACGTTAGTTGAGCGCTCAGCGCTGCAGCAATCATAGGGGGTGGTATGACTTTGTTGAAGCGCTTGGCGTTGTTACTTTTGGTTGTGGCCCTGTTAATGCTGGGCCTGTGGTTTAGTTCTGAAAATACCGAGCAGGTGGTGGTGGTGGTGCTGGGTTTCCCGATGCCAGAAGTGACGTTGGGGGTGCTGTTGTTGGCGGTGTTGCTGCTAGGGGCCGCGCTTGGCTTTATTATGAGTCTGCTACCGTTTTTGCGCTTAACCAACCGTAACCTGTCGTTGGCGAGAAAGCTCAAACGACGTGACCTAGAGCTTGAACGGCTGCGCAAGGCGCCGTTGATGGAAGCGCCCATTGCTTAACTCTGCCCTCACGCTTGTGTTGCGTCTTGCTCTGCGGAAGGCCTTGCGGTGATTGACTGGCTGATGTTGCTACTTTTGTTGGTTGCTGTGCTGCTTGGCTACTGGTTTGGTTGGCGTGCCCGTGCGCACGTGGTCAGTGCGCCTGATGTGGGTATTCAGGCGCACTATATTCGCGGCCTGAACTACCTGCTTAATGAGCAACAGGACGCTGCCATTGACACCTTTATGGCGGCGCTTGAGGTTAACGCGGAAACTCTGGAGACGCACCTTGCGCTGGGCAATTTGTTGCGCAAGCGGGGAGAGGTGGGTCGAGCGATTAAGATTCACCAAAATTTATTGGCGCGTCCTGGTTTGTCTGTAGAGCACGCCCAGCAGGTTCAGCTGGAGCTGGCTCGCGATTATGTAAGTTCTGGTTTATTGGATCGTGCTGAAACGCTGCTGCAGGAGTTGGTTGAAGATGTGCCGCCAGCACTGCGTGTGATTTGCCTTGAATACCTAATTGGAATCTACCGCGATGAGAAGGAGTGGCTGAAAGCCATTGCGGCGGTTAATCAGTTGGCCAGCCGGCGTTTTTCTCGCTTGCCGGAGCCTTGGCGTGTCATGCAGGGTCATTTCTATTGTGAGCTTGCGGCTGCGGCATTGGCGCGGGCTGATTACCTGGTGGCGCGGCGGCACCTGCGGTCGGCGTTGGTGTCGGACAAGCAGTCGGCGCGCTCTAATCTGTTGCTTGCCGAGTTGGAGCGAGAACTGGGGCGCCACGCTGAGGCTGTGCGGGCGCTTAAGCAAGTGCCCCAACAAAACCCTTTCTACGTTAGCGAAGCGCTGCCGATGTTGTACGAGAGCCATAAAGCGTTGGCTACCTTGCCGTCCTTGTCCCGGTATTTACGTGGTCTGCTGGAGCAATCCCCTCAATCATCCGTTGTCTTGATGTTAGCCGAATTGGTTGCCCAGGAAGAAGGCGAGCGGGCTGCGGTTAGTTTTATAGCGGAGCACATGGAGCGGGCGCCGACCCTGCGAGGTGTGGGGCAGATGTTGTCGTTACAGTTGTCGGATGCGGCTCAAACCACAGGTGTTGTGTCGGAGGGGATTTTAGCCGCGGATAGCTTAATTCGAGGGCTGCAACAGCAGGCGCCCCACTACCGATGCAAGGCCTGTGGTTTTTCGGGCAAACAGATGCATTGGTTGTGCCCGAGTTGTAAGCATTGGGGGTCGGTGCGCAGTATCGATTAACGTTGCTAAGCGTTGTCTACAGCAAGCTTAGCTGCCAATTTTCTTGTCTTATTTCCTCACTTCTGTTAACCTCCCGCGCCATCGAAGTACCTCTTTTTGCAGTTAAAATCTGTTGAGTAAGTTTCGGTTGGGGTGTTGGTTGGCTTGACCAGTAGTGGCGGTCAGTATCCCATTTAATAATCGGCCCACGTGCCTGGTAGCGTGGTAGAGCAAATTGTTTGCCTGCGAGCCTCTTGCCTTAAAGAGTGTCTCCTCAAGCAATATGTGCTGTTTTTTTATAGGTGTTCTAATGAGCGAATCTTTTGCGGACCTCTTTGAAGAGAGTTTGTTGTCTGTTGATATGGTACCTGGTTCAATTGTAACCGGTGTTGTAATCGACATTGATAAGACTTGGGTGACTGTTCACGCTGGTCTGAAATCTGAAGGTGTAATCCCTGTTGAAGAATTCTTCAACGACGCTGGTGAATTGACCCTGGTTGTTGGTGATGAAGTTCAGGTAGCCCTGGAAACCGTAGAAGACGGTTTCGGCGCGACTAAGCTGTCTCGCGAAAAAGCCAAGCGCTCTGAAGCGTGGAAAGTGCTTGAAGCAGCGCACGCCGCTGAAGAAGTGGTTACTGGTGTTATTAACGGTAAGGTTAAGGGTGGTTTCACCGTTGACGTATCCAGCATCCGTGCCTTCCTTCCTGGTTCTTTGGTTGACGTACGTCCAGTACGCGACACAACGCACCTTGAAGGCAAAGAACTCGAATTTAAGGTTATTAAGCTGGACCAGAAGCGCAACAACGTTGTTGTTTCTCGTCGTGCTGTTATGGAACAAGCTAACTCGGCTGAGCGTGAAGAGCTGCTGGCAAGCTTGCAGGAAGGCATGGCTGTTAAGGGTATCGTTAAGAACCTTACAGACTACGGTGCTTTCGTAGACTTGGGTGGTGTTGACGGTCTGTTGCACATCACTGACATGGCTTGGAAGCGTATCAAGCATCCTTCAGAGATCGTTAACGTTGGCGACGAGATCGACGTTAAAGTCCTGAAGTTTGACCGTGAGCGTAACCGTGTTTCTCTTGGCTTGAAGCAGCTGGGTGAAGATCCATGGGTAGAAATCACTAACCGTTACCCTGAAGGTGCTCGCACCAAGGCTAAGGTTACCAACCTGACTGACTACGGTTGTTTCGCTGAGATCGAAGAAGGTGTTGAAGGTTTGGTTCACGTATCCGAAATGGATTGGACCAACAAGAACATTCACCCATCTAAGGTTGTCAACGTAGGCGACGAAGTGGAAGTGATGGTTCTGGACATCGACGAAGAGCGTCGTCGTATCTCTCTGGGTATCAAGCAGTGCATGGAAAACCCATGGGATGCATTTGCACGTCTGTCTGCTAAAG
>Ga0209826_1002006_pt1 | contig 13705 bp, 8 predicted proteins | sample GOMGulsemesocosm_5_FD_184637 | JGI IMG/M metagenome (GOLD analysis project Ga0209826, IMG submission 184637) | Methane-oxidizing microbial communities from mesocosms in the Gulf of Mexico - GOM15C Gulf of Mexico (SPAdes) (version 2) | ecosystem: Environmental > Aquatic > Marine > Cold seeps... | reverse complement strand
CTTGTGGCTTTACATAAAGATACAGGTAAGGTTGTTTGGAAAAAGAAAGTAGAAGACTATAAAGCTGGTTATTCAATCACAGCAGCACCAATGATTGTAAAAGGTAAAGTGATTACAGGTGTTGCTGGAGGTGAGTTTGGTATTGTTGGTAAAGTCAGAGCTTATGATGCTAACAATGGTAAAATAGTATGGGAACGCCCTACTGTTGAAGGACATATGGGCTATATCTGGAAAAATGGTAAGAAAACAGAAAATGGTATCTCTGGTGGTGAAGCAGGGCAAACATGGCCTGGTGACTCATGGAAACACGGTGGTGCTGCTCCATGGAATGGTGGTACTTATGATGCTGATGTAGATTTATTATTTTTTGGTACCAGTAACCCAGCTCCTTGGAACTCACATTTACGTGTAGGAGATAATTATTTTTCAGCATCTCGAGTTGCTATAGATCCTGACACAGGTAAGATTGCTTGGCATTTTCAAACCACGCCAAATGACGGTTGGGATTATGATGGTATTAGTGAACTAATCTCTTTTGATTACAAACAAAACGGTAAAACGGTTAAAGCAGGCGCAACTGCAGATAAAAATGGTTTCTTTTATGTACTTAATCGTGAAAATGGTGACTTTATCAGAGGTTTCCCTTTCGTTGATAAAATCACTTGGGCTTCTGGTTTAGATAAAAAGACAGGTAGTCCAATTTATATTGATGAAAATAGACCTGGTGATCCTGCTGATTCAAAAGATGGTAAAAAAGGTACCGCTGTTTTAGCCGCACCATCTTTCCTTGGTGGTAAAAACTGGATGCCAATGGCTTATAATAAAGACACTGAGTTATTCTATATACCATCAAATGAAATGGAAATGGATATTTGGAATGAACCTGGCACCTATAAAAAAGGTGCAGCATATATGGCTGCCGGTTTCACGTTGAAGCCTATACATAAAGATTATGTTGGTGTTTTAAAAGCGATGGATCCTAAAACAGGTAAAGAGATTTGGCGTTATAAAAACTCAGCACCTTTATGGGGTGGTGTATTAACTACGGCGGGTAATTTAGTTTTCTTCGGTACTCCTGAAGGGTATTTATTAGGATTAGATGCTAAGTCTGGAGAAGTAGAATTTAAGTTTAATACTGGCTCAGGTATCATTGGTTCTCCAGTTACTTGGGAAATGGATGGTGAGCAGTATGTTTCAGTATTATCTGGTTGGGGTGGTGCAGTTCCTTTGTGGGGAGGTATTGTAGGTAAGGATATTAAGCACTTAAACCAAGGTGGCAGTGTATTTACATTTAAATTACCAAAATAGAGTGTATATAAACTAAAACTGATTTTAGTACAATGCTGTTCGGTTAAGCTGAACAGCATTTTTTAGTTTTATTTATATGGACCTTCTTCGTGAACATCTAACAATAGAACATTAATATAAATATATAAATGTTAATTTCTTGATCTAACCTTAATTATGTTGGCAACAAAACAGCTTCTTTGTTCGGGGATTTTAAGAATAAAGCGATGTGGCTTGGAAGCTACATAAGGATGAATAAAATAGGAAGTGTTGATCATTACCTCTACTTTATTTTTTATTTCTAATGAATTTCATATTCCAAGCTAATCATTCCTTGATGTAAACCTCTGGCTGGCTTAAAAGAAAAGCTTCGATCTGGCTAATCTTCTGGCCTAAGTCAACAATAATTAATTCAGTGTAAGTAAATATTTTAATCGACCCGATGTAGGAAATGATAATGGCTGGTTTGATACGGGTAAAAATTAGTTCTTGATGAATACGGCTACATGAAAATAACCGATAGAAGTAAAGGTGTGATTAAGTCAGGATTGTGGTGGACTTCTTTCGTTGATATAAAAATATGATGATGTCCATCCTGACGTATTTCATGCTGCTGTAATCGGTATAGAATACCTTAAATGAGATGAACGATCTTTATTAATAATAGAAAAGCATAAACAGGAGTCATTGAGCCATGATGGTTTTTTAATAGAAAAATAGCTTAGTGGTGGATGTCTGTTGATAAAACTCTACAGCAATAGGGAAGATGCATAAATTAAAATGAGAAAGTTGTTCTATTATTTATAATTTTTTAGTTAACTTTTATAAGGGATTATCTGGTCAATATGCTCATTAACGCTTCATATATTGGTTGAAATCAATATTACCACAACCAACAACAACTTTTACACGGTTGGATGCGCCGAGCTTTTTTAAAATAGAGGATACGTGAGATTTTACTGTTGTTTCAGAAATATTTAGGTTGAAGGCTATTTGTTTGTTAGCTTCACCTTTCGTTAAGTTTTTAAGTACCATTAACTCCCTACGTGTCAGCAATAATATTTTTTCGGGTGAAACTTCAAATTCTTTTGGGGCACTTACTGTTGCTTCTGAACGAATAATATCAGCAGGTAGATAAATATTACCTTCTAAGATACTTTCAATTGCTTTGCCTATGGTACTTTTAGTTGAAGATTTTGCAATAAAACCAACGGCACCGTAGGCAATTGTTTGTAATATTACTTGTTTTTCTGTCTCAGCTGAAATAATAACAACAGGAGTTGTTGGGAATTGGTTACGTAAGTCGAGTAAACCAGCTAATCCAGACATACCTGGCATGTTTAAGTCGAGCAGAATAAGATCAATTTCATTGTTTTCTTTGACGAAGGCCAGCGTTGAAGTTATGTCCTCTGATTCAAATATTTCAGAATTTGGGAATGTTTGAGAAATAATATTTATAACGGCATCCCTAAATAAAGGATGATCATCAGCAACCAGAATTTTATACATTATTTTGTTATTTTTCCTAGAGACTATTAGATTTTAATGTATATAATTTATACATTCATTGGCAACCACATTAAACAATAACCCTGAGCCTATGTGCTTGCATAATTTCTTTACTATTGTCTACAACGATATATCAGTATACGGTAAGCTATCAATCAATGATGAAAATATTAAAGCCACTATTTTAAAGTAGTGGCTTGTTTTATTTTAATATATAACAATTATTATTAATAATGTTAGAAGGTTACTACTACACCAATTGATAAAGTATTATTTTCTTCAGATTGCAAAGAGTTTGAAACCTTTACTTCGGTATTGTTGTATTCAGCTATACCAATTAAACCAGGTAAAATTGTTCTATGGTATGCAAAAATAGAATTGCTGTGAACAGCATCCAAAATACTACCTGTATTTTCTACTTCACTTTCACCATAACTTAAAACAAAACGGTTATCACCTAAAGTGTATGATGCTTGTGTCAAGTAACCATCAGACTCGATAGAATCAGAACCAACCACATGATCAAGACCAGCAACATGAGCTAGACCTTTAGATTGAAAAGCTGAAGCAGTTAGTGATATGTTTGAAAATTTAACATTAATACCATAACCAATACCTGTTTGATTTTGTTCAACGTTGTTTTCTTCACTTGTTTGAGTGACACCACTTACCCAAGCTTTTAATGTGCTGTTATCAAAGCTAGTGTCATAAACTAATTCAGCTTCAAAACGTGGTTGTTCTTCATCTGAGACAGCAGACATTTTATTTGGATCCATAACACCAATGGCAAGTTTAAAGCCATTCATATCAGGAGAGCGATAGGTTATTTGTGCTTTTGGAAAAGGATAAGTGTAACCGGTACTGGCATTACCATAAGATGTGTTACCACCGTCTACAAAACCAAAAAAATCAGATGTTTGCCCTAAACCAAGTAAATTTTCATCGTTTAATAAGCTGGTAATATTAAATATGCCAAAATCTTTACCTACTCTTACTTCTCCCCAACTACCGCTTATTTTAGCATAAAATTGACGAACATCAATTAACGTGCCTGTACCTAAATCATCAGGTGAAGCATCACGGAAATTATCGGTATCATTAATAGAAACTGAAAAAGCAGATCGCATAGATATTTTTGTATCATCAAGTTGTTTAGATAAGTTAAATCCAATAGTATTTGGTAAGAAACCCATACGAACACGTGATTGGGTACGGTCAGATTTTACGCCATCAGCATCTGTTTTATCAACAGTACTATTAGTGTAAAATACGTTAATTAAACCGTCAGTGCTGAAGGTTACATCATTATTATTATAAACTTCAACTGCAGCATAAGTATTAAAAGTAGTAATACAAGCAGCGGTAATCATTGCTAATTTAAATTTTGTAGTCATGTTTTGTCCCCTTGTTTTTTAGTATTTTTTATTCACTTCTAATGATAAAAAATACTATTACTATAGGATACTGGTAATAATAGTGAAAAATGCATTCCTTAGTTCTACATCTATTGGTTGATACTTAAGTATGAGTGACGGTAATTAAAGTAAATTTATTACCTTGAAAACATGAGGAGACCATATAAATCACGAGCGGTTCGAGATACTACAAAGGTAAATAAAGATATAAGTATTTTGTAACTTTAGTATTATGAGCTTCACTTCGTTCAGCTTAACCTACATAATAAATAAATGTGTCTATGTAGATAGCTCAGGTTTCAATGTAGATCGGGCTTTAGCTCGTTAATTTGACGACATAAATGCTGACCAACAAGAAAATAGCATACTTTTTAGAGTGTTCCTGAGTTTAATGCATAATCATGTAAAATAAATCCCTTCCAATAATAAAAATAACAAAGAGAATTATTAATGAGTGCAGCAAGAGGTGGCTTTAGTTCACGTATCGGTTTTATTATGGCGGCTGCAGGCTCAGCCGTTGGTTTAGGAAATATTTGGGGGTTTCCAACACAAACAGCTAATAATGGCGGTGCGGCGTTTGTATTAGTGTATTTAGTATTAGCCTTTTGTTTAGCTTACCCTGCCTTTATGGCTGAGTTATTAATTGGCCGTTATGGAAAAGCCAACGCGGTAACGTCAATGGAAAAAATGTCGCGTAATTTATGGCAAAAACGTTTTGCGTTTATTGTCGGCTTTGGTGGCATTATTTGTGCTACATTGATATTAAGTTTTTACGGTATTCTTGCTGGTTGGATGATGTCATATGCTGTAGAGCCTATCGCCACTATATTAGGCTTTAATGAAGCCTCAACTTGGCTTACTTCACAATCTATCGCTCGTAATTTACTTTTTACTGCCTTGTTTATGCTGCTTACTATTTCTATTATTCGCCGTGGTGTTGAATACGGTATTGAAAAATGGTCTAAACGTCTCATGCCAATGTTAATTGGTTTACTGATTTTATTAATTGTTTATGTTTTTACCTTAGAAGGTTCAAGTGAAGGGTTTACCGCTTATTTAAATCCTGATATTTCTCGTGTATTTGAACCAGACTTATTGATTAGTGCGCTTGGCCAAGCTTTCTTTTCTTTGTCGTTAGGTACCAGTGTTATGGTGATTTACGGCTCTTATATTTCCAAATCTGAAAACTTAGTTACGCTTGGTGCACAAGTTACTTTAATAGATGTATCTATTGCTTTTCTAGCAGGTTTACTTATTATTCCATCAATGTATGTTGCTCAAGCACAAGGCGTTGTTATTTTTAATGATGATGGCGTGTTGATTTCAGGTCCAAACTTAGTGTTTGATGTGCTACCTACTTTATTTAATAGCATGGGAGCGGTAGGTTTATTTGTTGCAATAGGTTTTTTTATTTTAATGTCTATTGCAGCGTTAACATCGAGTATTTCAATGCTAGAAGGACCCGTGTCTTTTGTGGTGGAGCGTCATAACGTAGCACGTAAAAAAGCAACCACCTTAATAGGGTTAGGGATTTTTATGTTAAGCGCACTCATTATTTTAAATTTTGATGTGTTATTTGGCTTAACTATTTCAATTTCTACTATTTATGGGCAACCACTTATTGCCATGTTATGTTGTGTTTTTGTTGGCTGGATTTGGCACCGAAGCGGTGTGCTTGAAGAAATAAAGCAAGGTAATGATATGGTTGAACATAGCCTGTTTTGGAAAATTTGGCCTTGGTATACTAAGTTTATTTGCCCAAGCGCTATCATCATAGTTTTTTTTCATTCTTTATAACCTTTATTCTTTATAAATAAAGGAGGAAATATTTGTAATGGCAACTATCATTGATTATTAGAGCAGTAATACTTTATTTATTAAACAGCTTGAGTTAAGTTAAGTAAACTCAAGCCGTTAAAGCTTTAAGTGATTCAAATAAACTAATATTGGGATGCCATAATACTTATGTCTCGACATACTAACGTAACACCAACTTCGAAAGAATATACACTCAAACCTGACGATCTCATTGTTACTAAAACAGATCTAAAGGGTAATCTAACTTATGCCAATGATAAGTTTCTCAGTATAAGTGTTTTAAATGAAACTGAAACACTAGGGCAACCACACAGTATTATTAGGCATCCAGATATGCCTAAAGCTGTGTTTCATCTATTGTGGGACACGATTAAACGCGGGAATGAATTTTTTGGTGTGGTAAAGAACATGTCCACAGATGGCAGTTTTTATTGGGTTCTTGCTAATATAACGCCTAGTTATGATGAACAACATAAGGTGATCGGCTTTTTCTCTGTACGTAGACAAGCTAACAAAGAATTAATTAATACTATGGATAATTTATATCAACAAATGCTGCAAGAAGAAAAACGTCACGGCGACAAGCAGGCTATTAAAGCATCTACGCAAATTTTAAATAACTTTTTTGACGAACAAGGAGTTTCATACGATGAATATATACTCTCATTTGTTTAGTCTTGTTAGCACTAAAGCAGCACAGTGGTTACAATTCTTACTCGTTACCTTAGCGATAATAATCCTTGTTTTTATTCAAGGTGCTAGTTTTTATTATCTTTTTTTTATTCTTGTCGGAATCGTTTTTCTGGTTGCATCAAGAGGGAATTCTAAAGAGCAATTAAAAACATTAGCCCAAATTATTGATGTAGTGAAAGCTGTAGAGGCAGGAAACCTTGAAAAAAGAATTGTTAATGTCTTAAAAACCGATAAAAACTATGCTTTTACGATTAGTTTAAATAATGCACTTGACCAATTAGAAGTGTCAATGAGAGAAGCTAAGTTTTCTCATATTGCGGCAAAAAGTGGCCGTTTCTATCGTAAACCATTAACGAAAGGTGTTAATAAAGGTTTTTATCATGAGTTAAATAACACGTCGCTTGCCGTAGATTCACTTTCTGAAACATTCTTTACCGATAAAACTAATGAGCTACTTAATAAGTTAACAAAAGAGAAATCTGTGAGTTTGTTAGGAGGCCTTGGCGGGGCGCAAAAAGATTTAGGCTTTATTACCAGTGAAATGAAAACTATTGAAAACTCTTCAAAAAAGTCAATGGACAGTGCGATAACTAACCAAACTAATGTGAAGACTTTACATGAACGGTTAAATACTATTGTTGAGCGTTCAACAGCTATGCGTAGTAATTCACAAGAGCTAGCCGCAAGTAGTGAAGAAATAAAGAATATGGTTTCTATGATTGTTGGCGTGGCTGATCAAACCAATTTACTTGCGCTAAATGCAGCTATTGAAGCGGCTCGAGCAGGTGAACATGGCCGTGGTTTTGCGGTTGTTGCGGATGAAGTTAAAAACTTAGCAGGCACCACTAAAGATGCTGCAGAACAAATATCTAGAATAATTGAACGTTTTGCTAGTGCTTCACAAGTTATGGCTGAAGATACTGAGCACATGGCGAATATTTCTGAAGATTCAAAAGAGTTAATAGATGACTTTAGAGTGAGCTTTGATGAAGTAGCCCAAGACTCACAAAATACTTATCAAATGGTGTCTAATGTGCAAATTATTTGTGATACCACCTTAATTAAGGTTGATCATCTCATATACATGCAACGTGCTTATTATGCGGTAGAGCATAATGAACCAAATGGTGAAGAAGCAGGTCTAGCGACAGCAACTCATCATAGTTGCCGATTTGGTAAGTGGTATGAAGGAGGTGAGGGTGTTGATGCTTATGGACACTTACCATCTTATAAGTCAATAGCCGAGCCTCATGCTAGTGTCCATAATCATGTTCATGAAGCGATGGCTATTATTCAAGGTGATTGGACTCGCTCACTTGATCTGCAAGCGGACTTATTTACTATATTTGGCAAGGCTGAAACGGCAAGTCGAGACCTCGTTGTATTGATAGATAATTTAGCAGAAGAAAAACGACGCTTTGAGTCAACAGACTCTAAAGAGGTAGGTGAAGTAGAGCTGTTTTAGTCTATATTAACTTATAGTTATGGTTTTACCTTTACCTAAACTATAATAAATTTTAAAGCCTTGGCCAGTTAAATTGCCAAGGCTTTTTTAATTCAACTAATTTACTTTTTATGGTTTGTGTTAAAAAATACGCGCCTTGGTTAGGTGATAAAACAAATTCATATTGCTTTTCTAAAAACTCAAAACGTAGCGCGTAAGCATGTAAATAACCTCTATCAGCTACAGGGTTTACTTTGGCGTTTGAATTATTATTTAAGTTAGCATAATACAAAGTATCGCCAATAATAGGTGCGCCAATGCTGCTAAGTGCTACGCGAAGTTGATGTGTTTTACCTGAATGTGGCTTTAATAAATATAATCGTTGCCCTTTACCGTTACCATCGCTGTTACCATTGATGTCACCATTACTGCCAGCTAAAGAGTAAGAGAAAAATTGTGTAATCGCTGGGTTATCCATACTCCGCATTAATTTAAACATGCCGCGGCGACTTTTTACCATATCACCTTTTATCAACCCTTGTTTTTTAGTTGGTTTTCTATCACTAAGAGCAATATAGTATTTTTCAACTTTATGGGTGTGAAATAACTCACCAAAAATTTTAGCACTGTTACTGTTTTTAGCGAAAATAAGTAGGCCAGAGGTCATTTTATCTAAACGGTGAACAGGAAAAAGTTCAGTGCAATTACCCTGTTGTAATAAGTGACTTTTTACTTGTGAGAATAAGCCTGAGCCAAGCTCACCTTCATCATGAAAATTAATGCCTGCACTTTTTGATACAATAACAAAATCATCAGTTTGTGTAATAATTTTAAACATTTAATAAGTCTACTTCGTTCTATTATTTGCTATGATAATTCAATCAACCATCTTTTACTCTTATTACAGGATGTTATTTTGAAAATTATCGCTCATTTTGCACCAAGGTTTAGCGCAATTGCTTTAGCTAGCTTGTTGTTGTTTTCTTGTACAAGCCAATACCATTCATCACAAGTAAGTGACGTTGTTAGCTTGCCAGCAGGTGTTAGCCTAATCGAAAAGGTGGTTGCGACAGAAGATCGTTTAGTCATTCCTTTTAAAAAATATACTTTAGTTAATGGTTTAACGGTAATTTTGCATCAAGATAACTCTGATCCCCTTGTTCATCTTGATGTTACTTATCATGTTGGCTCGGCACGTGAGCAGTTAGGAAAATCAGGTTTTGCCCATTTCTTTGAACATATGATGTTTCAAGGTTCAAAAAATATTGCTGATGAACAGCACTTTAAAATTGTTACTCAAAGTGGCGGTAACTTAAATGGCACAACAAATACCGACAGAACTAATTATTACGAAACAGTACCTAGAAATCAGTTAGAAAAAATGCTCTGGCTAGAATCTGATCGAATGGGCTTTTTATTAGAAACCATTACAGAAGAGAAGTTTGAAATACAACGTTCTACAGTAAAAAATGAGCGAGGTCAAAATGTTGATAACCGTCCTTATGGTCGCTTAAATGAAACCGTTAATCAAATGATATACCCAAGAGAACACCCTTACTCATGGCCTGTTATTGGTTATATGACCGATTTAGATCGCGGTACGTTAACGGATTTAAAAGAATTTTTTAGTCGTTGGTATGGCCCTAACAATGCGGTGCTAACTATTGGTGGTGATATTGATGAAGCGCAAACGCTTGCCTGGATAAATAAATATTTTGGCAATTTAAAAACAGGCTATCAAGTTGATAATATTCAAAAACCGTTAATAAATTTAAGCGATGATCGTTATTATTCTTTTAGCGATAACGTTTCATTACCACTACTTTATATTAGCTTTCCCACCGTTTACGGTATGCACGAAGACGAGGCAGCTTTAGATGTGTTTTCAAATATTATTGGCAATGGGCCAACATCGTTACTTTATAAAAACTTAGTTAAATCAGGTATTGCTGTGCAAGCTGGAGCTAGTCACCCTTGCAGTGAGTTAGCATGTAAAATGAGTTTTTTTGCTTTGCCTAATCCGCAACAAGGGTTGAAGTTAACTAAAATTGAACAGGTAATCAATGATACGTTACTTGAATTTGAAGAACGTGGCGTTAATGATGACGATTTATTAAAAACTAAAGTAAATATAGAAACAAGTACCATTTATGGCTTGCAAAGCGTTTCTGGTAAGGTATCAACTTTAGCGCATTATCAAACGGTTTTAGGTAATGCCGACTATACAGCGCAACAAGTTGCACGTTATAACAATGTCACTAAAGCTGATGTTATGCGTGTTTATCAAAAATACATTAAAGGTAAAGGTGCGGCAATATTGTCTATTTATCCTAAGGGGCAAAAGCAAGTTATTACTAAAGCAGATAACTTTGTTTTACCTAATGTTGCTAACCCACCAGAGCTTAGCCAATTAAATACGGTTATTATGAAAAACACTAGCGATTTTGATCGCAGCGTTATGCCTGTGTCGGGAGCTAATCCACAAGTGACTGTACCAAAACTGTGGCGTGACAACTTTAAAAATGGCTTGCAAATAATTGCCACTCAAAATAATGAAACGCCAACAGTAAGTTTGTTGTTAAGTATTGAAGGTGGCTCTTTACTTGATCCTATTGAAAAAGCAGGTCTTGCTTCACTTACGGCTAGTTTGATGAATGAAGGTACGACAAATCACGTTAAAGAAGCATTATCAAATGAATTGGCTAAGTTAGGTAGTGATGTTTCTATTAGTGCTTCAGGGCGTAATACCACGATACATGTTAACTCGTTAGTTAAAAACCTTGATGCAACGTTAATCATAATGTTAGATATGATGTTAAACCCAGCGTTTGAAAAAAGTGATTTTGATCGCGTTAAAAATCAATTAATTCAAAGTTTAGAGCAAGGAAATAAAGATGCACGTACACTGGCAAGTAAAGCTTTAAAGCAAGTTACTTATGGTGTAAATAATCGTGTAGGTTTGCCTGATGACGGTACCATAGCAACAGTGTCAGCTATCAGTTTAGAGGATGTAAAAGGTTTTTATCAGCAGTATTTTTCACCTAAACATGCGTCTTTAGTGATTGTTGGAGATATGAATCAAAGTGTTATTATGTCAAAGCTTAGTTATTTAAAATCATGGCAGGGCAGTGATTATATTATTCCTCGTTATAATGGCTTTCCTAAAATAACGCCTAATAAAATTTATTTTGTCGATTTACCTAATGCGAGTCAGTCAGTCATTAAATATAGCCGTCGAGCGATGACTTATGATGCAACGGGTGAGTATTTTAAAGCAACCTTGATGAACTACCCGTTAGGCAGTGCTTTTAATAGCCGTATAAATTTAAATTTACGTGAAGATAAAGCTTATACCTATGGCGCTTCAAGTTATTTTTCAGCGGGAAAAACGTTAGGTCGTTTTACCGCAGGGGCAAGTGTTAAAAAAGAACACACCTTCGATGCTATGGTTGAGTTTGAACAAGAGCTTACTAATTACCAAAAAAATGGTTTAACCCATGATGAGGTAAACTTTATGCGCCAAGCTATTTCTCAAAATGAAGCGCTTAACTATGAAACGCCTGCCCAAAAAGGACGATTTTTAAGACAATTACTGCAATTTAATTTAGCCGAAAATTATGGCGAACAACAAAGTGAAATTATTGAAAATATTACTATTGAACAATTAAATAAAATAGCATCAAAAGAATTAAAACAACCAATGCAATGGATAGTTGTTGGTGACGCTCAAACAGTTAGACCGCAGCTAAAAAAGATGAAATTAGACATTGTTGAGCTGCAACTCGCAAAATAACATTAATGAAATAATACAGACAATTTTATTTTAACCATTGAAAATTAATAAAAGCCCCTTATTTATAAAACATTAAAAGGGGCTTTGCCTATCACTGTTAGGAATTATTTTGACACTATCATTGAACGATTATATTAACGCTTTCAATCAAGATGAAAACCTTAAAGCACTTGCTGAAATTGGCCGTGGTATTGAGCGTGAAACCTTGAGGGTTTTACCTGAAGGAAAACTTTCACAACATGGTCATTATAGTAAGCTTGGCTCTGCCTTAACTCATGGTGAAATAACCACTGATTATTCTGAAGCGTTATTAGAGTTTATTACCCCTGTTAGCTATTCTCCTGAAACGGCTATTGCACAATTACAAGATATTCAAAAATATACCTTTGCCAATATTGAGGGGGAGTTGTTATGGCCAATGAGCATGCCTTGCTTTGTTGATGATGCAGAGAAAGTGCCGTTGGCGCAATATGGTGATTCTAATATAGGTAAAATGAAAACGGTTTATCGTCAAGGTTTGAAAAATCGTTATGGCTCTATGATGCAAGTGATAGCCGGCATACATTTTAATTTTTCATTCTCACAAGGCTTTTGGCAAGTTATGCAAAATTTGCAAAGCAATGAACAATCTCTTGATGATTTCATTTCTGATCGCTATTTTTCTATTTTAAGAAACTACAAACGCTATTGTTGGTTAATTCCATATCTATATGGTAGCTCACCTGCACTTTGTAGCTCATTTTTACAGGGCAAGTCTCCTGAATTACCTTTTAAAAAGTCATCTAGTGGCGCTTTGTATTTAGACTATGCAACATCATTGAGAATGAGTGATTTAGGGTATACCAGTAGTGAGCAGTCAAACTTGAAAATTTGTTATAACAATTTACATGATTATGTGGATGGTGTTCAAAATGCCATAGGATTAAAGTCTGAAAAGTTTTCTGAAATTGGCGTAAAAGTTAATGGTAAATATCAACAGCTTAATAGCAATATATTACAAATAGAAAATGAGCTATACGCGCCTATTAGACCTAAACAAGTAATGAAGTCAGGTGAAAAACCTTCGCAAGCACTACGTGACCGTGGTGTTGAATATATTGAAGTAAGAGCACTAGATGTTAATCCTTTTGTAGATACGGGAATTAGTGTTGAACAGGTTCATTTTTTAGATATATTCATTACTTATTGTGCTTTTCTTGATAATAAAGAGTTTAATTGTGACTCTCAGCAACATTATGAAAATAATATGAATGATGTTGTGTTACGTGGCCGTGATCCTGAACTATTATTGTCTGATGATGATTGCCAAGGCCAAGTGTGTTCAAAATCTATCAAAACATGGGGAAATGAATTGTTTGATGAGATGGCACCAGTTGCGACACTTTTAGATAAATCTTATCAAACGACTCGTTATAGTGCTTCTATTGATAGAGAACGCGCTAAAATTAATGATGCTAGTTTAACGCCTTCAGCAGAAATTTTATCTATTTTGATCGATCAAGAACAAAGTATTTCTAAATACTCTTTAGAGCAAGCAACTAAGTATCGTAAAGAATCACTGGCTAGAGATTATCAATTTTATTCTGAAGAATACTTTATTTCTAGTGCAGAAAAATCACATCAAGAACAGCGAAATATTGAAGCAAGTGACAAGTTAAACTTTGATGAGTTTTTAAGTGATTATTTTAAACAATAATTCATTAGTTACGCAGGTTGACCTGAGCTTTTTGTAGGTTGACCTGAACG
>Ga0209826_1002005_pt1 | contig 13708 bp, 13 predicted proteins | sample GOMGulsemesocosm_5_FD_184637 | JGI IMG/M metagenome (GOLD analysis project Ga0209826, IMG submission 184637) | Methane-oxidizing microbial communities from mesocosms in the Gulf of Mexico - GOM15C Gulf of Mexico (SPAdes) (version 2) | ecosystem: Environmental > Aquatic > Marine > Cold seeps... | reverse complement strand
GCTGCAGCTAGCAGAAAAGCGCGTCGCAGAAATTGCCGAGGACCGCCCCAAGGAGGGGGGCTTCCTCGATGTTAACGCGCTGTTGAAAATATCGGTTGAGAAGATCGATGAGCGCTTTCGCTCGGACAGTGATATTACCGGTTTGTCGACTGGACTCGATGAGTTGGATAAGCGCACCTCTGGCTGGCAGCCGGGGGAAATGATCATCCTCGCGGCGCGTCCATCCATGGGTAAGACGGCGCTGGCGCTCAATTTTGTCGAGGCAGCGTTGATGAGCCAGGAAAAGCCGACGCTGGTGTTCAGTATGGAAATGCCGGCCGATTCACTGGTGATGCGAATGCTCTCCTCGCTGGGGCGTATTGATGCGGGCAAGTTGCGTGATGGCTCACTCACCGAAGAGGATTGGCCAAAGCTTTCTGCGGCGGTGGCGAAGATGAAAGACAAGCCGCTGTTTATTGATGACACTCCAGGGCTGACGCCACAGGAGGTACGCGCGCGCGTGAAGCGAGTGACGCGTGGGCATCAGATTGCTTTACAGCAGAAGCACCCGAATATGCCGCTTGAGGAGTTAGAGTCAAAAGCCAAACCGGCGATGATTATGCTCGATTACCTGCAGTTGATGACGGTGGCCGGTAAGAGCGAAGGGCGTACCCAGGAAATTTCTGAGATTTCCCGCTCCCTTAAAGCCCTGGCCAAGGAGTACGAGTGCCCGGTGATTGCCCTGTCGCAGCTTAACCGAGGCGTGGAGCAGCGCCCCAATAAGCGGCCGATGAACTCGGATCTGCGAGAGTCGGGCGCGATCGAGCAGGATGCTGATATTATTTTGTTTATCTACCGCGACGATTACTACAACGAAGACAGCCCAGACAAGGGCATCGCAGAGTTGATCACTGGCAAGCAGCGTAACGGTGAGATCGGAACGGATAAGGCTGCATTTGTGGGCAAATACACGCGCTTTGAAAATCTCGCGCCTGACTACTTTAATTCAATGGATGACGGCTTCTGACGTTTTTGCTGTTCTTTTGTTTGTCTGGCGGTATCATCGCCGCCACTGTTTAGCTGTCGCTGGTATATCTATTGAATACTTGGGTTGCAACTGCACCTCTGAGCTCGACGCAAACGTGATCGTTAAGGACGAATTCTATGCAAGTGTTCCACCATATAACCTCTCTGCGCGAATCCTTAAAACAAGATCGTTTAGCGGGTAAGCGTATTGGCTTTGTGCCGACCATGGGTAACCTTCATGCGGCCCACCTTGAGTTGGTGAAAACGGCTCAGCAAACCTGTGACATAGTGGTCTGCTCGATTTTTGTGAATGGCCTGCAATTTGGTTTGAACGAAGATTGGGATAAATACCCCCGCACCTTTCAGGTCGATAGCCAGAAGCTGCGCGACGTCGGCTGCGACTACCTTTTCCACCCAGATGATCGTGAGATGTACCCCAACGGCCTCGACACGCAAACCCGTGTTATCTGCCCGACCATGACCGACGTGCTTTGTGGCGCTAGTCGTCCGGGGCATTTTGAGGGGGTGACCACCGTTGTCTCCAAGTTATTCAATATCGTGCAGCCGGATGAGGCCGTATTCGGTCTTAAAGACTACCAGCAGCTGGCGGTGATTCGCCGCATGGTCGAAGACCTGTGCATGCCGGTTGAGATTACCGCGGCGCCGATACACCGTGAAGACGATGGTCTGGCGATGAGTTCGCGCAATGGTTTTATCACGCCAGCCGAGCGCCCCAAGGTCTCTGTGTTAAACCAGTGCCTTAACTGGGTGCGTGAACAGGTTGAAGCTGGTCGTGTTGATTTTGATCAGTTGCAGCAAGAGGCTTGCGCGACGATTGAAGCGCAGGGCTTTCGGATTGACTACTTCAGCATCAGCGACAGCAAAACCCTGCAGCCAGCCGCCGTCGATGACATGCAGCTGACCGTGCTGGGCGCGATGTTTACCGAAGGTGCACGGCTGATCGATAACCTGTCGTTTGAGCGGTCGTAAAGAGGACCGCTTACCCTGAACATAAAGGCGGACCCATTGGGTTCGCCTTTTTTATGCCTGGCGGTTAGGAGCGCCACCAGAGCGCAAGCAGTTGTAATAGGAGTAAGGTTGCGACGAGGGGAATAACCCAGCGATTGATGCGCCTGAGCTTTGCGTCGTCTGGTTGCGGGCCGTAGCGCTCAATCAGGGGAATCAGCACTAATAGTGCGACGGCGAGTAGGCTGAGAATTTTAAATAGGCTCATGGGGTTTCTTAGCAGGCGTGATTGAATATTTTAACAAGTTTTGACGCTATTGACCCTTCAGCTTGACGCCATTGGCCCTTCAGCGAGAGGGAAAAGCGGTATAACCTTGGGTTATATCTCAGGAACCGGCTGTGAGCTGCTTTGTTGGCTGGTGCGGTGGGTTGATGAGGCTTTTTTACGCTTAGGTTGCCACTTGAGACAACGTTGTATTAGGATGTCTGGCGATAATGATAACAACCGCAAAGGAAAATTTTTATGTCTGAGGTTCAAACTTACCCAGTGCCGGAATCCGTGGCAAAGCGCGCGTTGATTAACAGGGCTGACTACGACGCTATGTACCAGCGCTCGATTAATGAACCCGATGCTTTTTGGGCTGAGCAGGCCGAGCAATTCTTGAATTTCTCCAAACCCGCGACCCGTGTGCGCGAGTTTGATTTTCACGCGGGCACGGCAAGTTGGTTTGAGGGTGCTGAACTCAATGTCAGCGTGAACTGTATTGACCGCCACCTTGATACACGTGCTGATCAGACCGCCATCATCTGGGAGGGCGATGACCCCTCTGAGGCGAAGAACATTAGCTATCGTGAGCTGCATGAGCAGGTATGTCGCCTAGCCAATGTATTAAAAGACCGCGGCGTTAAAAAAGGCGACCGTGTCTGTATCTACATGCCGATGGTGCCCGAGGCGGCCTACGCCATGTTGGCCTGTGCTCGTATAGGTGCAGTGCACTCGGTGGTTTTTGGTGGTTTTTCTCCCGACGCACTGAAAGGTCGTATTTTAGATTCGGACTGCAAGGTGTTGATTACCGCAGATGAAGGTCTGCGCGGCGCAAAGAAAGTCCCGCTCAAAGCCAACGCCGATAAAGCCTTAGCTGATTGTCCCGATGTGCACACCTGCTTGGTGCTTAAGCGCACGGGTGGTGACGTGACTTGGGCGGCAGGGCGCGACCTGGATTACAGCGAAGCCATTGCGAGCGTCAGCGATGACTGTCCGGCTGAAGCCATGGCCGCCGAGGATCCGCTGTTTATTCTCTATACTTCAGGCTCCACGGGTACTCCCAAGGGCGTGTTGCACACCACGGCAGGCTACCTGTTGCAGACGGCGATGAGCCACAAGTACACATTCGATTATCAAGAAGGCGATGTTTACTGGTGTACGGCGGATGTGGGTTGGGTGACAGGGCACAGTTACATTGTTTATGGGCCGCTGGCCAACGGCGCCATTACGTTGATGTTTGAAGGCGTGCCCACCTACCCAGACGCTTCGCGCTGCTGGCAGGTGATCGACAAACATCAGGTAAATATCTTTTACACCGCGCCAACGGCTATCCGTGCACTGATGGCCGCCGGCGATGAACTGGTCACAAAAACTTCACGCGCCTCCCTGCGTTTATTAGGCACTGTCGGCGAGCCGATTAACCCAGAGGCATGGCAGTGGTATTACCGGGTGGTTGGTGAAGAGCGCTGCCCAATTGTGGATACCTGGTGGCAGACCGAAACCGGTGCCCACATGCTGACGCCGCTGCCGGGTGCTACCGCGCTCAAACCGGGTTCGGCGACCCTGCCGTTCTTTGGTGTCGAGCCGGTTATTTTGGATGGCGACGGTAAAGAGGTGGAGGGTGCGTGTGAAGGCAGTCTCGCCATTAAGAGCTCTTGGCCGAGTCAAATTCGCAGCGTATACGGCGATCACCAGCGCTGTATCGACACCTACTATTCGACCTACCCTGGGTATTACTTTACCGGTGACGGTGCGCGCCGCGACGAGGATGGTTACTACTGGATCACCGGTCGTGTCGATGACGTACTTAATGTTTCTGGGCACCGCATGGGCACCGCTGAGATTGAGAGTGCATTGGTACTGCACCCGCAGATTGCCGAGGCTGCGGTGGTGGGCTGTGAGCACGCCATCAAGGGACAGGGCATCTATTGCTACGTCACGCCTATGGCGGGTGTGGAGGGAACCGATGAGCTGAAAAAAGCGCTGGTCAGTCTGTGTGTGCAGGAGATCGGTGCCATCGCGCGCCCCGACTGGATTCAGTGGGCGCCAGGGCTGCCGAAGACGCGTTCGGGCAAGATCATGCGCCGTATTCTGCGCAAGGTGGCGGCGAACGAGTTGGACACTCTGGGTGATACCTCAACACTGGCGGACCCAGCGGTTGTGGATAACTTGATCGATGGTCGCTTGAACCGCTAGTTTTACGGTTCAACATCGCTGTACAGAAAAGGCGCCTAGGCGCCTTTTCTGTATCCGGCGTTTGAGTGTCTGCTCATCAAGTGTCCGTATGTGCGATACTGCGCGGCAATTTATTAAGCTCAGTAGCCCGTGCATGGTGCTGGCTGATGTTTTAGTTGGGCTGGATGTATGACGGCCGGCCGCAGAGGATGGATCGTAGATGACTGACGTGTGGGACTACCCCAAACCGTTTTTGATGGACTTTAAGGCCACAGAAGAACATATCGATGGACTTCAGCATGTTAATAACGGCGTCTATGTGAATTGGTGTCAAGACATTGGCTGGCAGCACTCGGTTGCACTGGGTTTGGATATGCAGGCCTACCACGCGCTGGATCGAGCCATGGTGATCCGCCGCTCAGAGTATGACTATTGTGCGGCGGCTTATCTGGGTGAGCCACTGCGCGCCGCCACTTGGCTGACGGGCAGTGATGATCGCCTGACGATGGAACGGCGTTTTCAGTTGCTGCGTATAAGTGATGGTGCAACGCTGCTCAGGGCGCGCTGGCAGTTGGTTTGTATTCAGATCTCAAGCGGTCGACCCAAGCGTATGCCGGAGATCTTTAAAAGTCAGTACGGGGCTGCTGTAATTGATATTACCGCCTCATAGCTGCCATATGCAGTTACCTCCTTTGTTCTAAGGAGGTAACTGTTCAGCCTGAAACGTGATAGATGACGGCTTGTTAGTCTACTTCCTATTCCTATACTGAAGGAGTGTTGGTTTTTTTTAGCCTCACGGTATGGAATAAGGATTGAGCCTATGTCATTGGTCGTTCGCTGTGCCAACCCTGACCGCTTAACCACGCTGACGTTACCTGAGATGCTTGACGTCAGTGCGGCGGAGTTGTTTTTGGCGCAGTTAGAAACTTTTGGTGAGTCTCAGCCAGAGCTTATCAGTGTCGATTTTCGCAATACCCTCTATGTTGATCGCACTGGGCTAAACCTGTTGAAAATGGCGCGTCGCCAATTTGGTAAAACCTGCCGCTTGCAGGCGATCAATCTTAACAGCCGTGCTAACCGGTGCTTGAGTAAGCTAGCCGCAGACCAAGTGATTTCATTCAGGTAAGCGGTTGGTGTCTTTATTGTGTTGCATTTGATTTGGGCTCTGCTGCTGTGGCGGTATAATGCCGTCACAAGGAGACGTTATGCCTGACTTCGATGAAGAAAATGCCTTTGCTCAAGCCATGGGCGATGTGAAACCGCTCAAGCGTGAAGAGCGTGTGAGATTAAGTGGCAGGGGGGTGATTCCGTTGTCAATTAAGGCTCGGCGCCGCGGTGCTCAAGAGCAGGATGTACTCGACAGTAATATGCTCTCCGGTGAGTACATAGAGCGGGTGACCCCTCAGAGTGTGCTTAGTTTTCAGCGTTCGGGTATACAGCACGGTGTTTTTCGAAACCTGCGCATGGGCAAATATGCAGCGGAAGCGAGTTTAGATCTGCATCAGCACTCGGTAGAGGAGGCGCGTAAGGCGGTTAACGATTTTATAATGGACGCGCTTGGCTACGGGCTGCGCTACCTGCTGGTAAGTCATGGAACGGGCGAGGGCCGTGAGCAGCCAGCGTTGTTGAAGAGCTGTGTGGCGCATTGGCTACCACAGTTTGATGCTGTGCAGGCGTTCCACAGTGCTCAGCAGCACCACGGCGGACTGGGCGCCACGTACATTATGTTGCGCAAAGAGTCTCAGCCGCAGAGCTAGCCTTTAAGCCTGCTCGGTGGGTGTACACCGAGCGCGTTTTAGCCTTCAGTGTCGGAGCACAGAGCCGGGCTGAGGTCATCTTTCGCGATGATGGCTAATAGTGTTAAAGCGCTGATATAGAGCAAGCTGTATACGGCCATGGGTCTTTCCTCAATGTTGATGATGTCTGTGATGTGTACAAGACTCATTCTAGGTGTTTGAGGATTAACTTGGTTCAAGCTAAGTAAAGATGCGTATGTCTTTGTCGGACTCTGTTAACTAACGGTCTGTTTTGTTAAAAAGTGGGTTGCCCTCCGGCAAACAGTACCTGCAGTTGCTGTGCTTGCTCGCCATCGGAGAGTTTGGCGACATAGCTTGAGTGCACTCTGAACGTTGTGCTGCTGATCCTCCACTGGCCCTCGACCTTTACATACTTGTCTTGGTAGTGCCCGCCCAGTTGAGAGAGTTGTTGAGTTTTTGTGTCTATTTGGTAGAAGAATAGGCCCCAGTCTGCGCTGGCGTGAGTTGCATCTTGTATTTCTATTTCGGCATTCTGGCCGTGATGAAGGTCGATGATGTTCTCGCCACCACCCATTTTTTCAAAGATGTCGATAAGGCCGTCTCGGTGGGTAAAGCTACCGACCGCCCCGTAGTCTATGTGTACTTCACCTTCGGCGAAGCAGCTGCGCATTCTTTCTATGTCTTTTTTATCGCAAGCGTTTAGGTAGCGAGCTTTAAGCTGTTTGACGGCCTCGATGGCCTCTAGGCGGGTTAAGCGTGCCTCAATGGATGTGTCCATAGGTGGTGCTCCTTGGTTTGATACTGAACAGGTTATCTTGTCCGGCGCCAAGGCTCTAGCCTAACTAGACTAGTAAAAGACGCGCCGATGAGAGGGGCTCGGTGCGAGTGGTTTTGGCTTTTCGTATAATCGCCTTAACTTGGCGGTGTAAATCAGTACAATACGCGCCCAGAAGATAACCCACCTTTAAGCGGATAGGCCGACGCACATGAATGTAATGTTTAATATTTTCATCCAGGTTGAAAGTGATGACTTGCAAGGCGTCGGTGCGCCGATAGCTTCGGCAATCAGCGCCTGGGTGGAGGAGAAGGATACTGGGGCGCACTTGATGGATGAGCGCGATGGTGAACTCTACGCTGCGCTCGGTATTAATATTCAGGTGCGTAAAACAGCCGGTTTAAAAGAGCCGTTGCGTTTCTTGTTCTCACTCGCTAAGGAACACAAGTGTGACTTCGTGCTCGGTGTCTACGACGGCGAGACGAAGGAGGACCTTTGTTACTTTGGGCATGAAGAGGGCAAGCCCGACGTCTTTGAAATCGCCAATTATGTTGGCTTGCAATAACACTAAAGGGGCCTCTAGAGCCCTCGCAGGTGTGAACTGTCTTTGTTGCGTTGCGCTGATGTGCTCCTCGAAGCTTCATGCCCTTCGGTTATTCGATGCGGGTCGAGCGACACTTCAATCAATCTATGTCCGCCGAGCCTTAGGCGCCCTTTGTAGCGCTGTTCACCCGTTGAGGTGAACTCAAACTCATAGCGGCGACTGATGCTTATATTACCGCGTTTATCACGGTAATAACCCATCCCCATTAGAGCGATAGTCTGGTCCAATAGCTGCACTTCTTGTGTTTGACAGTGCTGAGCTGCGAGCGATAGCGCACGCTCGCGCAGGCCGGCGTTTTGCCAGAGCAGTATGCCGATACTGACCATCACAAATACAATAAATAATTCAGTCAGGTCCATGGTTGCTCGTCAGTCTAGTTGTGAGTGAAAAAGGCAGTGTAACGCTTTGTGGCGACGGCGTGTAATATTCTCCAGCCCAGTAATGATTCCTATTTGCATTATCTGCGCTGCCTATGGATTCATCTTTTGTAGGTTTTCGCTTCATGCTGTTACTGCCGATTGGCTGTGCTGCGGTTTTGCTTTTGGGGGGCTGTGCTTGTTATCAGGGGTACCTGCTCGGTCGCCCTGCCGCGGCGAGGGCGACCGAGATGGCGCTTGAGCTTGGCGGGCTATAACTTTCCAAGTTGGCGGTGTGATGGCGCCGTGAATTGTTACTGGTCGTTTTAGCGCTCACCTGCGTTATCGCTCATTACCTGCTGCAGTTGTTTTACCTGTTTGCCGAGCAGGGCTTGGTAGCTTGGTTGCAGCTCGCTGACCTGTAGCCAGTCCTCATTGAGACTCAGTGTTTGTATGCGTTGCTCTAGCTGCTGGCCGCCGCGATGGTCGCTGCTCAGCAGCAGCTCGAAGGGGGCCTGCTGTCTGAGCGTTTCTTGAGCTCGAAACAATAGACCGCTGTAGCGCATTTGATCGCTGAGCAGTTTGCTGCCTTCGTCGGGGATGACGGCCGCGCTGTACTCTAGTTGTAAGCCGCTGGTCTCGCTCTGTAGTTGAAACAGCAGTTGGGCTGCGCAGATGGCTCTAAAGCAGGCGTTGCTGGCGTCGTTGTCACTGAACTGAATCATCAGTTGTTGGCCCGAGGCTTCAATGATCCGGCCATTATAGAGTGTGTTAACACCGCTCAGTTGACGCTCTAACTGTTGGAAAAGTTGCTCGTGCTTGGTGCCGCTAAGCTGTTTTTTCAGGGTGCCAAGGTTGCAGCTCTGTAACAGTAGGTTCATCTGCACGTCAGTGGGTTGGCTGCTGTTACGCTGGGGCAGTTCGGCGGCGGGGGCCTTTACCACAGGATTTTGATTCTGCTCGGGTAGGTTGAGTAGGCACCAGCCTATAGCGCTGATAAACAGAGCGGCCAGGGCCAGTAGCCAAGCGTCGTCCTGTTGTTGAAATATGGCGTTGGTATCAATGGTTACCGTGACGTACCCAGCCACGCTGTCGTGGAGTGTGATGGGCGAGGTATAGCTGCGGTAGTCATTAGGCTGGTTGCTAGGGCTTAGGTTCGGCGAGCTGCCAGCTTGAACCAATAGTCGATTCTCAACGTCGTGAATGGTGGCGCTGAGTAAGTGTGGGTTCTGGGTTATGTCCTGCATGGCTACTTGCAGGCTGACCAAATCATGATTGAGTGTAGCGTCTATGGCTTGGCGGGCTGCTAAGCGGGTTAATGCTTCGCCGTAATGCTGGGTGCGGGTATCGAGCAACTGTTGCTGCTGTTGCTGCTGCAGTGTGTGCGATAGCAATAGCACCGTGAGGCCCGTCAGGCCGATTAAAAAAAGTGGAGAGCGCCAGAGCCGCTGAGCGGTGGGGAGCCCGTGGTGAAGTATAGAAGCTAGCATGGAACTGGGGCCCTTCAAGCGCTGCTGAGTCGGTATTATCTACTCGCAGTCAACGATTACATGGTGCTTAGCGCGTGGTTTTATGTCATATGTCGGCCACCGAGGCTGGGTGTGTTCAGCGGGCGAGTGTTGTGCCTTGCGCGGCGGCGGATTTATTCAGAGAGTATTTCAGCCTGAAGGCTTAGTAAAGCTATAATAGCGACCTTTAGTGCGTGGGCTGTATTGTCGCCTCTCAGCATAAGTCTATCTATAGAATGTGAGCAGACACAGGAAACCAGTGTGAAAGAAATCTTGTTGATTAATATTGCCGGCGCAGATAAACCGGGTGTGACCTCTGCCATCACCTCGATCCTGGCGCAATATGAGGCGAATATTCTTGATATCGGGCAGGCTGTAATACACGACAACCTGACACTCGGGGTATTGGTTGAAATTCCACTGGCTCACGAGTCTTCACCGGTGCTGAAGGACGTGTTGTTTAAGGCTCATGAACTGGAGATGCGCGTGCGCTTCCAGCCGATCACCGAAGACAGCTATAGCTTGTGGGTGGCCCAACAGGGAAAGGCGCGTCATATCGTGACCTTGTTGTCGCGCAGTATTACGGCGGGACAAATTTCAGCCGTAACCAGTATCGCCGCTAAGCACGGTCTCAATATCGATAATATTAATCGCCTTTCTGGGCGGGTGGAGCTGGGCGCTGAGAGCCCACAAAGTAAAGCCTGCGTGGAGTTCTCGGCGCGTGGTACACCGCTGGATATGACGGCTTTGCGCAGCGACTTTATGGAGCTATCGAGCAGCCTTGACGCCGATGTGGCCTTTCAGGAGGACAATGTCTACCGACGCAATCGCCGCCTCGTGTGTTTCGACATGGACTCCACCCTGATTGAAGCCGAGGTCATAGATGAGCTGGCCAAAGCCGCAGGTGTGGGTGATCAGGTGGTGGCGATTACTGAAGCCGCAATGCGCGGAGAGCTCGATTTTAATGAGAGTTTTCGGCGCCGTATGGCCTTACTAAAAGGGCTCGATGAGCGTGTTTTGGCGGGCATTGCTGAGCAGCTAAAAATTACCGAGGGCGCGGCGCACTTGATCTCCACCTTAAGGCACCTTGGTTATAAGACAGCGATTCTCTCGGGTGGCTTTAATTACTTTGGGTGTTACCTGCAAGAAAAGTTAGGCATTGACTATGTTTACGCCAATGAACTGCCGATCGTTGATGGCAAGGTGACCGGTGAGGTTGAGGGCACCATTGTTGACGGCGCGCGCAAGGCTGAGCTACTGCGAGAAATCGCGGCGCAGGAAAATATTTCACTGGAGCAGGTGATCGCGGTTGGTGATGGTGCCAACGACCTACCGATGTTGAGCATTGCAGGCTTGGGGATCGCTTTTCGGGCCAAACCGTTGGTGAAAGCGGAGGCCAAGCAGTCTATTTCTACCCTGGGGCTCGACGCGATCCTCTACTTGATTGGCTTCCGTGATCGCGATGCGGCCAATGAATCCAGAAGCACTTGAGCGGTGAGTGATAAAGTTGACCGGCGAGAGGGCGTTAAGGTTGCTTAGATAGCAACCGGGCGCGCATAAAAAAACGGCCGCTGAGTTACACTCCAGCGGCCGTTTTTTTATGCGCGCTAGCCATCCATGTTGAAGTCGTAGTCCATTGAGGATGTTGGCGCTTGCAGGTAGTGGCCCTGAATGTAATGTACGCCGGTCTGCCAGAGGGTTGAGAGTACACTGGCATTTTCAACGAAGGGCACAATGGTGATCTTGTCGTGCGTCATCAATTCTTTAATGAGGTTACTGAGTGCTTCAGGGCTTTCGTTGTGATCTTGAATATCCTGAGTGAAAGAGCCGTGTACTTTTACATGCTCACAATGAATGTGCTGCAGGGTTCTGAATGGGTTGAGTGAGCAGCCAAAGTTGCTGATGGAACTGAGGCTGCCGAGCTCTTTGAGCCCATCAAGAAATGCCTTTGCCACATTTAGTTGCGATGTTACATCACTCTCGTTGAGTTGAAAGATCAAGCTGTCAGCGGGGAGCTTGGCGGCATTAAATGCCACGCCGAGCCATGGCAGCAGGCTCGGGTCGGCGACGGACTCGCGACTGAGGTTAATGATGAGCTTGGTTTTATTGCCCTTTGCCTGGTGTTCTGAGAGCAGCTTGATGCCCTCAAGTATTACCCAGCGGTCAATCTTGGTGGTGGCGCCAATATCGGCCGCAGCACTGAGGAATGTGGTGGGTGATATCGACTCGTCACTCTCATCGAGCATGCGCAGGAGCACTTCGTAGTGCTCTTCCTCTACACCGCGCAGGCTGATGATAGGCTGAAATAACAGGTGGAAGCGGCCCTTGTCGAGTGCGTTTTGTACGGCTTTGGCGATGTCGAAGCTGGCTTGATCTGAGTCGGACAATCTCGGTTCAAAGAGTTTGAAGCCATTAGTTGCCGAGCCCTCCCCCCCGCCTTCTTGAAAGTCGCTGTGCGCAGAAACGGCCTGGCCCAGTGCGGCGTCGGCATTACTGGACGTCTCGTTGATGAGCGCAATGCCGATACTGACGGTGGCGTGCCGCGTGTGGCCGTCGATATCCACTATGTGTTGTTCTATTTCTTTGCAAAGCATTTTTGCCTGACGCATGGCTTCGTCGGCGCGTGTGGCGGGGCTCAATAACATAAAGGCTTCATCTGAGAAGCGCGCCAATAGTTGCTGCTCGCCGCGCAGGGCTTGCAGTTTGTGCGCTATATCGACCAGTACCGCTTCTGAGGTGCCGACGCCAAGCTGTTCGCGTATCTCATCAACGAGGTGGTCAATCTCAATGTAAAGCAGGGCGCTACCTTCCTCGGTGGCGGCGGCCTTATCGACTTCTTGTTGAACGCGTTCAACAATATATTGGCGATTATATAAACCTGTGGCGACATCTTGATCTTTGATCTTTTGCAGCTCGGCTTGCAGGTGTTCGTTATCGACCGCGTTAGCGCGGATGATGAACTCTACGCAGGGCTCTTCGTCATAGAAGGCGTTGGCGACTTCTACATTGAGCGTGCGATGTTCGCCATTTTGTAACAAACCTTGGAAGCTAATTTGACTGGATTCGGCCTCATCGCCCTTGAGAGAAAAGTCTTTGAGGAACTGCTTAATTTTGTCTTGATCAGTGTCGCTGACCATGTCGATGACCGGCATGCACTCAATGTCATCGCGCTCGTCGTAGTCAAAGCATTCAGCAAACGATTGGTTGGCGTAAAGGTACATGCCGTCTTGTACAAAGGCGATGGCATCGCGTGAGCTGTTGAGCAATAGTTGGCTACGGCGCTCAGCTTCATTTAATTTTCGTTCTGCGCGGCGGCGTAAATTACGTTGCTGACGGTTTTCCAGTTCGCGTGTAATAACTAGCAGCAGGTGCTGGTCGTCATCGGTGAGGACCACATCACAGGCGCCGACCTTGAGGCCTTCAACCACCGCTTGGTTGCCGATCATGTCGTCATCTTCTTCGGCCTGAATGATGGTCGCGACGTCTTTGTTAAGACGCTGAATCTGGCGAATGGCCGCGAGGGGTGTTAAACCGGTGGCCTGCTGGTGCGCGATCAATAGATCCCACGGCTGCTCTTGCAGCAATTTAACCAGTGCTTCTTCGCTTTCAACATGCTGCGCGCGGGTGCTGCGGCCGGCATTATTGAGCATGCTGATCAGGCGTTCGGCCTCGGTGCGAGAGTCGTGGAGGATCAGTAGGCGAATGGTTTCGTTGGCAATCATGCTGTTGTCGTCAATCCTTTAAGCGAGCGTCACAAGTTTTACTTTCGTACAGCCGTATAGGGTACTGGTTTTGCTGGCAACAGCAAGATGCAGCTGCCGGCTCTGCGGGTAATTTGAGACATATGCATTCACTTTTTGTTCCTGAGTAATTGAACGCGTCCTTTTATCTCACCAGTCAGCCCCGAATTCGTCTTTTTTGTCGCCAATAGGTTTAGTCTTTTCCAGGACTCTAAAGCTGAATTGTTGAATGGCGCTGGTGGCGAATAAGCTCTCAATGAGTTGGGCGTTCTCAACCTGGCCCTGATGATTGAGCTTAACCTTATCCCTGGCTTGAAAGGGGATTGCGGCGGTCAAAATGGATGGGGGCAAATCAATGCTTTTAACCGGCGCGGCGAGCAGTGCACGCATATAGCTGCTGTCCTCGCCGGTTTTCTGGACTTGTTGAATCGCGTAGGGCTCGACTTGAGGAGACAGCAGTTGTACGCCCAGCAGCGAAGCCCCCTTACTCTGTCGCACCCATCGAATCACACCTATGACCCACTGCTGGCGTCCGGGTTCGCGCAGGCTGAGTATCT
>Ga0209826_1002004_pt1 | contig 13718 bp, 10 predicted proteins | sample GOMGulsemesocosm_5_FD_184637 | JGI IMG/M metagenome (GOLD analysis project Ga0209826, IMG submission 184637) | Methane-oxidizing microbial communities from mesocosms in the Gulf of Mexico - GOM15C Gulf of Mexico (SPAdes) (version 2) | ecosystem: Environmental > Aquatic > Marine > Cold seeps... | reverse complement strand
TATGCTCACTGGCTTCACCTCTACGCCACAAAGCATAAAGTATCCATACACGCTTGGGTTTTCATGACTAACCACGTCCACCTACTCGTGACACCTGAACAGTCCAACGGGGTATCAAATATGATGCAGTCCCTAGGGCGCCACTATGTACGCTACTTCAACCATCAATACAAACGTACAGGCACACTGTGGGAAGGACGCTTTAAAAGTTGCCTGGTACAGACGGACCAATACCTGCTCACATGCCAAAGGTACATTGAACTTAATCCCGTAAGAGCCGGTATGGTCAAAGATCCGGCCGATTACGCCTGGTCGAGCTACTCTGCGCACGCACTGGGAAAGCAGGTGGAATTTCACCAGCCGCATCACGAGTACTTACAGCTGGCTAACTCAGATAAAGAAAGACAAGCAAACTACCGTGGTTTATTCAGTTCCGACATTGAGGGTGGGTTACTCACTGAGATACGAAAAACACTGAATAAAGGATTGGCTCTTGGCCATGGACGCTTCAAGGAGGAGATTGAAACGCTGCACAAAAGACGTATCACCCCTAGAAAAGCAGGTCGCCCTAAACGGACGAGAATAGATTAATCCTACTCTGACCCCAATTATCACCAATTATCAGTAGGAGGGGTGTTGGGGCCGCGCCTGGCGAATGACTCCGTAGGCCTCCGTGGGAAATAATAAATCAAAGGCTTGACCCTGATATTTTATCCAAACCGTATTTTAGAAACACAGCAATCGCCAAAAATAGAATGCCGGCGTAATCTACTATTAGCACCTTATTGATTGAAGCGTTAAACCCGTCAACAGAATTAACTAACACCGCAAAACCTACCATGCTAATGCCGGCCATGATCATTGCAGCGGATTGATAGGATGGCACAAAGGCCGAAAATAGTATAAAGCCTCCAAGCACACCAAATAAGAGTGCGCGATGACGCATTAGGATAATCAAATCGCTGGAGGATAATGCTACGTTATAAGCACCCTCTAGCTTCTGAGCGGAAAGAACACCCGCAACAGGAACAAAATTGATTAGGCCAACAATTATTAGGCAGAGTGTTATTCCTTTAGACATTCAACTTCCCCATTGATTTCGGGGGCAGGTCTTACATTTCACAACTAATGTGAAATGTAAGACCTGCCCTATTCTATTTCTAGCGAATGACTCCGTAGGCCGCTGAGGGAAATCATAAATCAAAGACTTGCCCCTGATGCCCGTGAACAGCTAATCGTGTGGCGCCTTCAATGTTTTCAAAGGGCCAGCTCTTAACGCAACGACAGAACCTATGGGGTTGCCGGTGCAGCTGCTCTGCTTATTAACTGCCCCCCCTGCCTCACCGCAGCGACTATTATCTGTCTACCTATCAAACCGGCCAAGCAGAAAAGCCGCTGTGGCTAACACGGCTGTTATCCAGCCAGCGTCTCGACCTGATGGCCCGCGACGGCAACACCTTCTCCCCGCCACCAAACCTTAAAATCATTCAGCACCATATACAGGCAGGGCACCAGCAATAGGGTGATGACGGTGGCAAAGAGAATACCGAAGGCCAGTGAAACCGCCATGGGCACTATCTGTTGTGCCTGCATGCTGGTCTCGAGCAGGATGGGTAGCAGGCCAAAGAAGGTGGTCAGCGAGGTCAACAAAATAGCGCGGAAGCGTTTTGTACCGGCATTGATAACCGCTTGATAAACCGGTGTTCCTTCACGCACCGCTCGGTTGACGAAATCCACCAGAATCAAACTGTCATTGACCACCACCCCGGCCAGTGCAATCACCCCAAAAAATGACATCATGCTAAAGGCGTAACCGGTCAGCCAGTGGCCGACAATGGCGCCGATGATGCCGAAGGGAATGGCCCCCATGATAATCAGTGGCTGGGCATAGGATTTGGTCGGTATCGCCAGCAGCGCGTAGATACCAAACAACGCCAGGGTAAAACCAAGCATGAGGCTGCGGCCCGTTTTGGCTTCCTCATCGCTCATGCCTGAACGGCGATAGCTCAAATCGGGGTAGCGCTCTGCCAGCCCCGGCAGAAACTCAGTGAGCAACTCATTGGTCACCCGAGAGGGCTCAATGATCTGTTTGTTGGCTTCGGCTTCGACTTCCACCGCGCGCTGGTAATTGATGTGGGTGGTTTGATTAAGGCCTTCTTTAACGTCTAGACGCGCCACCGAGTCGAAGGGTATCGCATCGCCACTGGGCGTGCGGATAAACATGCCGTCGAGGCTAGCGGTGCTGTGACGGTCTTCTTTCGGGTAGCGCACCATGACTTTTACTTCATCGGCGCCGCGCTGTATGCGCTGCGCTTCGGCCCCATAGAAGGCGTGGCGAATTTGCGAACCCAGGTCAAAGCGGGTCACGCCGAGTGCTTCGGCCTCGGGCAAGATATCAATGTGGAACTCGTCGGAGGTGGCGCTGGCGCCGTTTTGAATGTCATAGACGCCATCATAGGTGCGCAGTTGCGCCTCCAGTTCAGCCGCCGCGGCTTTGAGTACCTCAAAATCTTCGTGGATTAGATCGAAGGAAATGGCGGCGCCCACGCTGGGGCCTTCCGGTGCGGTGAAGGACAAGACTTCGGCGCCGCGGATATCGCCCACCGCTGTGCGCCAGCGTCGCAGCACTTCGTCGCTGTTGATATCCCGGGTGTCGGACTTGGTCAGCTCGCCGAGTACTTCGCCATTAATACGGCCGAAACCGTAGCTGAAGGTGTTTTCAACAATATTGTGTTCGCTGCCGGTCTCTTCACGGTATTGGCGCTCGACCTGCCGCAAGCCGTCGTCGATGCGGCGCATGGCGTCCAGGGTTTGTTGCTCCGAGGTGCCGTCCGCCATTTTTAATTCCGCCTTGATCATGTCGGCGGGCAGATCTGGGAAGACGACATAGCGCACAATGCCGCCGGAGAGCAAGCCAACGGTTAGAATTAACAGGCTAAAGAAGGCCGCGAGTGTGGTGTAGCGGTGCTTAATACAGCGTTTGACGAAGGGGGTGTAACGCTTGTCGATAAACTGTCTCAAGCGTTTATTACAAGCTGCTTGTATATGGTTTACCTCGCCGAGCAAACCGCCACTGGCCGGTTTGCTGTGGGCCAGGTGAGCGGGCAAAATCCACTTGGACTCTACCAGAGAGAAAACCAGACAGAGGATAACCACCCAGCCGACCGCGGCGGGCAGTGCCCCCATGACACCCTGGGTGAACAGGGTGGGCATGAACGCCATGATGGTGGTCAGTACGCCAAAGGTGGCGGGGGTGGCGACTCGGTGAGTGCCATCAATGACCGAGCGAATGCTGCGACCCTTTTCCTCCTGTTCAGCGTGTACGCTCTCACCAATAATAATGGCGTCGTCCACCACTATGCCCAGCACGAGGATAAACCCAAACAGGCTGAGCACGTTGAGCGAGCCATCGATCATCGGCAGGTTAAAGACCGTGACGGCGCCCAGGAAGCAAACGGGTATGCCCACCATCACCCAAAACGCCAGTTTGATCTCCAGGAACAGGGCCAACACAAAAAATACCAAGAGCGCGCCAAAGGCGAGGTTTTTGTACATCATGCCCAGCCGTTCGTTGAGGTAGTAGGTGATGTCCATCCACTTGGTGAGGTGTACGCCGTCTGGCAAGGAGGCACTTTTGAGCTCGACATATTCCAGTGCGCGGGCGGCGGTTTTGAGTTCGTCCTGATCGCCGATGGCGATCACCGCCAGACCTATTGAGGCTTCTCCGTTAAACAAGGCGAAACCCGTCTCATCGACAAAACCGTCGTCAACGCTGGCTATGTCGCCAAGGGTTAGGCGGGTGCCGTCGGCAAAGGTTTTGACGACAACCGCTTCAAAGTCATGCTGACGATAGGCTTGGCCGGTGGTGCGCAACATAATGTCGCCGTTTTCCGTGCGCACCGAGCCGCCGGGTAAATTTAGCGACGAGGCATTAATGATGTTGGCCACCTCTCCCAGCGTTAGCTGATATTCCATGAGCGTGCGCTCGGATACCTCGACGGTTATCTCATAGTCGCGCGCACCGGTGATCTCCACCATGGAAATTTCTTCATAAGCGGTTAATTCACGTTTCACCTCTTCAGCGAGGTTTTTCATGCCCCGCTCGTCCAGGTCGCCCCAGATCTGTAACATCAGTGCTTGGTCGCGCATAGCCCAGCGGTTGATGATGGGTTTTTCGGCCTGGGCAGGGAAGTGTTGGATGCCATCGACGCGGTTTTTAATCGAGTCCATTAACGCGTTTAGGTCAAAACCATCGGCGGGTTCCACCCAGAGCTCGGCGAGTGACTCACTGGCCTCCGCGCCTATGCGGTCGATGCCTTCAAGGTCTTTGAGCGCTTCTTCCACCTTGAGGATAACGCCCAGTTCTACTTCCTCTGGGGCCGCGCCTGGGTAGGCAATCATGATGCTAATGACCGGCACTTCAATATTTGGAAACATTGAACGTTGGATGGTGGCGCCCGAACCCAGACCCACCACGATAATCACGATCATCAATAAATTGGCGGCCACGGGGTTGTGGCTGAACCAGGCGATAATACCGCTCTGGGTTTTTGTCGTGGGTGCGCGGTTAACTTGGGCAGGGTCTAGGGGGTTGGCGTTATCGGGCGAGTTCATGGTGTCGCCCCTATGGTCAGATCCTCAGTTGAGGGTGGGACGGCTTTTGCGGTCTGGGCTTCTTCGGAAAACTGGGCTGCCTCTGTAATCTGGGCTGTCTTGGCAATCTGAGCCGGCGCGCTCATCTGGGTGGGCACCGGGGACTCGTCTTGATAGAGCTGGTTGGTTAGCAGGGTGCTTCCCACGCTGACAGCAGACCCGGCCACGACATTGCCGACGGGCGTGAGGCAAACCAGATCGCCCTTGCTGAGCCCTCCGGTTACGTAAATGGTCTCGCCCTGGGTGCGCAGGGTTGTGATCTTGCGGTTGCGCAGTGTGTTGTGTTGGTCAATCACCCAGACATAGTCACCCGTGCGCAATACATTGCGGGGTAGCACCACCAGCTCTTTCAGCAGGCGCCCTTTGATCTCGGCTGTTACAAACGCGCCCATGCGTAAAGGCGGGCGCTGTGTCTCATTTATGTCGGTTGAGTTTGGTTTGAGGTTGGCCCCGTTCAGTAGATAGGGATCGTCGATGCGAGCCACCACAAACAGCACCCGTGAGCGCTCGTCATAGACGCCTTCGCTGCGGTGTAAGCTGGCGGTCCATTGTTGCTGTTGCCCCTTCACCCCTGTGTATAGGTCGACGCTGGACGCCGTGTTGCCACCCGACTGGCTGACGTGGGGCAATTCGAGGTAAGCCAGTTTGCTTTGCGGAATGGCCAGCCTGACTTCAGCAAAGTCGGTAGAAAACAAACGCACAATGGGGCTGCCCGGCGACAGGTAGGAACCGAGATCGCTCTGCTTTTCTTTGATCAAGCTGTCGTAGGGGGCGCGAACCACCGTGCGCTCGAGGTTGTGTTGTGCATTGCGCAGGTCAGCCTGCGTCGAGAGCAACTGCGCCTGTGCCTGTTTTAGCTGCGGCAGGCGCAGGTATAGATCGCGGGAGGCCGCGCTGCGATGTTTGTTTTTTATTTTAGAAAACTCCAGCTTGGCGACCTCTGCTTTACCCTGCTCTTGAGCCAGGCTGCTTTGCGCCGAGGCCACGGCCGCTTTAGCGCGACTGAGGTTGGCCTGGTGTTGGACATCGTCGATCTGTAAGAGAATATCCCCCTTGGCCACATAACCGCCGGCATAGAAAGAGGGCGAGACCTCTATTACTTTGCCCCCCACCTCGGCCACGATACTGGTTTCGCGGTGTGGGCTGACTGTGCCTTGGGCCTGGATAGGTATGCGTAAGTCCTGCTGAACCACCTCGGCCACATCTACGGTGAGGCTACGCTCGGGCATCTCAATTTTGATGTTGTCGGGGCGCATGACGGTCATGATGATCGACAGTAAAACGGCCAGAGCAATTAATATAAACGGTGTTCGCCATGTACGTTTAATGTGAATCACGGGGGTATTCCTTCACTGTGTTTAGAGTTGGTCACTGGGTTTGCAGGCCGAGTGTAATTGATGAGTATTCAGGCCAGATGGTCAATCCTACAGCAGCAGAAAAACAAAACGCATAACTTGACTGTTTTTAACAGTTTGATGACGTAACGGTTGATCTACATCACTGCTGGTTGGCTGAACCATCGCCTGTGTAAACAACAGACAAAAAAACGCCGACGCTAGGTCGGCAAAGGCGCATTGGATTTTTCTTCGATAACGTTAAGTGTTTAACGCTCAATAATGACAGGGATTTCTTCTAGTCCGCGCAGCAATATATGCGGCATGTATTCGAGCTCTTGTGCATCAACGGCCAGCTTAAAGTTGCTGCTGTTGTCCAACAGTGTTTCCCAGGCGATGATCATCTCCAGCTTTGACAGATGCTGACCAATGCACACGTGTGCGCCAAAGCCGAAGGCAATGTGGCGGTTAACATTCTTGCGCTTGATGTCAAACTTTGTTGGCTCTTCGAACATCTTCTCATCGTGGTTGGAGGAGAAGTACTTCAACAGCACCATGCTGCCCGCCGGGATGGTCACGCCGCCCATGGTGTAGTCGCTCTTGGCGACGCGCCACATGTTCGAGGTGGGGGAGGCGATGCGCAGAGATTCGTCCACCAGATTGGGGATTAATGAGCGATCTTCGCGAATCAGCTTTTGCTGCTCGGGGTTCAAACAAAGCTGGCGCATGCCTTCGGCCAGTGTCGCGGTGGTGGTTTCATTACCGGCCACCATGAACTGAGTGCAGTGTGCCAACTGTTCTTCGATGGTCAGTGGACGACCTTCATAGGTTGCGTGGGCAATGAGGCTGAGCAGATCATCGCAGGGGTTGGCGCGACGCTCATCCAGGGCTTTGACAAACCAGTCGTATTCATCTTTTAGGCCTGCGTGCGCAGACAGTAGCGCTTGCTTATCATCGACCTTTGAAAATACCGCCACGTTGTCTACGGTCCACTTAAAGGCCGTGTCGCGCATTTCTAGTGGCATGCCGAGCACGTGCATGATCACGGACAGTGGCAGGGGGCGGGTAAAGCTGTCGACAAAATTAAAGGCTTCGCCGCTGGGCAGGTCGTTGACCAGATTGTTGGCTAGCTCCGTTATCCAGGGGCGGTAGTTGGCAACGTTCTTGGCCAGAAAAAAGTTTTTTAACTCGTCGCGGTAAATTTTGTGTTGCGGATCGTCGATGGTCAGCAGTGTGCCCTTGCCTAGATCGTAGGTATTGGCCATCGCCGCGGCAACGTCTGGGTCGATGGCCTCGTCGGCACCCTTGGCAAGGGCGAAGTCGCTGCTGAAGACCTCGGGATTCTTGTGCGCTTCACGCACCAGCTCGTAGGTGGAGACGATATAAATACCCGACTCTGGGTCCTGATGAACCGGAGCATTCTCACGCAGGGTTTTATCGAAGTGATAAGGGCACTTAAGTGTCTCGTTATCTAGCAGTGGCATATCAGCCAGAGTTCGATGGTCATTTGCTGCTGTCACGACGTGTCTCCATATATTTTATTTTCAACGATTATGCTGAAATAAAATAAAACAGTCAAGACTGATTGTTATATGGCTTGAGTCCATAACGCGACTTGTTGGTCGATGTTGTGGCTTTACCACGTTCAATGCCTCACTTTAGCCCTCAGTGGATGCTGCATTATGGAAATCAGTTTGTAGGTTGCTGGTGGTCAGACCTGCATCGATGACCAACGTGTGGCCCGTGACATAACGCGCCTCTTCGCTCAGTAGGTACAGAATCCCATTGGCAATATCTTCTGGCATGCAGGCAATGCCGAGGGGAGAGGAGGCCTTGATGGCTTCAGTAATGAGCGAGGCATCACCACCTGTGAGCGCTGCGGTCATGGGGGTGACGGTACCGGCGGGGGCCACGGCGTTGATACGTATGCCATCGCGGCTCAGCTCGCTGGCGGCGGATTTGGTTAGCCCAATAACCGCGTGTTTGGCCATGGTGTAGATGTGCGGCCCTAAGCCTCCGGTAACACCGGCGGTACTGGTGAGTGAGACAATACTGCCCCCGCCGAGTTGTTTCATGGCCTTGGCCGCGTGTTTTACACCAAGGAATACAGAGCGGCTGAGGATGGCCATGGTGCGCTCATAATCATCCAGGCTTGTTTCGCCAATGGGGCCTGTGACGCCAATAATACCCGCGCTGTTTACAAAACCGGTGAGGGGGCCGAACTCTCGCTCGGCCAGTGTGATCGCTGCGATAACCGCGTCTTCTTGGGTAACATCCGTGCAGTGAAAATGTGCTTGCTGGCCGAGTTCATCGGCTAGCGCTTGGCCTTTCTCCTGTTGGAGGTCGGCAATGACGACATGGCCACCCTCAGCTACGATGGCTTTAACCGTGGCTTCGCCAATGCCACTGGAGCCGCCGGTGACGACGATGTTCTGTCCTGCAAATCGTTTCATGTCATTCTCTTATTGTTATTCGATTGTTATTCGACGGTGACCGCCTCAGCTTCTGGGCTGGCCATGGCATGACTGCTGCGCTGATCAAAACCAATGTGCAGTTCTTTTAATCCGCGCAGTACGATGTTTGGCCAGTAGCTCAGGTCGGAAGCCTGCTCATTTATTGAGAAGTTGGTGAGTCTTGAGAGCAGAGCTTCGAAGGCGACGTTCATTTCTTTGCGGGCCAGCATGGCACCAGGGCAGAAGTGAATGCCCTGTCCGAACGCAATATGATCATTGGCGTTGTCGCGGTCGATGTCAATGTCGTTGGGTTTTGAGAATAGCGCTCGGTCACGATTGGCCGCGTGGTAGCGCAGCATCAGCAGTGACCCCTCGGGGATTTTCACACCTTCTATTTCGCTGTCTTTTTTCACCACTCGCCACATGCCGGCGCTGGGGGATTCCATTCTGAGTATTTCTTCGACGGCATTGGGTATTTTGCTGGGGTCCTGTTGCAGGGCTTTAAGCTGCTCAGGGTTTTGAATCAAGCTGACCATGCCGCCGGTGATGGCCGAGGTGGTGGTTTCGTTTCCTGCTACGAGAAACTGCTGCAAGATACTTTGCAGCTCTTCCATGTTCAGTGGGCGTGTTTCACCCGTGTCTGGGTCGTTAATAGTGGCAGAGACCAGATCGCTGATCATGTCGTCTTTTGGCGACTCGCGTCGCGCCGCGATCATATCGGCAAAGTAGAATTGAAACTCGACGATGTTCTCGGCGTCTTCGATCTGCTCTTCGGGCGTGGCGAGTTGGCTGAGTCGACGGGCAAATGCATCAGACCAGCGCTTAAAGGCTTTTAAATCTTTGCGCGGCACGCCGAGCTGGTCTGCGATGACATACACAGGTAGCGGTGTGGTGAAATCGCGTACAAAATCGCACTCGCCTTTTTCAATAAAACCATCAATGAGTTCGTGAACGATGGCCGTCATGTAGGCCTCCATCTCATTAACACGCTTGGCGCTGAACACCTTGTTGACCAGTGTGCGATAGGCGCGGTGTCGCGGTGGATCTGCGGTGATCATTGTGTCGACGGGCTGCCATGCTTTGGCGTAAATTTCTGTCACGGCTGAGTCTGGCTCTGGTCCTTTGAGTTGGTCGGAAAAATTATTCGAGTAGGTTTCCGTGTCTTTAAGAAGACGCTTAACATCGGCGTGACGCGTCACCATGAAAATATTGGTGTCAGGCAGCTGGTAAACAGGGGCTTGTTCTTGCAGTGTTTCATAAAACTCATAGGGGCAATTGAGGGTTTCTTCTTTGAAGAAGTCAAAATCCATTGGGCACTTGCTCATAGTATTCTCCTTGGTATCTATTCTTGGCGTTACAGCTCGACTTTGTGTTAAAGCTCGGCTTAGTTTTACAGTTCGGCTATTTGTTAAAGCTCGCCCTGGATGTATTTGTCGAGTGTTTGGTGGAAATGACGAATGCGTACTTCTTGGTAGTTGGCGAGTATCAGCTCGCCGGACTCGACGTTCTTCAAACCCTTCTGAATTTTGGGCATGTTGAAAAGGTCCTGATCGAAAATGGTACCGAGGCTCACGCCTAGCTCGGGCGCTTCGGAAAATAGCTCGTTCTCACCGAGGCGGCGCACGGGCATATCGAGCGGGCGCTTGGCGTTGCTGGGCAGCTGGCAGATGACGATGATCTCCATGATCGCGCTGGTGTGGTCATCGCCATTGGGGCGAAAGCGGTAGGTAATGTTGGGATGGAAGCCTGCCCAGGGGGCAAAATTTGGAAAGACCGAATATAGGATGGAGTCCATGCGCTCACTGTTGGTGGCAAACTCTTCGAGCGGACGATCGTGGTTGGGGCTGAACTCTTGGGCGTTAAGCTGGGCAATGTATTCTCGTGCGCTGAGGTCTTCAGGGACGAGCGCGCTGTTCGGTCTGGCTACCATGGCGGAAACACCCAACATGTTGTCGACTACGTCTTGATCGGTTAGATCGGTTAGGTGATGACTGGGCACACCTAGCGCGGTAATGGTGCGGCTTATGTGGTCGCCCCACACGTCGTACTGGGAGTCGGCATCGTCGGTGTAGGGCAGTATTTGCGGGTGTGTGGCAACGGCGTGGTAAGACTCAATAAAGGCCTCCCAGCCAATCTTCCAATTGCAAGGGATCACCTTCTCAACATGAATCATCTTAAAGGCGTTTTCGGGTTTCCAGCGCTCAAAATGGGCAGGTAATACGCCAAGGTAGTCGTGCAGGGACTGGGCATTTCTGTCCATGTTAATGAATACCCAGCCGCCCCATGTGTCGACCAACACCTCCGGCAGGGCGATATTTGCTTCATTTATGTGCTGAAAGTCCCATTGGCAAGGCGCGCCCTTGAAGTCTCCATCGAGGCTCCAGGTAAACGCATGGTACGGACAGCGAAAGTGTTTGTAGCTGCCGTTGCCATCGACAAGTTGGCGGCCGCGGTGCAGGCAGGCGTTCTTAAAAGCCTTCAATTGTCCTTGTTCATTGCGGGTCACAATGATGGATATGTCGGCAATGTCGTAAACAAACGTGTCCCCGGCTTTTGCAATTTCAGTCTCGCGGCAGGTGGCTTGCCAAGTGCGCTTCCAAACGTGCTCGACTTCCAGCTCGTGAAACTCGCGCGATAGGTAACGCTCGACGGAGAGGTTCTCGGAACCCAGATAGGGGTTGGTGTTTTGCCTGAGGCTGTCGGGCACGGGGTTCTCTTCCCTGTCGAGCAGGGCTTGGTAGGATGTGCCTGGCGATCTGGCCGCAATTTGTTCAGCCGTTAATGTGGTGTATTCAATGGTCATGGAAGCCCCCCAAGGGTTTGCCGTGTGCTCGGCGATTGATTGTTGAGGGGATGCTAGCAACTCAAAAATATAAAAGTCAGTCCTGACTGTTTCTTTTTTGGTTGTTTATGATCTAGATCAAGTAATGCGGGGAATTGGGCTTTTAGAGGGGGGGTAAACGCAAAAGGCCGCACGGCTTGGTGAAGCGGTGCGGCCTGGTAGCGACTTGGCTTTTAGCGTCGATTAACCCTTAGGGCTTACCGCTTCGCTGGTTTTGTCGCGCATGACGCCGCCGTCGAATTTAATCTTCTTCTCTGGCACCACTTCAATAATGATGCGCTCGGGTGTGTCGAGCAGTTCGATGAAGTGCTCCGGTGTTGGCGCTGGGTTGTTGGCGTGGCGAGCAAAGTCTGGGTAGAACCAATCTTTGGTTTCTTGATCTTTGTGCAGGATGGCATGACCCTTAAGGGTCAAAGACTGGCTGACATCTATGTCGGTGCCTGCGCTTGAGATGACCACGCTGCAGCGATTGTCACGTGCGAGTGCTTTCATACGGGCGCGCTGCTCGGTGGCTGTGCACCAGATGCGGCCATTGCGCCAGATATAACTCATGGTCACACCCATGCCGTGCCCCGCTTTATTGGTCCAGATAAACGTCAGCTCGTGCTGCTTGAGCAGCAGTGCTTCTTCTCTCTGGGCGGTGAGTCCGTACATGGTGACGTCATCGTAATTCTTTACCGGTTGATCGCTCATGGTTATTTGTCTCTATTGGTCGGTGTAATAATTCAAAAAAACAGTACAGATTGACTTTTTTGTTTGGTAAGGTATCACGAAATAAAATTATATCAAGAGTTTGTGGGTTTGCCTGTCGCCAATGGCTGCTTAGCCGTAATCCACAGATTTCTTTTAAAAGGCCAATAAAATCAATTGGTTGTATCTTTTTCTTGTGACGGCTTGTGGTGGATTTGAGCTGTGACGTATACCCGTGATGAGGTGCTGGGGTGGCAGGGGCATCGCGTGTTTTGACTGTGCACAAAGCCTGTGGGCGTGTTAAAACATGAAGCTTTTCCACAGGCCATTGACGACATTAACTTGAGAGAATTTATGGGACGCGTTGAAAACAAAGTAGCCATTATTACGGGCGCAGCATCGGGGCTGGGACTGGCTTCAGCCAAGCGTTTAGCCGAAGAGGGCGCCAAGGTCATCATGGCCGATATTAATACCGAGCTGGGTGAGGCTGAGGCGGCCAAGATTGAGGGCGCCGAGTTTGTTCAGCTCGACGTTACCCGTGAGCAGGCCTGGATAACGCTCATCGACAGTGTGGTAGCCGAACATGGCTCGCTGGATATTTTGTTGAACTGCGCGGGTATCGTGCAGTTCGCAACCATCGAAGAGACCACCGAAGACCTGTGGCGCAAGATTAATGCGGTGGGCACAGACGGTACGTTTTTTGGGTGCAAGCATGCGGTACGCGTGATGAAGGCGCAGGGCAGTGGTTCTATTATTAATATGTGTTCCACCGCCAGTATTCAGGGCGCTCCATTGGTGTTTGCTTACGCCGCTTCTAAGAGCGCGATCAGAGGCATGACCAAATCCATTGCCTGCTTGAGCACGCAGAATGCTTACGGCATCCGCTGTAACTCGGTTCACCCGGGCAATATGGCAACCCCCATGATGGACAAGATGTACGACGTGGTTAATGCCCATGACCCAGACTTGGCGGCACAGTTGGACGCCCTGTGGGTGGGCGCTCCGGTTGATGTGGCCAATATGGTGTTGTTCTTGGCCTCTGATGAATCTGTGTCGGTCAACGGGGCTGAGATGGTGGTGGACAACACCACCACAATTACCGAAGGCGCGGTGATGAAAGCGCCGGCTTAACGATTTATTGGGGCTGGGTCTTCAGGGTGCTTAAGACCGGTTTTGCCAATTATAAGAAGTAGAAAGTATTAAAATATAAGGATAATAATACATGTCTGAGCATGATTTTATGCAGATTGAGTCTGAGTGTCGAGCCAGTTACAACGCTTATGCTGAAGGCCTGGATTCTAAAGATTGGGCCAAGGTTCGCTCGTGTTTTGCCGATGAGGTTTTTCTGGATTACGGTGCGGTGATTGATCCTACGGGTTCTAACGACAAGACTCGATCGGCCGATGACTGGGTAAAACAACTGCATTTTAATATTGGTGGTTTTGATTACACCCGCCACACCATTACCAATCATCGAACCGTTGTTGAAGGTGATAACGTAACTTGTATGGCCTACCTTATTGCTGATCACATTATGTTTCCAGACCCGGAAATTCCGATTGCCACAGCGAATGATGTAGCCACTGTGATTGGTGAGTACACCAATCAGTACAAGCGCGTTGATGGTGAGTTGAAAATTTTTAAATCGAAGCTGGTGATGAGTTATTCGACGGGAAATATCGAGCTCTTTGAAAAGGCGGTAGGAAAAATTATTGCGCAGCAGGCGGCCGAAGAGAGCGCCAGTTA
>Ga0209826_1002002_pt1 | contig 13726 bp, 10 predicted proteins | sample GOMGulsemesocosm_5_FD_184637 | JGI IMG/M metagenome (GOLD analysis project Ga0209826, IMG submission 184637) | Methane-oxidizing microbial communities from mesocosms in the Gulf of Mexico - GOM15C Gulf of Mexico (SPAdes) (version 2) | ecosystem: Environmental > Aquatic > Marine > Cold seeps... | reverse complement strand
CTACTACAGCTCTGTTCCTGCAACAGCGAAAGCCGTACTCAGTCCGGCAGAATGGGATTTCTGGTATGGTGGCAAAGCGGCCTCTGTAGATATCCAGGATCCATTTGGTAGTCTGCAAGGAAGTGCCGGTTTGGTTCGGGACGGCGGCTCATTCGAAGACCGCATGGGCAACGTTGCCTGCTGGAACACTGTGATGGACGAAGACCGTTATATGGTTAAGCGTTGGAATGAATTTATCTCCTCCTAAGCAAAACACACGAATGGCGAGCCACGGCAAAGGCCTGGCTCGCCAATTTTTACATATCAAGTAGGCAGCATTCGCTATGTCCAATCGGAATACCAAACCGTATCTCGAAGCTCTTCCTTATACCTCGATCCTGTTGTTGATTGTCGGAATTCCTATCGCGACACTTTTGACCATCAGCTTTTGGGAGACGGATGGTCTCCAACTCTATCCGAATTTTACGCTTGAGAATTACGAAGAAATATTCACGTCGAAACTAACTTTGAGTCTCTATTTACAAACGATCAAATACACAGTTTTGACGCTTGCCTTTTCCCTTGTGATTGGGTTTACGTGCTCATATTTTTTGGTTTTTTTCGTCAAATCACTCAAAATGCAGATCGCTCTGTTTTTGCTTTGCACGATCCCCTTCTGGACCTCGACAACCATCCGAATGATCTCTTGGGTGCCTTTTCTAGGTAAGGAAGGGATTTTCAATACAGCGGCTCAAGGAGTTGGATTGATTGATCAGCCGCTGGAATTTTTGCTCTTCTCAGATTTTGCAGTGGTGCTCACATACGTGCATCTCTTTACGCTGTTTATGATCGTTCCAATCTTCAATTCAATGTCGAAAATCAGCCCATCGGTGATTGAAGCTGCCAAAGATGCGGGAGCAAGTGATTTCGACGTTTTAGTCAATGTCATCATCCCATTAACTAAAACCGGAATAGCGCTTGGTTCCATATTTGTCGTGGCATTGGTCATGGGCGATTTCTTTGTTGTCCGTGTCATGAGTGGAGGGCAGAGTGCGTCTGTCGTATCTGCCATGAAGAATGATATTGACCAGCTTTACTATCCGCAGGCTGCCGCCATGGCCGTACTACTAATTGCGGTGGTATTGGCTTTTGTCTACCTAATCATGCGCGTCGTTGATATTCGCGCCGAGCTCGAACGCTAGGAAATCACTATGACATCTTCTACACGAGGTCTGACATTCTATTTTTTGGTGAGCTTCTTTGTGCTCTTCGTAGCCTTTCTTTATGGACCGATGCTGATCATTTTTGTCTTGTCGTTTCAAGGGCAACATGGGGGGCTGACCTTCCCCATGCGCGGTGTCTCTACTCATTGGTTTAGTGATCTTTTCACCAGTTCTCGCTATGGTGATTTAGGAGGGGCTCTGTCGCGGTCACTGATCCTCGGGGTCGCATCAATGGCCATTACGGTAGTGGCCTGTCTTTTTGCCGGGCTTGCTTTTCGAAAACGCTTTGTCGGATCTGGCATAATTTTCTATCTCGCCATCACCAGTCTTGTTGTGCCGGGAATCTTGCTGGGCCTTGGCTTAGGTCAATTGTTCCAAATCGTGGGGATACGCCTCAATTGGTTCACTTCTGGACTCGCGGCGCATCTGTCCTGGACGCTCCCCTTCGGCTTGCTCATCATGTTTGCGGTTCTCAATCGTTTCGATGGTGCTTGGGAAGAGGCTGCCAGAGACGCTGGTGCATCCCATTGGCAGACCCTGAAGCTTGTCACAATTCCGATTTTGTTCCCGGGTCTGATCGCGGTGTCGCTGTTCGGGTTCACACTTTCATATGATGAAATGCCACGCTCGCTGCTGACAGTAGGAGCCGACAATACATTGCCGATCGAAATTGCAAATATGACGTCGAATGTCACTACGCCAGCGCTTTACGCTATTGGGACAGTCACATCATTCATCAGCTTTGCCGTTATCGGGCTGGCCTTCCTGGCCATCATGGTCATTCAGAAACGCCGTGCCTGACAGGTGCACTGCAGAGATATTTGAGTTAGAGAGATAAAATGACAAAAACAGGTGAAATCCTTATCGAGCAGGTGACTAAAAGTTACGGGCCTGTAAACGCGGTTGATAACCTTGATCTTACAATTGAGGGCGGCTCCTACTGTTGTATGATCGGTCCGAGTGGTTGCGGAAAGTCGACTTTGCTACGGATGATTGCAGGTCACGAGACGCCGACGACCGGAACGATCAACATTGGTGGAAATGACGTCACGAATTTGCGTACGGGAAAGCGTGGCACCGCCATGATGTTCCAGAGCTACGCGCTTTTTCCTCATCTGTCTTTAACAGATAACGTCGCATTTTCGCTGAAACTGAATAAAGTCGGCAAAGCCGAGCGAAAAGAGCGCGGAAGAGAAATGTTGGATCGTGTGCAACTCTTGCATCTGGCCGATAGATTACCTTCAGAATTGTCTGGTGGTCAGCAACAACGGGTCGCCCTGGCGCGTGCCCTTATTACGAACCCACAAGTTTTGTTGCTGGATGAGCCTCTCTCTGCACTCGATGAATTCCTGCGTCTCAAAATGCGGGTCGAACTGAAGAGGTTGCAAAACGATCTCGGGATTACCTTTGTTCATGTTACCCACACACAGCCCGAAGCCATAGCGTTAGCTGACCAGGTTGTCGTGATGGATCACGGTGTTGTGGAGCAAACTGCCGCACCGCGGGAAATTTATGACCAGCCGCATAGCCCTTATATCGCGCGGTTCATGGGCGGTCAGAACGTTATCTCTGGAATGGTCGATTCCAATAACGCTGAGGGCACTGTGATTATAGACGAAGCAGGAAACCACTATGCCGCCAAATGTGCTGACAATCTGAATGCGGGTGATGAAGCAAAATTCGCGGTGCGCCGAGACAGAATTAGGATCAGCACGCAGGCTGATGGGCACGAGAACGCATTGACTGGGAAAGTGACCGATCTTGAATATCAGGGTACTTTTGTGAAGGTTAGCATTGAAACGTGGGGGCGGGACGAGTTCATTGTTCATTTGCCCGATGATGTGTTTTTTGACTCGCCACTGGAAAATGGCCAGATGGTCACTGCGCATTGGAACAGTAATCAGAATTTCCATTTGCTTGGCACCAACGATTCCACGGGTAACCCGGCAGAGGATCACGGTTGATGCCAAAGGTAGCCGTGCTGTCCCTAGGAGGTACCATTGCCATGGGGGCAAAGGGTGAAGCAGGTGGGGTAACCCCTTCTCTGACGGCTGAAGATCTGGTATCGGCTGTATCTGATCTGTCAGAAGCAGCTGATCTTGAAGCGATCCAGATTTGTAACCTTCCAAGCCCAGAGATTTCATTGAGGGAACTGTCCATGGTGGTGAATGAAATCAATGCGCTGGAAGAACGCGGTTTTGACGGCGTTGTGATTACCCAAGGCACAGATACAATCGAAGAGACCTCTTGGGTACTCGATCTGTGTAGCCACACGTCTATGGCTGTCATTGTAACCGGCGCGATGCGAAATCCAACCCAACCCGGCGCTGATGGCCCTGCTAACCTTCTTTCTGCGGTTCAGGTTGCCGCAAGCGAGGATGCAAAAGGCGTCGGTACGCTTGTGGTGTTTAACGATCAGATTCATGCTGCCCGATTTGTGCAAAAAACCCACACCAGCAACGTCGCCGCATTCACGTCGCCAGCCTGTGGTCCCGTGGGCTGGATGACTGAAGGTGTCGCTAATTTGCCGTTTAGTTTCACTAAAACGAGTGGTTTCATTATCCCGCCAGATCCGGTGGTCCCGAAGATATCCATCATCAAACCGGGATTGAACGAAGATGGGTCTCTGATTGATGCCGTTGTGTCAGTCGGACTGGATGGCATCATTCTAGAAGCATCCGGTGGTGGTCATGTGTCGTCAGTCATCGCGGACGCTGTTGAGCGCGCTGCCAGAAAAATCCCTGTTGTCCTGAGTTCTCGGACGAGGGCAGGGAGTGTTCTGAGCGGTACGTACGGCTTTGTCGGGGCGGAAATAGATCTGCTCTCGCGGGGGCTGATCTCTTCGGGGTATCTGGATGCCTGTAAAGCGCGCATTATGGTGATGCTCTCGCAGATGTGCGGCGAAGATCTGCATAAAATGACTGAACGATTTATGAAAATGAATGCTGGATATGCCATCAATCAGCGGTGAGGTTGAAAATGTCGGGTGATGAAGATTGTCGTTAGATGATGTGATTGGTCGCAAAGCCGGTGAATAGTTGGTAAAGAATGTTTTAGTAAGGGACGGCTCCGGTGGGCTGCAGATTTGGTATCCGGAGTCCGCAGACGATTTTTAAGTGTTGAAGTCCTATCAATCTAAAAAGGCTTTAATAAACAGAGCTGGCAACCAGATCTTTCCTATCGCAGGATCATTATCCTGCCGATAAATGTCATTTAGGTAGATTTATAAGAAAGCTCACGAAGTGAGTGGCTGGGGAACGTGGACTCGAACCACGATTGACGGAGTCAGAGTCCGTTGTCCTACCATTAGACGATTCCCCACCAGCATTGCGCAGAGGCAATTGGTCAGTGGCGGTTTGACTACCAAGCCCTGTGTGGGTTGTCAATGATGTTAAATCTGCAGAACTTAAATATTATGTGAAATTTTATACAGAAAGCTGATACTCTAGGGGAAATTGGCCTTAGTGCCTGAAATTTTGCTCCTGGAGGGCAGCTTGAGTGACAGTAATGAATAGTCCGCAATGGAGGCGGGACGCTCGAAGACGATATCGAAAAAAAGGAAGTGGCCGACCAGGGGGACAAGGCAGATGGTCCCACACATATGGCGCCGTTGACCTAGGAACTAACAATTGTCGTTTGTTAGTGGCAAAACCTGAAGCGCGTAGCTTTCGGGTAATCGATAGCTTCTCGCGTATTGTTCGGTTGGGGGAAGGAGTCAGTCAGACAGGGCGATTGTCTGATGATGCCATGAACAGAACCCTGGAAGCCTTAAAAATTTGCGCGGGGAAAATGGAAAAGCGGGGCGTGTCTCGTATGCGTTGCGTGGCGACCGAGGTGTGCCGTAAAGCGGATAATAGCGAAGAATTCCTTGCCCGTGTTGCAGAAGAAATTGGGATAAAGCTCGATATCATCACAACACAGGAGGAAGCGGGCTTGGCGGTCGAAGGCTGCTCGCCTTTGCTGGATTACCGCAATAATAATGCGCTGGTGTTTGATATTGGCGGGGGCAGCACTGAGCTTGCTTGGTTGAAGTTGGGACAAAATCAGCAAAATGAAGTGATCGGTTGGACGTCCATTCCTTATGGTGTCGTGTCCTTAACGGAACGTCATGGAGATACGGCTCAATCAAAAAATGCCTATGAAGATATGATTTCAGATGTAATGGAACATATTAATGTTTTTGAAGCAGAACATAATATTGCTGAAAGCATTAAAAAGGGCCGGGTACAAATGCTTGGAACTTCTGGCACAGTGACCACGTTAGCGGGTGTTCATTTTGGATTAAAACGGTATAACAGGCGCCAAGTGGACGGCGCGTGGCTGAATACCAAAAAGATGATTGAAATTTGTGAGCGGTTAGCCGTTAGCAATTATGAAGAACGTGCGCTTGAGCCCTGCATAGGGGAAGAGCGCGCTGATCTTGTGGTTTCAGGATGCGCTATCGTTCAAGCCATGCACAAAAAATGGCCGGTTAAGAAACTTCGTGTTGCCGATAGAGGCGTTCGCGAAGGATTGTTATTTGGTTTGATGAAGGCGGCTGACAAAGAGCAAGAGGCTCAAAAGTTGGCTAATGAGATAAAATCTGCAGAAGAGTTGAGATCATGAGTGAATTCGGTGACAAAAAGAAGAGCGGTGGAAAGAGTAGCACCTCGACCACAGGGCGTCTTCTTCACACCAAGGTAAAATCAGCGCGTGGTCGTAAAAACTCTTCTACCCTTTGGTTGGAACGACAGTTGAATGACCCCTATGTGGTTGAGGCGCGGACACGCGGTCTTCGATCCCGTGCGGCGTTTAAATTGATGCAGTTGGATGACCGCTATAAACTTTTGAAACCTGGGGATTCTGTTGTAGACCTTGGAGCCGCACCGGGCGGTTGGACACAGGTTGCCGTAGATCGTGTTGGCTCAATAAAAGGTAAGGGTCAAGTTCTTGCCCTTGATATCCTTGAAATGGATCCCATAAAGGGAGCTGAAGTCATTCAGCTTGATTTCACAGCAGATGATGCGGACACCAAAGTTAAAAGTTTACTTGGGGGCCCTGTCAACGCAGTGATCTCTGATATGGCGGCTCCGACAACGGGGCATAAGCAAACGGATCATTTGCGCATTGTGTTTATGTGCGAGCTGGCCCTTGATTTTGCCGTGGATGTATTGGCTCCTGATGGTGTATTCATCGCGAAGGTTCTTAAAGGCGGGACAGAAAATCAATTGCTTGATTTGCTCAAACGTAATTTTAAAAATGTACGCCATGCAAAACCAGAAGCAAGTCGTCCAGATTCGCGTGAAGCCTATGTTGTGGCTACGGGATTTAGAGGGAAGAATTAAAATTTTCTACTGTTTTGTTGTGCCTCTACGCCGTGCTTAATGACGGTGTAGGGCCAGCTTTGATGACGGCAACAATAAAAAATGAGGCTGGTTGATATTTACTCTAGGAATTTCAAATCTTGACTGTATGATTGCGCTGCAATTCCCAAGGAGTTGCTATGAAAATCAGAGAAGCCCTAACTTTCGACGATGTATTGCTGCAACCTGCAGCCTCAGACATCCTCCCCGCGCAAGTCAATACTGCCTCCCGCTTGACCCAGAAGATTGAACTGGGCATTCCCTTGATCTCCAGTGCCATGGATACAGTTACAGAAGCCAAAATGGCGATCGCTATGGCGCAGGCCGGTGGTCTTGGTGTTATCCATAAAAATCTGTCTATAGAAGAACAAGCGAATGAAGTGCGTCGCGTTAAGAAGTTCGAAGCAGGCATGGTGGTTAATCCGGTAACAATTTCACCAGAGGCTCCCTTGTCAGAAGCCTTGCACTTGATGCAGATTCACAAAATATCAGGTATCCCGGTAACTGAACCGAAATCCGGCAAGCTGGTTGGTATTTTGACGAACCGTGACGTTCGTTTTGCAACGGATGCAAGTCAGGCTGTTTACGAGTTGATGACACGCGATAGTCTGGTCACGGCGAAAGAAGGTGCCGGTCAGGAAGAAGCCAAGTTTTTGCTTCACAAACACCGCATTGAGAAGTTGTTGGTGGTTGACAAGAACTATCGCTGTATAGGTTTGATTACTGTTAAAGATATTGAACGCTCTACCCTCTATCCAAATGCCAGTAAGGATGAGCAGGGACGTCTGCTTGTAGCTTCCGCTGTGGGAATTGGTGACGATGGTATTGAGCGGGCAGAAGAGCTAATTCATGCCGGCGTGGACGTGCTAGTAGTTGATACTGCCCATGGGCATTCAGCCGGAGTATTGAAATCTGTAACGAAAATTAAGGCGTTAAGCAGCTCAGTTCAGGTCATCGGCGGTAATGTGTCAACTGCCAGTGGCACAGAAGCCTTGATCGGTGCAGGCGTTGATGCCGTTAAAGTAGGGATTGGACCCGGTTCTATCTGCACAACCCGCATTGTTGCAGGTGTCGGTACGCCCCAATTAACGGCAGTTATGGATGCGGCGGAAGTTGCGCAGAAAAAGAATATTCCCGTTATCGCAGATGGAGGCATTAAAACGTCGGGCGATTTGGCGAAGGCTCTGGCCGGTGGCGCAAACTGCGCCATGATTGGCTCCTTGCTTGCCGGGACGGATGAAAGCCCCGGAGAGGTTTTCTTGTATCAAGGCCGATCCTTTAAATCTTATCGTGGCATGGGATCTTTAGGGGCGATGGCGCGCGGTTCTGCTGATCGGTATTTCCAGGAAGAAGTTAAGGACAATTTGAAGCTGGTGCCCGAAGGAATTGAAGGTCGTGTGCCGCATCGTGGTCCAGCAAATGCAGTTGTTCATCAATTGGTGGGTGGTCTTAAGGCTGCAATGGGGTATACAGGCAGTCCGACAATTTCTGAAATGCAGAAAAATGCATCTTTTGTGCGGATTACCAATGCGGGCCTCAAGGAAAGTCACGTTCATGACGTGGCGATTACCCGTGAAGCCCCTAATTACCGCCAAGGTTAAGTATAAGGACTATATGTAATGACTCCCTCAGCTCGGTTAAGCTCTGTTATTGAGTTACTTGATAAAATTATGAGTGAAGCCGGGCCGGCGGAGCATGAAGTGCGGGCGTATTTTCGCGCCCGTCGCTATGCTGGGTCAAAAGATAGGCGTTGGATCACGGAATTTTTATATGTGATTTTTCGCCGTATGGGTGAGATCGATTGGATTGTTGAGCAATTGGCGCTAGAGCCGTCAAACCGCTCACGCGCTCTTTGCGCCATGATTGTCGTGGAAACTGTTTCGGTGGAGCAGCTGCAAGAAGGTTATTTTGAAGGGCCTCATGCCGGCCCAGTTTTGGAAGAGGCAGAAATTGAGGCTCTAGGCAAGTTGGATGCACTGGATCTGTCTGCAATGCCAGATCACGCTAAAGAGAATTTTCCGGAATGGATTACGAGTATTTTATCAGCGCAATTTGGAAGTAAAGCTCCGGCTGTTATGCAGTCCTATCAGGGGCGGGCTCCTTTAACTCTTCGCGTAAATAGCTTGAAGGGCGAGCGGGAAGAAGTTCTTCGTATCCTGAGCGAAGATGATATTGAAGCCGAGCCTACTGCTTTATCCCCTCATGGCATTATCCTTAAAGGTCAGGTGAATATTGCCTCTCATCAGGTTATGCAATTGGGGTTAGTTGAAATTCAAGATGAAGCCGCGCAAATTTCATCGCTTTTGACTTGTGCGACAGCTGGAATGCAGGTGGTTGACTATTGTGCCGGGTCAGGCGGAAAGTCTTTGGCGATTGCTGCTGAAATGGATAATAGCGGAGAGATTTACGCTTTTGACGTCAGTTTACGTCGCATGAAAGATTTGTCTGCGCGCAGAAGACGAGCCGGTGCCGTTATCATTCAAGCAAATGTTATTTCAGACGAAAATCCTCTTGAGGAGGCCGTTGATAGATTAAAGGGCCAAATGGATAGGGTCTTTGTCGATGTCCCCTGTAGTGGGTCGGGGACTTGGCGTCGCCAACCCGATCAAAAATGGACTTTTTCAGAAGAGAAGCTGGATAATCTAGTCACATTACAAAAGAGCATTCTGAAAAAAGCGGCAAAACTTGTAGCCCCCGGTGGTCGCTTGGTATACGCGACATGCTCAATTTTTGATGCTGAAAATTCCGATCAAATCTCGACTTTCCTAAAGGGAAATCCTGAATTTTCACTCATACCCGTGTCTAAAGTCTGGGAAGATGCAGGGCTTCAGGGTAATCGGTCTGAGGAGATGTTAAGATTATCTCCTGATGAGTTTGGTACGGATGGCTTTTTCACTGCAATACTTTGTAGGTCGGCTTAACGTCAGCGCATATCACAGGATTTTGTTCGAATAAACTGTGACTGAAGACACGCATCATCATTATGGGGTGGTTTGAATACTTGGTATAGTTCTATAATGAAACATCAAACGCGTACTTTTTGTTTCATTTAGAATGATCAAGGTGTAGCCCCATGAAATTTCGGCGCTTTTTTTTGTTGATGTACACTATCGCTGCCACACAAATGCTGATGACACAGGTTGTTTTTGGTATGGGAAGTGATTCTGGTTCTTCAAATGTGGCAAAGCCAGCCTTGAATGTCGATTTTGAAGCTGGCAAAAAAGCAATTGATCAAAGTGACTGGGCGGGGGCAATCTCGTCATTTGGTAAAGTCATTGCTATTGATCCAAAGAATGCCGATGCCTTTAATTATTTGGGATATGCTAATCGTCAATTGGGGGATTATCAAAAGGCATTTGGTTATTACAATAGTGCCCTACGTCTGAACCCAAACCATAAAGGGGCGAATGAATATATTGGCGAAGCTTATTTAAAGCAGGGTGATCTTGCCAATGCGGAGAAGCATTTGTCCAAGCTGGATGATATTTGTACTTTTGGCTGCGCTGAATATTCGCTATTGAAAAGAGCTGTTGCCGATTATAAGCAAAAAAACGGATAACTTTTTTTAAGCATTCTGAGGTTGCTTCTCTTTCGCGCGCGGAAGGTACAGTTTTACGGTCGTACCGGTATTGGGGTGACTTTCAACACATACGTGGCCGCCGGATTGCTTGGCAAAACCAAACACCATGCTTAATCCTAGTCCGGTTCCTTTTCCCACATCCTTGGTTGTGAAAAAAGGCTCGAATACTTGTTTGGATGTTGCCTCATCCATGCCTGTCCCAGTATCCTTGACGGAGAGCATTACATATTCACCAGGCGGTAAGTCATCTATGTTTTTCAGGCTTGAATAATACTCAACATGGTTGGCAATAGTTATGGTTAGTGCGCCACCATTTGGCATAGCGTCACGGGCGTTATTTGCCAAATTCAAAATCGCATTTTCAAGTTGGCCCAAATCTCCTAATGCTTTCCACAGATTGTCGTCATGTTCCACTTCAATCTGAATGTCTTCTCCCAAGCTGCGGTCAATAATGGTGATTATACCCGTAAGTCCCTCTAACAAATTAAGAGATGTGGGTCGGAGTGTTTGTTTGCGGGAAAAGGCCAATAGTTGTTGAGTGAGTTCTGCGCCTCGTATCGCCGCCTTATCAATTACTTTCAATTGCTGGCATTCTTCATACCCGAATTCTTCAGCTTGTTCCTGGAGAAGCTCAACATTGCCAAGAATGATGGCAAGGAGGTTATTGAAGTCATGTGCTATGCCGCCCGTTAGGCGTCCAATAGATTCCATTTTTTGGGATTGGCGTAACTGATCTTCTATTTGCTGGCGAACTGTGACATCTCGACCAACACCACGATACCCTTGAAACTCGCCACTACTGTTAAATATTGGCTTTCCCGAAATGGATAGAAACCTGTCCTCTCCCTTTGGGTGTCGCATTGTATGTAGGATATCGATAAAGGAATGTCGTGATTTTAGAAATGAATCGGTGTTTTCACGCGTCCAGTTTTTACCAGAAGGATGGATGAAATCAGAAAACTGGGACCCTAAAAGTTCCTTACTAGACCGACCGGACATTTGTAGTCCCCGGTCTGACACGTAACTTAGATTATATTCTTTATCCATTTCCCACATCCAGTCGGATGCAGATTCTGTGAAGTCCCGGAATTTTTCTTCGTTTCTTTTAAGTTCCATTTCGGCGTGGGCTTGCTGGGTTACATCAGTGAAAGTCGACAAGAAACCTCGGCCGGGAATCCAGCGTGCTTCGATGTCCAATATGGTGCCGTCAGGTCTAGCCCGTTGAAAATGCAGATGTGTTTGATTGAGGATAATGTCTGACCAATTTTGGTAGATAGCATGGATATCACCCTTACCATATTCTCCGCGCATGGCATTGAAATAGACAATGTCTCTATAAGTTGTTTCCGGATTGCTAAATTCTTCAGGCAAGTCCATCAATTCAAAATAGCGTTTGTTGGTCAGTTGTACATTCAGGTTTTTATCGAGGAGCAAAATCCCTTGCTTTGAGGACTCCATGACCAGAGAAATCAGATCATTCTTGTCTGTGACCAGATGTTCTGCTTCTTGGCGACGTTTAATCTGGCTTTGGAAATCAATAATCCGGGGAAACCAATAATAGACACCTAATGTTGTGAGGATGCCTCCTGGGATATAGAAAGCGGTTCGAATGTAGGGAAGGTTTTCAATGCCGATAAACGCTGCCAAATACCCTTGTAGCGGTGTGTGGGTCAGGTAATTCAATATGACGCCAAATGAAATCACGATAAGCCCCGAGGCAAGCAAGGTCAAACCACGTTCTCGAGGAATTAAAGCCCATAAATGATAGAAGAATGCGATTGGAAACGCGGCAATAACCAGCACTTCCAGTAATTCTGAATTAATATATGACAACGCTACAAAATCACCCAGTTTAAGACTTTAATCTTATTCTTACTAAACATTACCTAACTGCAGAAAGGTTCCCTGTACGACAGATCTGCATAGGTTGAGTAATGGTTTCTAATATTAGGGGAACTTTAACTTTACTTTTGCTACTTGTATAGGAAAAAATGGTTGTAAAAAAATAGGAGAATGTCACTGGACAAGAGAGGCAACTGTGTTTAAGAACCGGCTATGAAAAATAGCATCTTGATCATTGACTTCGGAAGTCAGGTCACCCAGCTTATCGCGCGCCGGGTCCGCGAAGCGGGGGTTTATAGTGAAATCGTTCCTTTCAACACGGCTGAAGAAAAGCTAAAGACGTTTGAGCCAAGTGGCATCATTCTCTCTGGTGGGCCTGCATCCGTTATTGGAGACGAGACACCACGAGCGCCAGAGCGTGTATTCCAAATGGGAATTCCCGTCCTTGGAATTTGTTACGGTCAGCAAACCATGTGCGCCCAGTTAGGCGGACGGGTTGAGGAACCTGAACACAAGGAATTTGGCCGCGCTACCCTAGAAATTGTTAAAGAATGTCGATTGTTCGATGGCTTTTGGGACGTTGGGTCGAGTGATCAGGTTTGGATGAGCCACGGAGATACCGTAACCGAGATCCCACAAGGATTTACAACGGTCGCGACTTCCAAGGGCGCACCCTTTGCCGCCATCGCAAACGAAGATAAAAACTTCTACGCAGTTCAGTTCCATCCCGAAGTGGTGCATACGCCCCGTGGCGCCGATCTTTTATCGAACTTCGTCCACAAAATTTGTGGATTGAAAGGCGATTGGACTATGGCGGCCTTTAAAGAACAGGCCATCAATTCTATCCGTAATCAAGTGGGTGATGCGAAAGTTATTTGCGGCCTTTCTGGGGGCGTGGACAGTTCCGTTGCTGCTGTCCTTATTCATGAAGCAATTGGGGATCAACTCACTTGTGTGTACGTGGATAACGGCTTAATGCGTACAGGAGAATCTGAACAAGTAGTCAGGGTTTTCCGGGATCAATATAATATCCCCCTTATTCATCGCGATGCATCTGATCTGTTCCTTAAGGAATTAGAAGATGTTGATGACCCTGAAAAGAAACGAAAAGCAATCGGTCGTGTCTTTATTGAAGTTTTCGATGAGGAAGCTGGTAAAATCGGTGGTGCTGCATTTTTAGCGCAAGGAACTTTGTATCCAGATGTGATTGAATCGGTCTCTTTTGCCGGTGGTCCAAGCGTTACTATCAAGTCTCATCATAATGTGGGCGGGTTACCCGATCACATGAAACTCAAATTGCTGGAACCTTTCCGCGAATTATTTAAAGATGAGGTTCGCGAACTTGGCCGTGAATTGGGTATGGCATCTGAGCTTGTCGATCGCCATCCATTTCCAGGGCCAGGGCTTGCTATTCGTTTGCCCGGTGCCATAACTCGGGACCGGCTTGATATTTTGCGAAAAGCAGATGTTATTTATCTCGATGAAATTCGTAAAGCAGGCCTTTATAATGAAATTTGGCAGGCATTTGCCGTCTTACTTCCAGTCCGGACTGTGGGTGTGATGGGCGATAACCGGACATATGAATATGTCTGTGCGCTTCGTGCTGTAACCTCAACCGATGGCATGACTGCCGATTACTATCCCTATGAACATGAATTTCTTGGTCGTGTTTCAACGCGCATCATAAATGAAGTTCAAGGCATTAACCGGGTCGTGTATGACACAACATCAAAACCGCCGGGAACTATTGAGTGGGAGTA
>Ga0209826_1002000_pt1 | contig 13732 bp, 10 predicted proteins | sample GOMGulsemesocosm_5_FD_184637 | JGI IMG/M metagenome (GOLD analysis project Ga0209826, IMG submission 184637) | Methane-oxidizing microbial communities from mesocosms in the Gulf of Mexico - GOM15C Gulf of Mexico (SPAdes) (version 2) | ecosystem: Environmental > Aquatic > Marine > Cold seeps... | reverse complement strand
ATAACGACAGAGTTGCAGAAAACGCTATCTTGATGAAACCCTTTCATGAGATAGAGTTGCGCTAGATCCTCATGTAAACGCCCTTCTTTAATGCCATTGGCGGCATAATGTCTAAAATAGGGATCCGCTTCGGCGAATACCCGATCCCAGTCCGCGTTCATCATCAAAAATGTAAGCGTAACCCCCATCATATTGCCGTCTTGGTCACCCAGCGTAAAAGGCACACCGGCTTTTGCTGAAATATCGCCATCGCCAGAACAGTCAATAACCATTTTGGCCTCAATTATATGGGAGCCGGTACGGTCAAAATACTCAACTGCTGAAATCCGATCTCCATCCATTATTGGTGAGATAGCAGTCGAATTCACATGAACTCTCACACCGGCTTCTTCGAGCATTTCGAACATTGTTACCGTCGCGATATCATGGTCATACTGAATTTCTGAGCCGAAATTCTCTAATGTGCAAAGTCTTTTCTCTGCAGCAGGCGGTTCCATTGCAATCAGCCGATCTGCTAGCTCCATCATCAATCCACCAATGGGTGCATCGCATGGATAGGCAGCTCCCCACGGCATCCCCGGACAAAAAGCCATAACACCGCCAACTTTATTGCCAGCCTCAAGAAGACAAACATCAAGCCCCAGTCTACCCGCGGCGACAGCAGCACCGAAACCAGCAGTCCCCCCTCCGATAATCACGACATCGGCTGTTTGATGTTCCTTTGTTTTCATTTTTTCTTCCTACAATTCGATCATCCGCCGGAGTAGCGGCCTGTATTCGGGACATAGCGAAACAATAATAATGGCACCGTTGGGCTTTCTATCTCCCAAATGACACTTACTATCTTGGAGCTTTCGAAATCGCAAGAATTCACAAACTGGCGAACTATTTTAAATGCCAGCGAAGCCTTAGTCGTATTTTCGCACCAGAGAATATGCCCTTGTAAAGCAGCTGCACCCTCGTTTTTTATGAGTGTAGGAGAGCTAGTCTCGGTAAGAACTATCCTTCTCATCCAACATAGACTTCAAATATTCAAAATGGGCGAAGGAAGCCCCTTGAAATGCGTTCCAGCTTTCTGCCGTTTTCACCGCTAATTCGTGAGACATCACCTTTAGAGGCTGCCCGGTTGAATATGCCAAAACCATCGTTTTGCAAGCTTTTTCAAGATAATAGAGATCTTCGAATGCTTCGGCAATTGTCTCACCAATAACAGTAACCCCATGATTGCCCATCATTAATACTGATTTATCACCGATAGAATTCATAATCCGGCGCCCTTCTTCATCGCTATCAGCTATCCCGCCAAAATTATTATCGTAGGTAATTTTCCCATAAAATCGCGCTGTATTGTTATCAATTGGCAGAATACTCGGATTTTTTAGTGTCGACAGAACTGTTGCATAAGTCGGATGGACATGAAGAATAACGCGAGCGGATGAGATTGCTCTATGCAAATTCCCATGGATACTCCAAGCTGAAATATCAGGCGCCTCATCACTTTGCATGATATTTGGATCTTCACTATCGAGAAGCTGTAGATTGCTTGCTGTCACTTTAGAAAAATGCATCCATCGACGGTTCATTAGAAATTTCTGGCCGTCTTCGGACACCGCGGCACTAAGATGGTTGGCAACGGATTCGTGCATATCAAATTCGTGGATAAGCCTGAAAGCAGCGGCTAAATCGACACGTAGATCAGTTCCGGACATCTATTTTTTATCCTTAAGCTCAGTTTTCACACATTTAGCGAATGTTCCTTAGAGTATTTTGCCCGAAGCACACGATAAGTGCTTCGAAGATCTCCTCGGCCTACATAGCATCCACGCAAGAACCTGTCTCCGCTCCCGTCTTTAAATGAGGAGCGACCATGAACAATGCGGTGATTGTCAAAAACAATACACTCGCCTCCATTAAGGCGAAACTTCATTAAAAATTGTGGATCCTGCATCATTTGCCCAAATTTGCGAAAAGCAGGATAAAAAACATCGAGGACACGTTGTGGAAGATCAAATATATCGGAAAGATGTTGGCTAAAATTAATACCGCTTACTTCTCCATTATCCTCATCAATTTCAATTATTCTTTGCTTTGCGCGCACATCGTGATGTTTCGTTGTGTAGCGAAAAGGCACCTTATAGCTGGTTAGAATTTTAAAATATTCAGGATATTCGTCCTTCAAAGCATTCGCCACCGAGACAGCATCGACAAAAAGGCTGTCGCCGCCTTCGGCATTATTTGTTCGGCAATGTAAAAACTGAATTCCAGGCGCAAGTTCTTCTGGCGGCAAATCGGTATGTAATTCCAGCGCCCTACTGGTATAGGCAAGGTTTTCAGGATTTTTTTTGGAAAAAACATCAAAGGCGTAACCAGAAAAAGAAGGACGCACCACACCAATCAATTCACAAAGTTGCTCCAGTTCTTCGTTAGAGGATGGCATTTTTTGAACAAGAGCAACCCCTTCATCCAGTAGTTTTTCCGTCCAGTCTGCAACACGTGCAGGATTTTCCAGCAATTCGTCAAAGTCGAAACGAGCCATTCTCTTGTAATGGTCACAATACCAAGGGGTCCTGTTACGAATAGCTAAATCTTCGTGAGACCGCTCCTTATACCAGCGTACTAACCAGGACAGTTCAAATCGGCTTTCATGACCATCATGCCAAATGATATTCAAGGCATGATCATCTGCGACAACTTGATTGACATGAATGTCATCGGGCTCATCAAGTATGTCGAATATGCGTTCCTGCGTTATATCATCCCATGAACTAGGACAATTATCTCGCAGCCAGTAGTAATTGAAATAGGCAATTTCGCCTTCAATAGGAATTTCCAAACCTTCATTCAATAAGGAGACACGCATCAAACTTCACTCCTTCAACATAAAATTTGTCAATTTACTCAACCGGAAAAGCATTAAGTCAGGCTCCTAAACTAATCCACGCAGATTTGCTTTGAGTATATCCAAGCAAACACTCAATGGATTTATCCCGCGTATTTCCAGATTGTTTATATCCACCAAAAGGTTGGGTCATATCGCCATCCCCAAAGCAATTGACCCACAGGACGCCTGCTTCTACCGCTTTAACCATCCGATGTGCCCGGTTCAGGTCTTGTGTCCAGACACTAGCCGCAAGGCCATAATCACTGTCATTGGCAATGGCAATGGCCTCCTCTTCACTCTGGAATGGAATAACCGTCGCGACAGGCCCAAATATTTCTTCACGGGCAATAAGCATGCGATTATCTACGTTATTGAACAAGGCAGGTTGAACAAAGGTGCCTTGTTCCATTCCTTCAGGAATATGACCACCAATCAACAGCTCGGCCCCTTCGGCAACCCCCTGCTTGATTTTATTAAGGACATCTTGTTGATGGGATCGGTTGACAAGTGGGCCCAAAGTCGTCTTTGGGTTCAGCGGATCTCCCGGCTGGTAGGCCTGTTGGCTTTTTTCAATGAATTTACCGATGAAGGCATCTTGTATGTCCCTGTGTACGAGGAGGCGTGACCCAGCGTTACAGACTTGACCGGCATTATCAAAAATCCCGCCTATAGCAAATTCGACAGCTTTATCAAGATCCTCCAGATCAGGCATAAAAATCTGAGGACTTTTTCCTCCGGTCTCCAGCGCAACCCGCTTTAGATTGGACTGACCTGCATAGGTCATGATCATCTTCCCAGTCGAAGTTGAACCGGTAAAACTGATTTTTGCGACATCCGGGTGCAAGGCAAGAGCCTTGCCTGCTATATGTCCCATTCCGTTCACAACGTTAAAAACACCCGCTGGGCCACCGGCGGAGATAAATAATTCAGCAAGTTTCAAACAGCTTAACGGCGCTCGTTCAGAAGGTTTTAAGACAACGCAATTTCCAGCGGCAAGCGCAGGCGCTACTTTCCAAACGGCCATTAACATCGGGTAATTCCACGCAGAAATCGCACCAACAATGCCGAGCGGTTCTTTCAATATCATATGCAGTGCGTTTGCTGCGGTATTCGTTACAGAGCCCGAAATCTTATCAATACATTCGGCAAAATAGCGAAATGAAACAATCACTTCTGGCAGATCAATTGTCAAAACATCTGTGATGGGTTTGCCCATATCCAAACATTCCAACAAAGCTAATTCTTCAGAATTCTCGTCAATCAATTCGGCCAACCGGATCAGTATTGCCATGCGATCTCGTGGGTCCATAAAGCGCCAAGAGCCTTCGTTCCACGCACTTTTCGCTGAAGCGACCGCTCTATCAATATCATTTCCGTCCCCACAGGAAACTGATGCGATGATCTCTCTAGTCGCTGGATTTATGCTATCAAAGCACACACCAGATTTCGCATCCGTATAGGCACCATTTATAAATAGTCCCGTTTCGATTTTCAGCCCAGCGGCTTTGCTTTTCCACTCAGCGAGTGTCAGAGTTTTGGAATCGTCAAGTTCCATACTTATTCCTCGGATCAACTTTTAGCATTCAAACTATGTATTTCGGTGAGCTGGAATGACCTCAGCGCCTATTTCTTCAGGCTCATCATCCACCATTTCAGCGGGAAAACCCGGAGCAACAACATCAACACCGCAGGCATCTTCCAGCCTGCGAATAATATTTGGCGATAGCTCCCGCGCACCATAACGCTCTTGGCCATCCTTAAATATATCAAGAATTAAAGGAGAAATTTCCAAAGGAACGTCATGATCCCTACCCAGCGCATCAAATAATCCGACGTCCTTAATAACGAGATCCATTGTGAAGCTGATGTCTCGACTGCCGTTCAGAATTACTTGAGACTCAGTTTCGTGAACGAATGAGTTACCGGACGAAATTTTGATCGCTTCATAAGTTGTATTGAGATCCATACCCGCTTTTTTGGCGACCGTTAGCGCCTCAGCTATTGAACACAGATTTACTGTTGCCAAATAGTTAGTGAGGACTTTGAGAACTGAAGCACTTCCAATCGGCCCGGTATGTAGAACCCGGCGCCCCAAGACAGTAAGCAGAGGTAGTACCGTCTCGAACGCGTCACGATCACCACCAGCAAAAATCGAAATATTGCCCGTTGCTGCACGGTGGCAGCCACCTGATACAGGTGTCTCCAGCGCAAAAGCCCCTGTTTTCTCAACAAGTCCTGCTAATCTTTTTACTTCGGAATTGTCAGTTGTGCTCATTTCTAACCAAATTTTTCCGGCCGACAATCCTGCAATCACACCATCGTCGGCCTCCATTACCTGAGCGCACGCGGCAGGGGATGGAAGGCAAGTAAAGATCAAATCTACGGATTCAGCCATAGCTTTTGGCGTATCTGCCCAAGAGGCCCCTTGATCAAGAAACGGTTGTGCAGCGGCACGATCCAGATCATGAACTGTCAAATCATACCCATTGCGTAGTAGGCTCCCCGCCAACTTACCGCCGACATTTCCAAGACCAATAAATCCGGCTTTCATTCCCATTCCTTTTTTCAAGATCATTTCCTGCGAAATTAACTCGCATATCTGATATCGAGAAAATCTAGGCTTTGACAATCAAGGCAACAATTGAATATTTTTAGTTAATTGGTAAATTTAATTTTCCAATTGTTTACTACCCTCATTGCGTGAGTGTCGCCTATGTCGAAGAAGATTGATTTACGAAAAATTCCACCGTTGAATTCTTTAAAGGGTTTCGAAGCGACCGCCCGTCTTTTGAGTGTTAGAGGGGCAGCAAAGGAACTTAATCTCACACATCCTGCGGTTACCCATCAAATTCGATCTTTGGAGGAAAACCTGAATGTTAAACTGTTTAGGCGGGATGGCCGAAATATTGCCATAACGAAGGAGGGAAAACTCTATTACCCGTATGTAAAAGAGGCACTAGCGAAACTGATTGAAGGCGCTGATGTTCTAAACTTGAAATTTTTGGAACATCCAATAAAGGTTCAATCTTATATTACGAACTCTATACGCTGGTTAGCCCCAAGACTTCCAAAATTCAGGGCCGAACATCCAAAAATCCAATTGCAACTTATAACTTCAAACAATGATTGGGAATTTGACGAAGATCACGCAGATATCGGGTTAATCTTCAACGATGCTGAAATTCCGCCTCATTTGAGCTGGACCAAATTATTTAATGCGGTCTTGTTTCCTGTCTGTAGCCCTGAACTAATAAGAGGAAATCCCCCGATCATAAAACCAAGTGATTTTCTGAACTATCCATTACTGGCAGTTTATACTGAGGCCTGGAGCTGGGAAAAATGGTTTGAAGCCATTCAGAGCGAGCCCGCGAAAATCACGCGTCCCATTCTGGTTGATACATTGGCAATGGCTCTTGAAATGGCCATTAAGGGTGAAGGGGTTGTATTGGTCAACGGACCATCCGCCGAGGATTACTTAGCATCAGGTCAGCTTGTTCGACCTGTGGATAATCAAATCGATGTAGAGGGTGAATGGGGCGTGATTTGTTCAAAAACTATCAGAAACACACCTCGCGTCACTGCTGTTATTGACTGGCTTCAGAAAGAAGCTGACCTATCAGATTGGTCATAGCCTATTGAGCAAATTAAACACTTCGTTTTGTATTTAGTGCATCGATCACTTCACCCTGCTAGCCAGCTAACTCTTATAAATAGTAACCGACTAAAACCGTAAGGTCACCCGTACGCCACATAAATGCTTGTTTATCTTCGATTTTTTCCGATACAGGATTTTTGATGGTGTAGAGATATTCTTCAATTGAATCCGTTCTGGAATTTTCAATCAAACCTTTTACAAAAAACCGATCTTTTGCATCTTTTCGATCTCGTAAGTCTTCGTTTTTTGGATAGATATTCCGGGGATCAATGATAAAATGGCCTTGTTGATTAATGCCAATAACGTATAGGTCCCGATCAAGGTACCCATTTGCTGAATCGTTCATAAGCTCAATCGCAACGTCCTCGCCAAATTTCTTTACGGTATCGACAGCACGGTCGAACAGGCGTCTTGCATCCTCTCGGGACGCACGATAATTTTGTCGTACCGTCACCAAAAATTCTTCAAGCTGCGTTTTCGATGCATTAAATTTACTACTTGCCTGTTGTGATTTCTCATTCCCCAAAGAAGAAAGATCGCCAGCCGAGTCGATCTCAATTTGGATATCTGACGCTATTTTTGAACTCACTTGGGCTTCTTGCAGCGTTTTTTGATTAAGAACTGAAATCCCTCCCGTATTGGCACTTTGTTGAGAGGCCTGCTCTGCAAGTGCGTTCATATCCTCACGAAGAGAAGCGATATCTTGCCCAATTTTACGGGACGATCCAACAGCATTTACCGCTGAGCCCTGAATAGTCGAGACAAGCGATGTAATTTTACTCGTTGCATCTGCAGTTTGTGTTGCCAATTGCTTTACTTCACTTGCAACAACAGCAAACCCCTTTCCTGCTTCCCCAGCTCTTGCCGCTTCGATGGTCGCATTCAGGGCAAGCAGATTGGTTTGTTTTGCGATATCACGAATAAGGCTGACAACAGAATTAATTTTTTCCAACTCAGTTGATAGATTTTGAATTGTCGATGAAGACTCTTTAGCAGCTTGTGAAACATTTTCTGCCTCAGTAGCCGATGTCTGTAACTCGGTTTGTAATATTTTGATAGCCGAGTTCAGGCCGTCACAACCATCGGCCGCTTGTTGTGCGGACTCTAACGTCATCGAAGCAGATTTCGAAAGTTCTGCCGAATGTTTCGACGCTGTGCCCGTTGCCTCTGCGATATCTTCTGCAACGACTAAATGGTCGGATAAATTGCTGTTCAATTCTCCAAATAGGGAAGTGATCTGCCGTTCGAAGACAACAGTTTCCTTTTCCAGCTTTAGGTTTCGTTCACGTCGGATTAGCCTCTCTACCAGTCCCTGCTCAGATACAAACTTTCCGTGTTCTTCTGAATTTGAAGATAGGTTTTTATCCACGTCTTCAAAACTTCCAGTATTATCTGATGACTTGAGCATGGCTATGGAATCCCTTAAATTAGTACAAATGCGTATTTTCCCAGCAGAAACCAAAGCATGTTTTTTTGTAGAATTTCAATGATATGAAGCAATACGCATCTGCCCAAAATCTGAATCTTCACGCACAAACACTAATTTATTCATTAGAGAATAATTTATACTTAATATAAAAAGAAAACATTGAGCGAAGATCGAAAACTGGCCTTACCTCAATCATGACAGCTTTATTACCAACCTCAAGATCAGTAAGAAGATTGAAGACATTAAATTGAAAAGCAATATACACCGCTTCGATCTAGGCGAGAGATCGAGTGGCGACGTTCCATTGAATTGAACAACGCGTTTGGATTGACTGTACAGCTCGGTTGTGTTTATTTTACAAAATACTTATATTTCAACGTCAGCATGTTTGAGCGGGGATATTTCATGCATTATCTTGGTAACTTAAGTATCGTAGCTCTGGCAAAAATGCGAATTTCAGGCAGCATAATTTTAATGATGGCTTTTGTTCTGGTTGGGTGCGAGTCAATTCCCGAACGCCATGCCTTGCCGCCAGAGCTTACAAAACTAGCCGAGATACCTGGGATACCAAAGGCGAGATCCTGGGCAGATGAATGGCCGAAGTTTTCTGCGGAAATGTTTGAAAAATTTACCGAAACTGATTATAGGCGGGAATTTTCCGGCATTTATGAACAACCGCATAATTATCTGGCGATTTCCGGCGGCGGTGCCAATGGTGCCTATGGCGCGGGTATGTTGCTCGGTTGGACTGCGGCGGGAACACGTCCAGAATTCACTATGGTCACCGGAATTAGCACGGGATCACTTTCAGCACCATTTGCTTTCCTTGGCCCCGATTATGACGACGAACTGAAAGCAGTTTATACAACCACATCTACTAAGGATATTGCCGTAAAACGCGGTTTTCTGTCTGGTTTGTTCAGTGACTCACTCGCAGATACAACCCCCCTTAAAAAATTGATCGCCCAATATATTACCGAAGACCTGATAGCCGAAATCGGCCGTGAACATAAACGGGGTCGGCGATTGTTTATCGGCACAGTCAATCTTGATGCCGGACGATCAGTGATCTGGAATATTGGTGATATTGCCCTAAGCGATTATCCGCAGAAGCTAAACCTGATCCGCGATATCCTGCGAGCCTCGGCAGCCATTCCGATTGCCTTTCCCCCGGTGATTATTCAGGTTGAAGCCGACGGCAAAACCTATGATGAATTACATGTGGATGGTGGCACCGGGTCGCAAGTATTTGTCTATCCAGCAGCTATCGACTGGAAACTGATAACCCAAAAGTTGAAAGTAAAGGGTAAACCTAATGTCTATGTGATCCGCAATGCAATCCTTGATCCTGATTACGCAGGAACAACTCGCAGTTTGCTGCCAATAGCCGTCCGAACCGTTGATTCCCTTATCCGCACTCAAGGTATTGGTGATCTTTATCAAATTTTTGCCTTAAGTTATCGTGACGAAAATACCTTTAACCTCGCGTACATCCCCTCAACTTTTACCGAGAAGCCTACCGAAGGCTTTGACCCTGTCTATATGGGAAAATTGTTCGAACTTGGTTATAACAAGGCGCTAAATTCCTATCCATGGGAGCATTTTCCGCCCGGTTTTATAAATTATCACAAGTGATTTTATCGAACCCAACCTAAGTGAAATCTCCGCTAGAACACAAAGGCTCACTGTAGACAAATTTCTAAATCTTCCAATTAACATCGAAGGTCTCACCGGTTTTCAATTTAAGTTGGGAGTGTGACTTAGTTACCTGTAACGTACTCATTCATAGTTAAGCGTTGAGGGCTAAACTTGGCATTTAACTCCCATTTATTGACTTAAGCGGACCACGACTATATTTGCTATCGCTAAATTGACCCTTTCAGAAAAAAACGGAATTAAAAAATGTGGAAACCAGCAAGCGACCGTTACGAAAAAATGCCTTATCGTCGCTGCGGAAAATCGGGACTTAAACTGCCTGCTATTTCCTTAGGCCTTTGGCATAATTTTGGTGGCGACACTCCACATGACATCAAACGAGCTATGTGTCAGACCGCTTTTGACCTTGGCATTACACATTTTGATTTAGCCAATAATTATGGCCCTCCAGCAGGCAGTGCAGAAGAAGCCTTTGGTGAAATATTAAGGACCGACTTTGCCGGATACCGGGACGAACTTATTATTTCATCCAAAGCTGGCTACGATATGTGGGAAGGGCCTTATGGTGAATGGGGCAGTCGCAAATATTTAATATCATCGTGCGACCAAAGTCTAAAGCGATTAGGTGTTGATTATGTGGATATTTTTTATTCCCATCGTTTTGATCCTAACACTCCACTTGAAGAAACCATGAGTGCATTAGATCAAATTGTGCGCTCCGGACGGGCACTGTATGTTGGTATATCCTCCTATAATTCAGAAAAAACCAGAGAAGCGGCCGCCATTCTTAAAGATTTGGGAACCCCCTGTCTAATTCACCAACCCAGTTATAATATGCTGAATCGTTGGGTTGAAACAGACGGTTTGATAGAAACACTAAAAGAACAGGGAATGGGATCAATTGCTTTTACGCCACTGGCACAAGGCATGCTGACCAATAAATATTTAAATGGGATGCCAGCGGGAAGTCGCGCAACTCAGGGGAAATCACTTTTAGATGGGTTTCTGAACGAAACGTCCATTGCCAATATTAACAAATTAAATGAAATTGCCGCTGGCCGTGGCCAGTCTTTGGCGCAAATGGCCATCGCCTGGGTATTGCGTGATGGCGACATTACATCAGCCCTTATTGGTGCCTCAAAACCTGAGCAAATTATTGACTGCGTAGAAGCAGTTAAAAATCTGAAATTCACAAAAGAGGAATTATCCGAAATTGATCTTTATGCAAATGAAGCGGACATAAACCTTTGGTCAAAATCCAGTGAAAACCCATGATTTTTTTACAGTGCGGTTCTTTCCGGCAATCAATGTTAGGGCCGGAAAGAACCAGTTAGCATTCGCCCATTTGCCACACTAAAAAGAAGCAGATCACCTGATCGGTAAATTGGCCGATGGAGCTAGAAACATCCAGCTCCTTCAGGCTTCCTTCAGAGATTGGTTTAACGCTTCATGATAATTGGAGTGTGGCAAGCAAGAGATAAAGTTACATACGTGACTTAGCCCATGCGATGGAGGACGCAAATTTTATTGCCAGATGGATCACGTAGATAAGCGAGATAAAGATCGCCATTGTTACCTTCCCGAACGCCAGGAGGATCTTCGCATGCAACGCCACCGTTGGCCAAACCTGCAGCATGCCACTTGTCTGCTAACTCGGTATTCGATGCCGCAAAACCGATAGTGCTACCGTTGCCATTGCACGCAGGTTCGCCGTCGATAGGTTTGCTGATCGAGAATATACCCGTTTTAGTGTAGTAAAAGCAGCGACCCATTGGGTCAATCACACCTGGCTTATGCCCTAGTTCCCCAAGGATAGCATCGTAAAAGATTTTTGCTTTTTGGACATCGTCCGCTCCAACCATAATATGACTAAACATTCAAACTCCTGATAATATATTTGTAATCGGCTATTCGATGCTAATGTTATCCTGAGTGGCCACACAATACAAACAACAACACACCAATAAATATGACGTAAATGCAATATATACAACGGCTAGCCTAATGGATTCAGTAAGGAATTAACATAAAACTGGATCAACGCACTTCAGCTCCTATGCGCCCCCGGGCAGCATGCAACTATTTGCCTACTGGTTTTAGTATGGGGTTGAACCTGGATTTTTTTGCGTAAATAAATGCCGACGAATTATTAGTTGATAACAGGAATTTGGATAGCCAATGAAGACGAACAGATCAGCCTACTCTTACAGAGCTGATAAAAATGTGCCCAAATTCCCTGATATGGGGCCATGCACGGTAATGGACGCAAATTGCTCACTTTGTGCCCGCGGCGCGAAGTGGATTGCACATAATGACCACCAAGAGATTTTTCGCATTATTCCTCTTCAGTCTAATCTTGGGAACGCTTTGATGGCGCACTATGAAATTGACCCCGATGATCCCATGTCATGGCTTTTTATTGAAGACGGATGTGCCTACTCCTCACTGGACGCGTTCATCAGAGTTGGAAGCAGATTGGGAGGCATGGGAAAAGCACTAAATATTCTGCGAATAATCCCACGACGAGCACAGGATTACGTCTATGGCCTAATAGCCAGAAACAGATATCGGTTTTTTGGAGAAACTGATTTATGCAACATACCCGATCCTGAAGTCAGAAAGCGGCTGTTAACATGAAATACTTATTTTCGATCGCCGACTAGCATCACTTTTGTCTGATGTCGTAAAAACAAAAAATAACCTGTAGTTCAAACGGTATCGCAGGCTACATGCAGATTTTCACCTGTTTGCCAGCAATCTTATGTTAGGCGGACATTTTGCCGTGCCAATTCTTTCTGTAGGAGAGAGATATTCATCGCATCAAAAGGAAGATCATGCTTGACTGAAATAGCTGCGGCGACCCCCGCCCCCTGCCCGGTTACGGCACAGCACATCATATTGCGTGTCGCTGCATGGCTAACTTTATCGCCTCCTGTTGCACGTCCCGCGATCAGTAAATTGGAGACATTTTTCGGGACCATAGTCCTGTAAGGCACTTGAAAATATCGCCCTGTGGTTGGCAAAATCAAGATGCCATATCCATCAATAAATTCTGGGAAAATGCCGATTGTATCCTCGAATTTTCCCTGCTCTCGCACATCCCATTCAGTCATGTTATATTTAGCATCGATTTTACGGGTGTCACGAACACCAAGGGTCATTCCGAAATTACGAAGCCTTGCGTCTTCACAGCCGCTTTGAAATTTCTTCAATGCATTAACAGCTAGGAGCGCTTGGCGACGACCTTCTATCTCAAATTTCGTCAAATCGGCTGGATCTGTGCCATCACAATTTGCAAGATGCACCAAGTTAAGATAGGTCAAATCACCGCTGTCATAAATAGCACCCCAAGTCCCAGAAATCGTGTTTAGATTTTCTGGGATAATGCCTGATTTTACAGCTTTTTCGAACGGCTTTCTGAGAAAAGGCGAAAACATTTTGTCTTCTTTGCCTGTCGTTTCAACCGTCCATTCGCCACTTTCCCAATCTTTGTATGTTTGTGGGTTTGCTTTTACATCTTCTATAAATTTTTTCTTGTCTACTCCGGTCATTGAGAACATGACAGAGGCCGCCATCATCTCTTCTTTCGGTGTCTTCAGAGCTATCGCTCCAGCCCGATGTGCAATATCAGCATCACCCGTCGCATCGATTACACGTTTAGCCAAAATCGCTTCACGGCCTGCTTTACTCTCAGTAATGATGCCTTTAATTTCCGTCCCTTGCATGATCGGTGCAACAAACGAGCGATGCAACATTGGCATAATTCCAGCCTCTAAAACAAGCGCATCAGCCACTGGTTTAAACGCTTCGGCATCAATGGCATAACTGTCTGATTGAGGCTCTGGAACGCCCGCGCCACTTGCTTTTGCTCGTTCTTCAAATTCCCGTCCAATGCCTTCCGTATCGATTGTTTTTTCATGACGATACCAAGCGAACCCTTCAACACCAACGGCGGTAATATTACCACCAAAGCAACCATAACGCTCAACCAAAGTAACAGACACGCCTGCCCGCGCAGCGCCAAGCGCCGCCGCTAAACCACCCGGACCCGATCCAACAACTAAAACATCTGTTTGATGTATCACGTCTATCTCACGTGCTGGCTCAGTTA
>Ga0209826_1001999_pt1 | contig 13733 bp, 14 predicted proteins | sample GOMGulsemesocosm_5_FD_184637 | JGI IMG/M metagenome (GOLD analysis project Ga0209826, IMG submission 184637) | Methane-oxidizing microbial communities from mesocosms in the Gulf of Mexico - GOM15C Gulf of Mexico (SPAdes) (version 2) | ecosystem: Environmental > Aquatic > Marine > Cold seeps... | reverse complement strand
AATGGATGAATTCTTTTCAAACAAAGAGTACCTTTTGATAAAAGAGACCTACTTTAGTAGTAGCGTGAAAAGTACAACTATTATTTCAAGTTATAATAAAAAATAGATTAAATATTAGTATCACTATTATTTCAAGTTATAATAAAAGAATTGAGTAAATATTAGTATCACTATTATTTCAAGTGATAACAAAAGTACGTAGATTTCAGTAAACATTAGATTTCTCATTTAACCAACTCAGCCATATCTATTAACTCAATAGGAAAGATGATGTTTAACTTTTTTGCTAAGGTCATATTTAAACTCACTTTTGATCTTTGATTTCTAGTAATTGGTTAACTTGAGCTAGCTTATCCATTTAGTATTCGAAGTACACTGTTGGCTGGTATTTTATAAACTAATAATTATGTAAATTTACTGATTTCTTTTATAAGGAATCAATCTCACTCTATCTTGAACCGTTCTAATTGATTTTAATAAAGTATTATCTATGAGTCGTATACCTTGACTTCTTTTTGATTTATTTTTAGGTACGTTTCTTTTATGATAAGAGTATGGTTTACTCATAACAAAACTAGAATTGTTTGAAGATGTATCTATTGGTATCCATTTTTGATTGGCAGATACACACAGTATGGATGCAGTTAAAAGAAATAAAAGTTTTATCATAAAGTTCCTAAGTAATTTTTTGGGGAACGCAATGATATAGAAACAAAATAAATATCGTATTAAACTTCCAGAAATACTTTAAGAGAAAAGGTTTTTTTAGACTAAGAGTTCAGCTCAACTTCAGATTTTAAAGTGATTTTAAATTCCGCACCAATATAATTGACCTCTTCATATACGAACTCAGCATTACTGACACTAAGTATTCCGTGCATGTGTTCTTCTATAATTATTTTACTCATATATAAACCAAGACCTGAACCTTTTTCTTTATCTTTTGTTGTAAAACGAGATTCAAAAATTGCATCCGTAAGTTCTAGAGGAATGCCTCCTGCAGTATCTTTTATTAAAATGACAACTTCATCATTTATATCCTTTACATCTAAAAAAATAATTCTTTTCACTCCTTCTTTTTTTATAAGTTCATCTTTTGCATTATTGAGTATATTGAGTATTACCTGAACCAATTCATTTTCCAAGCCAAACAAACTTACTTCTACAATATTATTTACAATCTTTATATTTTCATATTTAAATTGATTTTCTAATAACTTCAATATCTTTTCAAAAGTTTTATTCAACAAAAATTGATTTTTTCTTTTACTTGTAATAAAAAAGTTTTTAAAGTCATCTATTGTTTCTGATTGATACCTAACTACATTTTCTATTTTTTCCATTGATAGGGTTATTTTATCTGAAGTTAATTCTCCTTTGTTATTTTTAATGATGACATTAGATATGATTGCTGCAATTGAAGACAATGGCTGTTTCCATTGATGGGATATATACTCAATCATCTCACCCATTGCAGACATCTTTGATTGATGCCGTATGATATCATCTTGTTTTTGTAAACTCATTAAGTCTTGATAAGATCGCAGAGCTGTAACTATTCCAGAAAAAAGTCTGGTGGAACTTGAATCAGTTTTTTCAAGATAATTATTAATTTCATATTTAATAATTACTTCTCTTTCAGGAGCATAACCGGGCTGCCCTGTTCGTATTATTATTCTCACCAAATGATTATCTAGTTCCTCTCGAATATATTTAACAACATCAAGCCCAGCATCAGAAGTTTCCATAACCACATCTAATAATATAACAGCTATATCTGAAGTGTTTGTGATAATCTCTCTTGCTTCTTCTCCACTATAAGCACTTATAAAATCTAGTTTATAATATTTAAAGTCAAAATCATTTAATATAAATTTAGTCATTTTATGAATATTAATATCATCATCAACAATTAATACTTTGAAAACTTTTAAGTTTATATCGTTTGATTTAATTTTTGTTTCAAATTTAATTTTTCCCATAAAAATCCTTTATCATTATCATAATCATAATATAAAAACTTCATCTTCATCTAAAGGTACAAGTATTTTAAAAATAACACCAGCGCCATTTATACTATCACAGGTAATTGAGCCTTTTAAATTATTTGTCACAATATTATAAACGATATTCATCCCTAACCCTGTTCCTCCATTTTCCCTATTGGTTGTAAAAAATGGTTCAAATATTTTTTTTATATTTTCTTTAGCTATTCCTTTTCCATCATCTTTATAAGTTAGTTCTAAACTGTTAATACTTTGAACTATATCAATGGATATAGTACCTTCCATTTTTTCTTTAAAGCCATGTTTAATTGAGTTGATTATTAAGTTTGTAATTATTTGAGAATACAATCCAGGGTAAGAACTTATAATTAAATCATCTTTACAAGTAATATTAATTTTTGTTTTTTTTGTTTTAGTTATATTTGTCAAACTAAAAATAATTTTATGTAAATATTCGTCAAAATTAAATGCCCTTTTTTCTTCATTGGTTTGATCAACTGCTATTTGTTTAAAACTTTTAACCAAGTGTGCTGTTCGTTCTAAATTGATATTAATCATTTCTGCCAATCTATTACTTGTAAATAAATACTTTTCAAACTCCTCTGCACTCATATTATCAGCCTCATAATTTTTTCTAATCTCTTTTGTTTTTTCTAAAAAATGGCTGATTCCAGAAAGTCCTGCACCTACAGGAGTATTTATTTCATGTGCAACACCAGCAACCAAGGAACCTAGACTTGCCATTTTTTCCGATTCAATTAACTGTGTTTGAGTTACTTTTAGATTTGCAATTGAAGTTTCAAGTTCATCATTTGAGTCTTCTAATTCATAGGTTCTATCCTGAACTTTTTGTTCTAGCTCTGCATTTAATTTGAGATATCTATCATTTGATATATTTAACCTTTTAAACATTTGATTAAATGTTTTTTTCAAAATATCAAATTCATTTTCATTGTTTTTTTGGTATTCAAACCTTGTATCTTTTAGTTTTTCAAAGTTGATATTATTTGTAAAGTCAATAATCTCAAAAAAGGGTTTTGTAAGATATTTTTTTGCAATAATCAAAAATATAATCCACAATGCAAATGTTTTAATTATCGAATTCATGATGATAAAAAAGAAGTTATTTTTAACTCTATTAAAGACTACTGTGTTGTTAGAATACAAAGTAACCTGACCCAATGATTTTCCAGCATCATATCTGGCATCAGTTATCATAAAGGTGTGAGAGTACAGTCCTGTTGTATAGATTGGATCTTCGTTATATATAAAGGATATTGATTTATCAGCTTTTTTGGAGATATCTACAATACCAAAGTTTCCAACAATTTCGTGACCTTTTGATCGGATAGATAACCCAACAATAGAACGCGTTATTAATATACCATTTATTATATCTTGAGTGAGCGGAACTTCAAAATGCCACAGACTAGTAGCTAACTGTTTTTTGGAGATTTTTTCAATGTTTTTCATTTCTTTAAAAATAACATTTTGTTCATTATTATACTCACTATACATATGTATAAATGTCATTAATAATGCAATAATCACATATAAAGAAAATACAATTTTCAAAAGATTATATCCTACTGTATTACTCATCTTTGGGATATTATTTGTTTTCATATACAACCTTACAAATGTCATTTGATAGAATTTTAAGTTATATTAAAACTTATCCAAATATATATATTTTATAGAAAAAAAAAATATATTAATAATTTATTTTAATACAACTAAATTATATTTTGTTATAAAATTAATATGAACTATTGATTATGATTTTTTAAAAGGAATATTTTTGAGAAAACTATTCATTTTAATATTTACATTATTTACATTTAACTTGACAGCAAATGAAAATGAATTAATTGTTGCCCTAGGTCAAAAAGACTATCCTCCATTTTATTTTATCAAAGACGGGAAATACCAAGGCTCTTCTATGGAAATTGCTGAAATTGTTGCTAAGAGATTGGGTTATAAATTAGTTTTTAAACGATATCCTTGGTCACGAGTTTTATCCTACTTGGAACATGGACATGTTGATATGGTATTACATTTTTTTAATACGGCGGAAAGAGCATCATCTGTAGTTTATGCGGGGGTTCCACATATTTTTGAATCTTCATATTTATTTGTTAACGCTAAAAGTAATATATCTTATTCAGGAAATTTAGAAAAAATGAAAGCGTATAGATTTAGTAATGTAAGAGGATATTCACATGGTGTGAAATACGATTCCGCTTCTTACTTAAACAAAACAACGGTAACTTCTGAAGTAAATTTAATTAAAATGCTCACACTAAATAGATTTGATATAGCTGTTGGTAATAAGCCGACTATACTTATGTATGCTAAACAAGATGATTTGAACAAAAAAATAAAATTTTTATCTCCTCCTATAGACAAGGCACCGTCTTATATGGCTTTTTCAAGAATAAAATCTAAGTCAAAAGCTTTAGCAGCAGCATTTACAGAGGAAATTGTTGCTTTTAAAAAAACAGATGAATACAAAAATATCTTAAAAAAATATGGTTTTTCATATCCTATATTTACTAATACACCATAATAAGTTTATTAAAGGAGTCATCATCAAACAAATTAAGATTTTTCTTTTATTACTACTAATATTTCTGTTTATGCAATCACTTAATGCTAAAACAATAAATGTAGCCTTTATAAATGGTAGAGATAATGTAGGTTTTTGGAAAGATGTTGAAAACTTTATGTTGGAAGTTGCTAAAGATTTTGATGATATTAAACTAACAATATATAGAGCAAAAAGTAATCATCTTAAACAACTAAGAATTTTAGAAGAAATTACTTCAAGTAGCTACAAAACAAAATATGATGTTGTATTAACCAGAGCATTAGGAAAAAATGGCATTCAATTGTTAGATATAGCAGAAAAAAACAAAACTCCGATATTTCTATTTAATACAGGTTTAGATGAAAAACAAATAGCAATAGCTGGAGCACCAAGACAAAACTATAAATACTTTATAGGTGAAATGTACCCAGATGATGAACAAGCAGGTTTTGATTTAGCAAGTGAGCTAGTTAGTAATTATGAACTAATAAGTACAAATGGTAAAATAAACCTCTTGGCCTTAAGTGCAGGTCCTGGGAATCTTGCTTCTGTGACGAGAGTAAAAGGTTTGAAGAGATTTTTAAAAAACAATAAAGATAAAGTAAAACTTCTTCAAGTACTTCCCGTCTATAAACTTGATGATCACGGACTAATAGGCGCATCCAAGAAAACAAAACTGGCCTTAAAAAGATATAAAAAAATAAATTTAATTTGGGGTTACAATGATGCGATTGCAATTGGCTCATTAAATGTCATTTTAAAAGATCAATCATATTTAAAAGCTCATGGAAAAACATTGTTTAGTGGGGGTATTGATTGGACGAAACAAGCCATAGAGTTTATTGAAAATGATAAGATGAGCTATACGCTTGGTGGTCATTATATGGATGGAGGATGGTCTTTAATTGCAGTTTATGATTATCTAAAAGGAAAAGATTTCAAAGATTCTCAAGGGATAGTGACCTTTGGAACAAAACTAAGCACCATAAATAAAAAGAATTTAGAAGGCTTTAAAACCCTTTTCATAAAAAACAAAGTCAAAGAAATTGATTTTAAGAGCTTTTCAATATATAGAAATCCTAACTTAAAAGAGTACAATTTTGGATTAGATTTATTGCTAAATAAACTAAAGTAAAGTAAAACCATTAGCCTTTTTCCTTTAACAAATTGATGATTTGTTTTAATTCTTCATTTTCTTTGTGTAGTGTCACCAATTCCTCATAAGTTCTTATTGACAATACAACTTTAGAGAATAGTTCCACAGAATTTAAATTTGTTTTATCCGTATAGTCATTAATATCATACTCTACTACTGCTTCTTTTGCAGAAATAAGTCCAGCTTGCCCTGTTCGTATGATTATTCGAACCATTTTATTTTTTAGAACTTCTCTTATATATTTCACTACTTTAAATCCGGAATCATATGATTCCATTACCACATCAAGTAAAATTACTGCAATATCAGAAGTATTTTCTATGATTTTTGTCGCTTCTTCTTCACTCTTGGCATAAATCAAATTTAACTTATATTCTTTATGTTTAAAATCTTCTAATATTATGCTTGTAACTTCTTGAATAGATACATCATCATCAACTACTAATACTGTATATGATTTTATTTTTATGTCCTTATCTTTTGTAGATGCAAAGTTGACTTTGTTCATTGTATTCCTTTTTTAAGTTATAAAACTATGCTTGTTTTTTATATAGGTATAAGTATAGTAAAGCTCACACCTTCCCCTTCTGTACTCTCACATGTAATTGTACCTTTTAATGTGTTAGTCAAAACATTATAAACAACATTTAATCCCAATCCAGTTCTCCCATGTTCTCTATCTGTGGTAAAAAATGGTTCAAAAATTTCTGTCAAATCTTCTTTAGTTATTCCATGTCCATCATCTTCATATATGATTTTTAATTCATCGTCATTTTTTGATAGTGCTATTGAGATTGACCCTTTTTCATTTTTATCAAAAGCATGATAAATCGAGTTTAATATTAAGTTTGTAAATATTTGAGAAAATACCCCAGGATATGAATTTAAAATAAGAGCAGGAGATGATTTGATACCTATATGAATCTCTGTATTTTTTAAGTCATTGGATAAACTATGAATCAAACTGTTGAGATACTCAATTAAATCAAAATCTCTTTTACTCTCAATGACTTGATCAACAGCAATTTGTTTAAAACTTTTTACCAAACGTGCAGTTCGATTAAGATTTTTGTTGACCATTTCAGCTAAAGAGCTGCTTGATTCTAAGTATTGTTCAAATTCTTCAGCTGACATGGTCTCTGACTTATAATTTGATGTTATTTCTTTTGTTATTTCTATAAAATGGGTAATCCCAGTAATCCCAATTCCAACTGGAGTATTTATTTCATGGGCAACGCCAGCTACTAGATTACCTAAGCTTTCCATTTTTTTTGATTCCAACAATTGTTCTTGGGTTTGTTTTAAGTTTTCCAGTGTAACTTCTAATTCTTCATTTGATTGTTCTAATTCTTCTGTTCTATGAATGATTTGTTCATCTAAATATTTTTTATGTGTAATATCTCTCCAAACACCATGAATAACATCTTCATTTTTAATTTTAATTTTAGTTAATACAATCTCAGCCCAGAAGTCTTCACCTGTAGCTTTTTGATGTACCCATTCAAATCTATTACTTCCTTTTTGAAGACATATTTTTATATGTTCACTAGCTTTGTCTTTTGATGTTTGACCATCAGGTTGAAATTGGGGAGATAATTCATAGGGATGTAATTTTAAAAAATCATCTTTATTTTTATATTTTAGTAGTTTTAAAACAGCATTATTACAGTCAATAACATTACCTCCTTTTATGAGTGTTATCCCATCAGAGGTTTCATTAAAAAGGGTTTCAAAGACATGTTTTTGTTCAAAGAGTTCGAAAGTTCTTTTTGATACTTTTTGTTCAAGTGTAAGATTTAATTCATCTAGCTTATCAGACTGTTGGATTAGTTTCATATTATCCATGCGACTTCTTATAAAGTTTTGCGTATTTTTAATAATCATGTACATATAAATAACCAAGGCAAAAGCCCACATAATCATATGGATAATAGTTATAGTCCAACTACAATTTGGACCAAATATCAAAAGAGGAGCACCCATCAATTCTACATTGTTAAGTTGCAAATACGTTAAAGATATATGATGAATAGCTACAACCAAAAGTGCCATTAAAATGGGAGAAATATCTTTATACATCATCAAAAAAGATACCATATAAAAAAATGCAAAATGCATCTCTATCATGCCCAGTTGTTGCTGTAACATAATAGAAGGATACATCATATAAATGATTCCAAATAACAGTCTTGAGATTAAAGTACCTCTATAAAAAACATAAGCAATAAGGGAGAGTACAAAGGCAGTTCCTCCTCCAACGATTCCCAAAAAATAAGTATTATGTGAATAAGAAGTAATAAAAGAAGTCCCTATAAAACTTATAAAGGAAATAATTAACAGTATTTTTTCCGTATTTTTATAACTTTCAGTTAACGCTGTTTGAATTTCATCGGATATGTTTCTACTAGTATGAGGGAAAAGTCTCTTCATCCTACGCCTTATTACCTATCAAAATATTGATATCTTTTGCGATTGATTTTTCATCGAAAGGTCTTGTTGTATAAATATATTTCAAATAGTACTTTGAACTTAACTCATCTTTTTTAAGAATATATAAATGTCCCGTATGACTTATCTCTTGTTGTGAAATTCTAATAATGGCCAAGCTTAATTTTTTTGATACTTTTTTTATGCCAACTTTGTCTAAATAAATTCCCTTAAACTCTCTATTATATGCCTTGGCATATTCTAAAGGTAGTTCTTTTTTTGTTTCATCAAAAACATTTACAAAATAAACCCTTGTCGTGCTTTTATCAAGTTGTCCATATATCGTACTTAATTCATTCATAGCAGGGATACAAATATCCCCACATCCCACATAGCCAAAGAAAAGCATCACGACAGGGGATTTTTCTTTTTTCAAAAAATCAAATTCTAGTACCACATCTTTATTTATTCTTCCAGAAGAACTATTTGAGTAAAACTGAGGTAATGCAATGACTATCATAAATAATAGTGCAAAAAAAATTAAAAAATATCCAAGGATTGTTTTTATATTCATATTTATACTCATCATAGTTTTATATATCATACCCCATTTTCTAAAAGTATATAGTGTGATTTGAATATAATTTACTGGATTAAGTTTTACCTAAATATAGAGATGTAAAAAGCTACTTGAAATACATTCTTACTTTGAGTATTGGAATATTTTCATTGAATAATTCTTTAATATTGCACTATTATTGTATACTGTAGTAAATAAAATTTAGTTTTTTATATAAAGGAAATATTATGTCTATTGAAATGTTGTTTGCATTTATTGTTGCTTCATCTGTATTATTATCTATTCCAGGCCCTACTATTTTAACGGTTATTAGTTATTCAATATCACATGGAAATCGTGCAAAAATACCTTTGGTCGCAGCAGTTGCACTTGGTGATTCAACCGCATTGTTTCTTTCACTTGTGGGATTGGGAGTATTGTTAACTCAGTCTGCATTTTTATTTCAAATTATTAAAATAGCTGGTGGATTATATCTATTATACTTGGGCTTTAAGTTACTCAAAGCAGGCTTTAAACCATCACAATTATCCTATGAAGATAATAAGGTATCAAAGAAAAAGTTATTTATAAATACCTATTTAGTCACAGCTTTAAACCCTAAAGGTATCATATTCTTTGTCTCTTTTCTTCCTCAGTTTATAAATACTAACGCGAATGTAACTTATCAACTTTGGACTCTCGCAATTACCTTTGTAATTTTAGCAACTCTTAATGCTACTTTGTATGCAGTATTTGCAGGTAAAGCAAAAGAAGTATTAACTTCGCCAAAAAGTCAAAGAATATTTAATTTTACGGGTGGATCACTGCTATCAATTGCTGGAATTTGGGCATTAAATGCCAAACAAAACACTTAATAATAAGTAAAGTGAAAATGAGAATAAATATAGGCAATTTAGGATAGAATTTTGTCTTTAAAAAGACAAAAGGAATACAGTGAAATTATTATTAATAGGTGTTGGAAACATGGGAGAAGCTATGCTTCAAGGTCTACAAAAGCATGATATTTGTGTAGTTGTACGAAATGAAAAAAAAGCAAAAACCTTAGAAGCAAAATTCCCAAATGTTGAAGTAGTAACTAGCATTCCAAATTTAGATGGCTACATAGCCATACTAGCAATCAAGCCAAATGCTCTTGATGGACTTTTTGTACAAGGAAAAGCGCAGGGACTTATTTCAGTCCTTGCAGGAGTACCAATTGCGAAACTAAAAGAAAAAGTTGATGCACACTCATATGTACGAGCCATGCCAAATATGGCGGCACAAGTTCAAGAATCTGCAACTTCAATGTGTGGAGATAAAAAACTCAAAGACAGCTCAATTGAAATATTAAACTCTATTGGTGAATGTTTTTGGCTGAACAGCGAAGAAGAACTTGATATTGCAACTGGACTTGCAGGTTCTGCTCCTGCATGGTTGGCATTGGTGGCTGAAGGATTAAGTGATGGTGCAGTTAATATGGGACTAAAAAGAGATATTACTTATAAATTTATTGCTAAACTCTTTCAAGGGACTGGAAAAGTTTTAGAACAAGAACATCCTGCCATCTTAAAGGACAAAGTTACTTCTCCAAAAGGTACTACTATAGCTGGAATTAAAAAACTTGAAGAAGCAAAGGTGAGAGATGCATTCATGAATGCAATTGAAGCATCTTATGAGAGAGCTAAAAGTTTAAGATAATTTTAACAGCACGCTAAAAATTTACAGGCTAGTTGTCACAAGTAGTTAGGCTATTTTCTCACAAGTAGCCTGTTTACTTGGCATAAGTAACAGGCACATCTTCATATTCTACACTGACCAAAGTATAAATGGTACCGCCAACAAATACCAAAGCTATAAAAGAGACCATCAACCACATCGGTAAATTGTATTTCATGGTTACAAGAAAAGAAACCGAACATATTAAAAGAAATATTGCAGCTCTTATACTTTTGTGTTTACTTTGAACTTGTTTGATTTTTTTCTCAATTAACTGTCCATCTTGGAAAAGCATACATTCCAGTCTACCTCTCATAACGCTTGGCATATAAAAGATTACTTCATACTGTTTACCATCTTTTTCGAACTTGTGTTTAGAAACTTTATTTAAAGATTTAGCTGAACTAACCAACTCATCGTTTATATAAATAAGTTCTTTGCCAGAAAGTAGTGAGCCTTTTGCCTTAACTGTTATATCATCTATTTTAAAAACAAAACATAATCCATCGTTTTGATTATTTATCATATAGCTTTCCTTGATTTAATGATTCGCGATAATAGCAAAAGATATGTAAGTAGTCAAATCAATGTGATACCAATTTTAATCCAACAATAGATGCGATCAAAGTAAATAAGAAGAACAGTCTTAATAAACCAGCAGGTTCACTATAAAATACTATCCCAATAACTATGGTACCAAAAGCTCCAATCCCTGTCCATATAGCGTAAGCAGTTCCAATTGGTATGGTTTCTACTGCTTTGGTCAAAGCATAAAAACTTCCACAAGCAAACACAATAAACACCAAAGTTGGTACCGTTTTTGTAAAGTTTTCTGTTAATTTTATCATAGAAGCAAATCCTACTTCTAAAACACCTGCAAATATTAAATATATCCATGCTGACATATTGTCTCCTATTTATCTTTCTTAGAAAGATAACATGGTTTAGCTTAAATATGTCTTTCTAAGAAAGATATATTTAATATATGCTTCGCTATCATTGATTTATGAATTTAAAACAATTTGAAACCAATATTGAAAATGTAAAAAAAATAAGTCCTGATATCTATAAAGAGTCCATGCTTTTATCTATCCCTTTTTATATGCTTCACAAAAAGTTATACGATGAAGGTGAAGATGTGATTCTAAAAGAGTCGTGCATCAATCAAAGTGAACTAGATGTCTTAGCAGCTCTTTATTATGTCAGTGATGGCTCTTTTACCTTAAGTCCAACACAACTTTACGATGTGATGCTTTTTTCATCAGGGGGTATGACAAAACTTCTAAAAAAACTAGAGTCAAGAGACTTCATATGTAGAGTTGAAAATAAAGAAGATAAAAGAAGTAAACTGGTTCAAATTACTGCCCTTGGTAAACAGGTTACTGCAAAAGCATTAAAAGACATCATTACTTTTGAAGATAAATATTTTTCTAAACTTGATGTAAACGAGCAAGAGCTGTTTAAGAAGTATATTTACAAAATGTTAAACTAGTAAAAATAGAGGGATATCCCTATTCTCTAATGATGAATTGTTTTCTTTCAAAGCCTTAACAAGTTTAGTAACATGATGACCAAATATGTTACTCTTTAGATATCAATATGATGTACAATTCCATCAGATGATTGAGCCACAACACCCAACTTACATCCCAAACTATTAACATCTTTATCATTGTACTCTCAGGCAGAGTCTAATCCTATCCCAGCTCATTCCTTGTTGACTTGATAAAGTGACCATATATTGTAATCTTCCAGTTTGTTCTCCATCTAAAGCACTCCCACAAATAAAGCAACTGCAATTTTTCCTGCTCACTTGTGTTTTGAATTATACTGGCACAATAAGTAGGAGTTCCAATATAATAAATTGACCCAATTAAATTTAAAATGAAATGTATTATACAGATAATAATTATATTTAGTGCGACTAAGTTGCATTGAAGTATTTATAATATATTATTCCAAATGCAACTTAGTTGCATTTGGAATTAAATGATATAAAAATGCATCTGTATTGAAAAAGGATATTTATGAAAAAAATAGTTTTAGCATTGAGTTTTAGTTTTATGAGTTTGTTTGCAGATAATCTCAAAGTAACAGTGAGTATATTACCCCAAAAATATTTTGTGGAACAAATAGCAGGCGAGAAGGTAAAAGTAAATGTCATGGTAAGACCTGGTTTTTCACCAGCAACCTATGAACCACAAACATCACAGATGAAACTTTTGTCTGATTCAAAAGTTTACTTCTCAATTGGTGTACCATTTGAAAATGCATGGTTGGAAAAATTTGAAAATGCCAACAGAAAAATGTTGCTTATTGATACGAGTAAAGGTATCACAAAACTTGAAATGAGCGAACATGACCATCATGAAGATGAGAAGGAGCACCATGAAGAAGAAAAAGACGATCATCATGAGGAAGAACATCATGAAAATGGTTTAGATCCACATGTTTGGTTAGACCCACTTTTAGTTAAAATACAAGCGAAAAATATCTATGAAACCTTGATTAAAGTGGACAATAAAAACAAAGTCTTCTATACAAAAAACTATCATTCTTTTTTAAAGAACTTAGATCAACTCAATATGAAGATTGAATCAAAACTCAAAAGTGTTTCGAAAAGCGAGTTTATGGTATTTCATCCTTCGTGGGGTTATTTTGCCAAACGTTATGATTTAGAACAAATTGTTGTTGAAAAAGAAGGAAAAGAGCCCAAACCAAAAGAAATCGTTGAATTAATAAAAGAAGCAAAAGAACATCAAATAAAAGTTATCTTTGTTTCACCTCAGTTTTCACAAAAAGCTGCCCAAACTATCGCTCGAAGTATCAAAGGAAAAGTAGTCAATATTGACCACTTAGCATATGATTATCCAACAGGGTTAATGAATACAGCTCAAGCTATATATGACTCATATAAATGATACGTTTAATTGTTTTACTTTTTCTATTATTAAGTGCAGGTTTTTCCTGCACTATTTGTGTAACCAGTTCTCCCAAAACAAAGGTTCAAATATATATTGACTCCACGAAACAGACCATCAATACAGCGAAGTTTATTTGGAAAGTAAACAAAGAGTTTACTGACTCTTTAAAAGAAGTATATGATACCAATGCAGATGGAATCATTGATAAAAAAGAACTGCTTCTCGTGGAAGATTCTTTTTTAAACTACGCAGAACAAAACAACTTTTCAACTCATATCTCTTATGATGTAATAGTAGATAAAAACAAATCTAGAAAAATAGAACCCTCAAGTACAAATACCTATATCAAAGATTC
>Ga0209826_1001992_pt1 | contig 13751 bp, 8 predicted proteins | sample GOMGulsemesocosm_5_FD_184637 | JGI IMG/M metagenome (GOLD analysis project Ga0209826, IMG submission 184637) | Methane-oxidizing microbial communities from mesocosms in the Gulf of Mexico - GOM15C Gulf of Mexico (SPAdes) (version 2) | ecosystem: Environmental > Aquatic > Marine > Cold seeps... | reverse complement strand
GCGGTATACACGCGGTGCGCAGCGGGGCGGCGGACCTGCTCATACCCTCCGTATACCTACCCCGGCTGGGGCAACTGCTCGGCGACGACCTCATCTACTCGGCTGAGCTGCACAGGGGTTACTGGTCGCTGGTCGCCCTGGCCAGCCAGAAGCCGCTGCTGCGCCTGCCGCTGGCGACCGATGTGCGTCTGGCCACCGTGCGCGGCAGCCTGTACAACGGGTTGCTAAACGATGTCGTCGGAAAGCACTACGTGATGGATGCCCTCGGGCCTCCCGAGCTGTTTAAATTATTGCTGGCGGGGCGCATGGATGTCGTTTCGGTGGCGACCCCCTGGCCGGGCGAGCAGCTACAACATTTTGACGGTCACGCCCTGAGCGGCCTGACCCTGCAGCGGCTGTCCTACCGGGCGCTGCTGTCGCGCGCCCTCACCGAGCGCCACCCCGAGCTGCTGCCGCGCCTCGACGCCGCGATAGAGCAGTGCCGCTACCACTTCAAGGTGATCGCACACAACCCCTTCCGCCGCTAGTCAGCGCCAGACAGCTTGGCCTTGATGCCCTCCCGCTTGAGCCGCGCCCTCTCCATATTTTGCTTCTCCAGCGTCACCTCAAAACCACGCTTGGAAAAGTGCAGTAAAACTCGCCAGACAAACCGGCGCGGCCAACTTCGCCATGTGCCGGGAGATGAAGTCCCCCGGCTACCTGAGTCGCTGCAGCGATTCTCCTCGGATTAACGTTGGGTGGTATGAGCGTTCAAGCGCTGTCTGAGCAGCAAAAAGCGAACATCATCAAGCAAAGACCTGACGCCGAGCTTGCTAGCTCATCATCTGTTCCTCAAAGGCCGCCGATACGGCTTGATAGGCCTTGAGCGTGTCAGCCATAAGCTGAGCATGAGCACTGCTGTCCTGACACTGTTGCATCTGTTTGCTGAGTTCCTGCAGATGCAGGGCGCCCAAATTGGCGGAAACGCCTCGAATGACGTGCGCTATTTGTTGTACTTCGCTGAGGTACTGATGGTCGACGGCCAGTTGCAGCCTCTCCATGCGTTCGGGCATATCACTTAAAAAAAGCTTGAGCATGATGTTTAGTCGCTGTGGTTTATTACCGACTCGCTTCAGGCAGGCCGCTTTGTCCCACATGGGCTGCTCTTCCCCCCCTATTGCGGTGATTGCTTGATGTTCGCTGGCGCTGTCTGTGGCCTGCTGGTTTGTATTGCTCAGCTGGGTAGACGTTATTCGCGCAGTTGCGCTGACGTTTAACCATTTACAGAGCGTGGCCTGCAGAATGTCGGTGTCAATGGGTTTGCTCAGGTAATCGCTCATGCCGGCAGCGAGGCATTTTTTTTTGTCGCCGGCCATGGCGTTGGCCGTCATGGCAATAATAGGAATGCTCAGGTAGCGGGCACCGGCTTTGCTGGCACGAATCTGGCGGCTGGCTTCGTAGCCATCCATCTCCGGCATTTGGCAATCCATCAGCAGCAAGGTGAAAGGATTTTGTGCGGGTGCCGACTTGAGTGCGTGCAGGGCTTCTTGCCCGTCGGCGGCGACATCGGCGCTTAGACCTAGATCCTCCAGCACCCCCAGAGCCACCTGTTGATTGATGTGGTTGTCTTCTACCAGTAGCAACCGCACATTGTCTGGCCACGGTATTGGTGAACCCGTTGTTATTGAAGGCTCTGTTGATATGGCCAAAGGCTTCGGCATTAGCGCTGCAGGAACAACCTGTGAGTCTGATGCGGCGGGGGTGATATCGCCGATGTTGTTGGTATGTTCCAACGATTGCAAATAGTGGTGGGTCACCAATGGCGCCGCTTTTTGCAGTGTCTCACCGCCGTCAGCGAGTACCGCCAGCGCGTCAAACAGATCTGTGGGGGTAACCGGCTTGGAGAAGTAGGCACTAAAGCCTTGGTCGGCAAAATACTGAGCGTCACCACGGCTGGCCATGGAAGTCATCATCACCAACCTCGTGTCGCTAAAGCGGGCGTCGGCCTTAATGTGTTGAGCGAGCTGGGCGCCATCCATTTCTGGCATTTGCATATCAATCAGCGCCAGATCAAAGCTGCGTTCGTTTGCCTGTGTTGCCAGTTGCTGTTTTTCTGCCAACAGCTGCAGGGCGACGCCTCCGCTACTGGCCTCAGTGACCTGTGCGCCCCAGAACTGCAGCTGTCCACGCAGCACTTCGCGATTGGTGGCGTTGTCGTCGACAATCAAAATACAGAGATCATCGACCTTTACCGGTGGCACTGGATGGCTCGCCTGATGACTGGTTTGCAGGGCAATGGTGAAGGCAAAACAGCTGCCATGACCCGGTTTGCTGCTGACGCTGATGTCGCCGCCCATCTGTTGGCACAGCTTCTGGCAGATCGACAGACCTAGCCCGGTGCCGCCATACTCACGGGTGGTGGAGGCGTCGACCTGGGTAAAGGCATCGAACAAACCGTCGAGTTTGTCGTCCGCAATGCCTATGCCCGTGTCTGTGACGCTACAGTGCAAGATCAGACTTTGATCGGTCGGGTTACCCTGCCCTGATGCATCTGCGCGGGTCAGGCTGGCGCGGATGACAACCTCACCCCTGTCGGTAAATTTAATCGCGTTGCCCACCAGGTTGGTGAGTATCTGCCGCAGCCGCCCGGGATCCCCCCGCACCAGCGGTTGCTCAATGTCGGTGCCATCCAGTATCAGTTCAAGATTTTTTTCTTCGGCGCGCAACGCCATGGTCTCGGCAAACTCACCGAGCATGGCGCTGAGACTATAATCGAGTAGCTCCAACTCCATCTTGCCAGCATCCATCTTGGAGAAGTCGAGTATGTCATTCACCAGCGCCAACAACGATTTGGCGCTGGACTGCGCGAGTCCAGCTTTGTGCTGTTGGTCTTCGTCCAGCGGGGTCTTTTGCAGCAGCCCGAGCATGCCGATGACCCCGTTCATAGGGGTACGGATCTCGTGACTCATACAGGCGAGAAACTCAGACTTGGCTTGGTTGGCCTGTTCCAGTTCTTTTGCGTGTTTTTCCAGCCGCTCATTGCTGTGACTGATAGTCGTATTCTGCTGTTCAATTTCCACCTGGTGGCGCAGCAGGGCATTGTGGTTGTCGGTCAGCGTGCGGCTGTCACGCCGCAGTCGGGTGAAGAAGATCCCCAGCATCAGCGTCAGTAACAGCGCCATCAATCCCAGCACCAGAAAAGTAGAGCTGAGCACAGACTGCGTCTGCAACTGTGCCACGCTGATCGGCAGCACCACCTCCAGCACGCCACGCACATCACCAAGTCGCCAGTCATTTTTCGGGGTGTCGGCATGGTTGTTGTGGCAGTCGACACATGCCTCACGCATGCGGTCGGCCACGGCAAAGCGAATGGCGGGACGACCGTTATACTCCTCAAAACGGTAAAACGGTCGCTCCGGATTGGCGTTCAACTGTTGCCATGCATCGCGGCTGAAGCTTTGTTGGAATAGCCGGCGATTTTCATTTTCTCGCCAGGGGAAAGGGTAGGCACTGTAGAGAAAGGTTTTGGCGCCAGATTGATGGCGGCCAATCTCTTCCCCTAGTCTCATACTGAAGGTCGCCGGCAGCGGAATGGCCTTCTCTTGCTGTTGGTAATCGTGGGTGATGGTCAAACCGTGCTTCTTCGCGGTCTGCACCACTTCGGAGGTATATAGAGTACGAAACTCCGCCAGCGCTTCCAAATATCGCTGGGCATTCGTCACTGAGTTGTCGCGCATGATTCTGTCAGCGGCTTGGGACAGATAGGCAAAGGCGATGGTAATAGAGGCTATGGCCACCAGCGACAGCAAAACCAAGGTATGCCGGCGGGTAAAAGCCAATAGCCGTGAGCGCCCTCTGCTGGGTGATTCTGCCATGCGTGTGCTTTCCGTCCCTGAAGTGTCGTTTAAATCATTACATTCCCCCGCCTAGAAAGAAGGTAACGCTTGTTAGTGTAGTCGATCTGAGCGCACCCCTTATTTATTGTTCCGTCACCGCGGTAACGGATGTCCAAGTGACTTAAATGTGATTTAAACAGCGGCTTAAAAGATGACTTAAGGCGCTGAGCCCTTTCATGCGAAAACCTTTTTAAACCCCGTCGTGAAACCCTGCGCCAGCTATGCGAAGATTGATCAAACGATTAATAAAGGATCAGCGACTGTGAGCACGGAACTGCGTAAACGTTTTTTAGATCAATTCAAACAACGGCTGATGTCAGTCTACCGGCAGTCGGAGCAGAAACTGACACCGTCAAAGCGGGAACGCTTTCAGCTGGAGGGTTATATGGATGCCGCCCTTGAAATCGGTTTAATTGAAAAGGAAGTACTGCAAGCCTTTATCCATCAGATCCACCTCGACTTTTTTGGGCAAAGTATTCAGGAGCGCCATGACGTTCGAAAAAGTCGCGGTGACTACCTGAAAGAACCCAATTCAGACTACAAAACGTTTGAAACCCCAACTTGGATACGCGAGGGCGTAGAAATAAAAATCAGCTGAAGCAAGGTACTTTTCTATCGGGCAGGTTTCGTCGGCAACAACTTATTCATCCCAGCTAAAACGCCGGTAGGGCAAAGCATAGATCAAAAGCCAGACCCTGCTGACCCTCCTTGGCAAGCACTAATTTATCCTACAGAATAAGACATCAAAAAAGGAAAGACAGCAGAAGTGGTGTTATCGAAGACCGGTAAGTGAATGCCCTAGTGGGTAAATTAATACGCACAACCTGCGCGGCAATGATATGTAAGAGCACGGTAGTTACCATGGGAAAATCAATACCTTTGGTTGGCATCGGCTGGTTGCTAATATTACTTTCAGCGTCTGTTCACGCAGTGAATCCGATCAAGATTGTCGCCATACGAGTATTACGACCACTCCTTACAAGATATTCAGGGTTACTCTACCGACGTTGTCAGGGCTGTTTTCTTTAGATTAAACATCAACATTTCTGAACATAAAGTATACCCCTGGAGAAGGGGGCTCGAGTCTGTCTACAAAGGAACGTTTGATGCCATACATAGCGCCTCAAAGAATAAAGAGCGGACTGCCAATTGCTGGGTTCCCGATGAGCCGCTAATCACTTCATCAAAAGTACTTTTGATTAACAAAGAGAATATCGACAAACTAAAATTTGAATCACTTGATGACCTCACCAACAAAAATGTAGCGACCGTCATCGGCTTTGAGTATCCCGATGGGTTTATGCCGCACATAAAGAAACAGGAAAATCACACAGAGGTCGTAAGACCGGAACAACATGTTAATATCAAAAAGAGTAGATTACATAGTATCCGAGAAGGCTGTTGCGAAAAAATACATAAAAAGCAAACAACTTGGCAGCGACCTAATAATTTTTCAAAAACACTTACAAACCAAACCGATGTACTTCATATTCAGTAAAAACAGTCGACAGGCATTTCGTAGAAAAATTCTCCGCCGAGCTGAAATCATTTAAATCTACGGATGAATTCCTAACGATCTGCAATAAGTATAATTTCAGCTGCAGCAAACCAAAAAAAACATAAAAAAGCACTCAACCCCTAACAGACCTCAAGCGGACTAAAGCGCGCGGTAAAATGCCGCAGGGCGAGCAGCCAGCTCAGGTATAAAATCAAGCCAAAATACAACTCAAACAGCGCGATTACCGCACAGCTGCTGCTCCAGTGCGGTCAGAATCATCGGCAGGCCAATACCCAGTTGATCCAGATCGCCCATCGCGTCGAGCATCGGTACCGCCCAGTGGCGTTCGCCCTCGCCCAGATCACTGAGCGTCATGGGGGTTAGCTTGATGCTGCTGCTCGGCGTTGATCGAGGAGTGCAGGCAGACGCCGCCAATCACCACCTGAAGCGCGGTAACCTAGGCGCGGGTCACCCAGCTAGTCCTCGGTTACCACCTGGGTCGATCAGATCGACCTCTGGCGGACTGAGGGGCCAGGCTGAGCTGGGCATAGAGGACGCCCGATGGCCTAGCCAGCTTGCGCGGTGATCGCGCGAATGGCCTTGCGGCCGGTGAAGACGCAGTCGGAGATGGAGAAACCGCTCATATACTGATTGGACGGCAGGCCCACGGCGCAGCGTCCGGCGGCGTAGAGTCCGTCCACCAGGCTGCCGTCCTCGCGCACTACCTGTCGGCTCTTGTCATCAACCTTGAGGCCGCCGAAGGTCACCACGGCCAGCGGCAGCGTCTTGCTGTGCTTGCCGATGTTGACGGCGTAGAAAGGCCCCTCACTGATTTCACTGAAGAAGTCTTCGCTCTTTTGAATGGGATCCGGGATTTCCCTGCGCGCAATGCGGTTGTACTGCTCGACCTGAGCGGTAAAGGTGTCTGTATCAAAGCCGACTTCTTGCGCCAGGGCTGCCAGCGTGTCTCCCTTCTTGGTGTCGGTGAGCAGGGTCATGCCGTAGATCAGCGTTTGGAAGAACCAGACCTTGCCCGGTCGAATCTGTTTCAAAGCCGATTTATAGAGTTTGGCATCGAGGATAACCCAGCCGACACCGTCGTTTTCCTCACACATGTGGTAACCGATCTGGGCGCCATAGGAGCCCTCGTTGCAGTAGCGCTCGCCACGGGCGTTGACGATGATGCCCTGGGCTAGGGAGTTCGGGGGGTTGATAAAGCGCCAGGCGGAGGCGCGGTCCATATAACCCGTGTCGCCGCCGACGCTCTGCCCAAGGCGAATGCCGCTGCCGTCGCAGCCGACCGAGCCCAGACGCATGGTGCCCTCGTATTTGGGGATGTGATGCTGGGTCATGCCTGGATTACTGATATAACCGCCGGTTGCCAAAATCACTCCCTGCTTGGCCTTCACCCGGTAGGTGTAGCCGTTGTTGCGCTCGAGCTTTTCCAGAAAGCCCTGCAGGCTCTGCATCACGCCGATGCCCATGGCATTTTTTTTGTTCAGCTGGCGCATGATGAGGCCGTGGATGCGCGCGCCCATGCCAGCTTTCATGCGGCGGGCTTCAACGCCAATGACCTTGCCTTGCTCGTCCACCAGCAGGCGCTGCACCTGCGTGCGCGGCGTCAGTGTGGCGCCGGCTGACAGGGCGGCTTTTTTCAGCTGGGTAAACAGCTCATAGCCAGACTGACCTTTAGAGGCGTGGCGATGGCCGCGCTCGGCGGGCTTGGCGATGGCCTTGTTGGCCGGGTTGCCCTCGTTACCCGAAAAGTACAGATAATAGGGGTTCACCGGGTAGGAGGTTTTCGCCGGTGCCCGGGTGCTGGGGAACTCCAGGCCGATAGATTCCAGCCAGTCCATGTTTTCGACGCTGGTGTCACAGAATTCGCGCAGCAGTTCGTCCGATACACAACCCTGAGTCTCGGTCTGCAGGTAGGTGAACATGGCTTCTGGCGTGTCTTCGACGCCCGCCTCGCGCTGCTGGCGAGTGCCGCCGCCGGCGTAGTAGATGCCACCGCTGAGCACCGTGGCACCGCCGCCCTCAAAGCGATCCAGTACATTCACCGACAAGCCCTGCTGACGGGCTTCTACGGCGGCGGTTGCACCGGCAGCGCCAAAGCCAACCACCACGACATCGGTGGTGTCATCCCAGTGTATGGCGTCACTGTGAGCTACCGTTTTGGGGGATTGTACAAAAGAGTGCCAGTTACTGTCGTTGCTGTGCATGGGGCTGCCTTAAAGTCGTTTAAAAACGGAGACTCGTGTCTATTTGATAACTGATTATCAGGGTTCTCATTGACTTTTTTAGATGTGAAAGTCATTCAGTGATGATTAGCATAGGCGAGTTGCATTAGGGTACCCCCATGACAGACACGAACAACCGGCGCCAGCAGCGCAGTGATGAACGCCGTCAGCGGGTGCTCGCGGTGGCCACAGAAGTGTTCCTTCACGCCGGATTTCAGGCGGCGCGAGTGGACGATATTGCCGAACGAGCTGAAGTTTCAAAAAAGCCTAGTTTACGTGTTTTTTTGAAAATAAACGCGGCCTGCTTGAACAGGTACTGAAGCAGGAACTGCTGGGGGACTTTATCGTTCAGGCCGTGCGCGAACACGGAGGCTCAGCGCCTTGATCTATGTTTTTTACACCAGACCGCTCACCGTTGAATAGTACCAACCCAAATAGACAACAGGGTCACCCAACCAAAAAAATACCAACAAGCGCTACCTAAAGCTCTCGTACCTTAACCCCAGACAGGCACCCGCTCCCCTTCTTCGCTGCCGGAAACTACTCGCGGCAACTGCTCCTGCGTCGCTTAAGAGCGCCTACTTTTGGTGCTCTAATACCGACACCCTTGGCGGCATGCAATTCAGGCACTAGGTACCTCTTTGAGGGGTAGACTCCACATCCATATAGGATCAATACGCAGGAATGGCCTTTTCCGACATTAAGGTCAAAAGGTTTCTTTTTACTGTTGTAAGAAAAATACCTCGCCTAGCAAAGACGAAAACGAAAACGAAAACGAACACGAACTTCCAACAACGCCCGAACAAAAATAGAAATCAACACTCGCCCAACGGACTAAAGCGCGCGGTAAAATGCCGCAGAGCCGGAGGCTGCTGACTGATCCGGTAGCCCCTCAATTTATGCCGCTGCCCATACACGGCGGCGCAGCATTCAATCACATAGTCGATATGACTCTGGGTGTAGACCCGGCGCGGTATGGCCAGACGCACCAGATCCATCGCTGCGGCCTGCTCCGAGCCATCGCTCTGACGACCAAACATCACCGTGCCGATTTCGCAGCCGCGGATGCCGCCCTGCTTGTAGAGTTCGATCGCCAGTGATTGCCCTGGGTATTGCAGCGCCGGGATATGTGGCAGGAGCTCACGGGCATTGATGTAGACCGCGTGACCACCCACCGGCCGCATGATCGGTATGCCCATGTCGGTGAGGGCATCGCCCAAGTAGGCGGTGGAGGTGATGCGGTAGTGCAGGTAATCCTCCTCGATCACCTCGGTCAGACCCACGGCCATGGCCTCAAGATCACCGCCGGACAGGCCGCCGTAGGTGGGGAAACCTTCGGTGAGAATCAACAGGTTGCGCGCCTGCATCGCCAGCTCATCGTCATTCAGAGCCAGCCAGCCGCCCATGTTCACCAGACCATCCTTCTTGGCACTCATGATCATGCCGTCCGCCAGCGCGAATATTTCCCGCACAATGCTTTTGACGCTCTTTTCCGCGTAACCACTTTCGCGCTGCTTGATAAAATAGGCGTTCTCGGCAAAACGGCAGGCATCGAAAAACAACGGCTTACCATACTGCTGGCAGAGGACTTTGGTGGCGCGCATATTGGCCAACGACACGGGCTGGCCGCCGCCGGAGTTGTTGGTGATAGTGAGCAATACCAGCGGTACGTTTTCGGCACTTTGCTGCAGCAAGGCTTCGAGTTTTTCTAGGTCGATGTTGCCCTTAAAAGGCGCCTCTAAGGCTGGGTCGAGACCCGCCTCACACACCAGATCCAGCGCCTGGGCGCCGCTGAATTCGACGTTGGCGCGGGTAGTATCAAAGTGGGTATTGTTGGGGATGATGACGCCCGCGCCACCGCAGATGGAGAAAAGAATCTTCTCGGCGGCGCGCCCCTGGTGGGTGGGGATAATATGCTCAAAGGGCATCAGCTCGCGCACGGCGGCTTCGAAACGAAAGAAGGAGGGCGAGCCGGCGTAGCTTTCATCGCCTTGCATCAGCGCGCCCCACTGATATTTACTCATGGCGGAGGTGCCCGAGTCGGTGAGCAGGTCGATCAACACGTCGTCGGCGTGCAGGTTAAACAGGTTGTAGTGCGCCGCCTCGATCAGCTGTTCGCGCTGGGCACGGCTGGTCATGCGCAGCGGTTCGACGGATTTAATACGAAAGGGTTCGATGATGGTTTTCATGGCCGGCGGCGCTCCTTGTCTGCCTTTAGTTTAGCCGCAGCATAGCTAAGCGGTAGCGGCCCACCGATTCACATGGTTACTCAGCGCGTACATGGCGACAGAGCATGACAACCTCCCAACCGATGGACGAGGCTAAAAACCCGAGCCTGTGACAACACCATTATCACTCTAAAGACTCAAAACCGTTTAAACGCCCTAAACAATAGCGGACGGCTTCGATGTCTCTACTTTGTGTATAGCAATAGGCAGCTCTTTTGTTTACCCAAAAAAAATAAAGCGACCCGCCAGTCGTCAATTGCCCTCGCAGCGAGTACTGCTGCCTGTAGTATCTGCACCCAACACAGCCGATAAAACAAATAACAACCGAGCCCACAGAGAGCAGACACCATGAGCGCAACCCAGCTAGCCTTCGATAAAAAACCCAACAACTCCATTGCCATGACCAAGGCGCTGCTGTTGCCGCGCGCCGGTTTTAACACGTCTGTGGGACTGCCCGAGCTGAACGCCTGCTGGCGCGGCGCGACGGCGGATGCCCAAGCACTGGCCGGTTACTGCGACACCTTAGGGATAGCACCCAGCCAGCACATGCCTATCGCCTACCCCCATGTGATGGCCGGCACCCTGTGCATGAATATGCTTGCCCATCAAAGTTTTCCGATTCGCCTGCTCGGCGCCCTGCATTTAAAAAACCGCATCATCCAGCACCGACCGATTGGCAATGACGAGCGGGTGGACATCAACATGAAGCTTGGCGGCTTTCGGCTGCTCGAGAAAGGCATGGAGTTTGATTTCTTCACAGAAGTCACAGAGGCGATCCAGGGCAGCGGACAGGGCGCACTGCTGTGGCGCGAAACCACTACGTATTTTGTTCGCGGAAAATTCGGCTTTGATGATACTAGCACCGGCGAGAAAAGCTTTGAGCTCGAAAGTCTCAAAGAGGCCGAGACATTACAGCAGTGGCACATACCCAGCGATCGCGGCCGCGCTTACGCCAGCATCTCGGGGGATTACAACCCCATTCACATGTCGGGTCTGGCGGCCAAGGCCTTTGGTTTTAAGCGCGACATAGCCCACGGTTTCGGGGTTATGGCCCAGGCCATTGATCGCGCCAACGCCCTGCCTGAACCATCAACTCTGGGAGCCAAGGCAGTGCAGCTCGACGTGATTTTTAAGGGCCCGATTTTTCTCGACAGCGAAGTTAGCCTTAAGCACAACCCGCAACAAACCCCCGGCCGCTTCGACCTCTACTGTGGCAACAACCCACGCCCCAACCTTTGTATTGCCGTGACGCCCTTGGCGCAATAGACGCAGCAGTGAAAACCGAAGCGCAGAAGAGCTGACACAGTACAAACACACAGTCGCGGCCGTTTTCCATCCATAAAAAAGGCCAGCCGAATTCGGCTGGCCTTTTGAGCAACTCCGTTTGAGAAGATCCCCCTCATATTAAGAGTGAATAATTCAAACGGGGCTTACGATTTAAAAGCCTGCTTGCACACCAAAGGCCAGCACTTTCGTTTCTGAGCTCTGGCTAGACCAGGAGGTACCCACTTCACTGCCTGGGTTGCCACCACTCAAGAAGTTAAGCGGTACCCAACCATCAACAAAGATCGCTTCAGCAAACAGGTTTACACTCGGCGTTACAAAATATGAAGCGCCGAATACCAATTGATCTTGCTTCTCCCAGTCTGAACCCGCAGCGCCGGCTTCATAACGGCTGAACTCAACAGAAAAATCCACATCGTCCGTTAAGCCAACATCCGTCGAATAGCGGCCACCCAGTGTAAAGGTGGTGTTATCTGACGCGGCAAACTGTGGCAGGTATGGGTTAAACGTACCAGGCCACTCGTCAAGCGTTTTCGCAAACTCGGCGATGACGAGCAGTTTATCGTCTTCATAACGGCTGTAGACTGCCGCCGCAGGGTTATTGTCTTCACACGCATTAAAGTGCTTAACACCCTGCGCAGCGGTATTAACCGTTACACCAGGAATCAATGCTGGGAAGGTTGAATGAGCCGTCTCTGGCGTATCCACATAACCCTGACAGTAGCTAGAGCCGTACTGGTAACTCGCGCCCAATTTCAGCGACGCGTCGCTCGACACATCGAAGTTATAGTTCACATCCACGGCAAAGTTATTCAGCTTAGAAGGTACGTTTGATCCCTCTACCGACGTGTTTGCATTTCGGAACTGTGCGCCGCCCTGAATCGCCATAAAACGCATGTGTAGATTGTCGGTCGCGTAACCAAGCGTTGCACCGTATGCAAGACCGGCAAACGAATGCCAGTTAGTGGAGTTGGTGAACGGGCTGACCGTATCATTCAAGCCAAAAGGTATGTCCATCTTACCCAGCGAGCCATAGAAAGGGGTCTTCTCTAGGTTGCCCCACAAGATATAAGCACGGCGTAAGTTCACGTTGTTGCGCGGCAAGCCGGTAATGCTAGAGCCCGAGGCAAAATTTTGCTCTGGGTTGTACAGCAATTCCATATACGCAGAGAAATCATCTGATAGCTGGGCGGTTAAGTTCAAGTTTGCCGAATGAATGACCGCTTCCGATACTTCCTCGCCAATCTGGTTGCTGGACGTCGGGTGACGCATCAACCAACCGAACTTAGAGTCTTCGTTTGCTTTCTGATAATTGGCAAGCGCCGTTACCTGACCACCCAAAGTCAGCTTACTCTCAAGCTTTCCGTCGCGCAGAGCTTGCAGCTGATACAACTGCTTAGTGTTGGTATCTTCCGCATGATCAAGTACTTTGTAGTTGTACTCAGCGCTCGTACCTACGACGTTATCGTGCTTATGGACTGCACCGTTAGCAGCCACTGTATCGGATTGACGCAGCTGCTTATTCTCCGCTTCCAATGCCGCAATACGCTCAACCAGAGCTTGGAACTCTGCTCGGCTGACCCCTTCTGCCATGGCCGCAGAACTTATGCACATGGCCATTGCCGAGACTAAAATTTTCTTTTTCATGGTTTTCTCCTTGATCGAACAGGCCGGCTTGCTGTCGAGACCACACCCCGTTGAAAGAGTGGCTCTTATCAAGTTGATGGCTGATCCGCTTTTATAAGTATTATATTTGGGCTACAGGCTAAACTTCCCGGCGCAATCTTAACGTTATTCATCCACGCCTTCTAGCGCTGATCAAACAGCAAACAGCAAACAGCAAACAGCAAACAGCAAACAGCAAAGACCGTTCTGTAATTTCAGGCCTTAAGCTGCAGAAAACAGGAATATTTATTAAGAGTAACGTCGCTAATACCAGAGATGTGTTCGGTCTACCGGAACTAGACCCCATCAAGCGAACCATTGACGTTTCGCTCAGTGCTTATTGCGACACCCCGACCACATAGCTCACTCGATTTACCTTAATGAGTGCCGTCCGCACAACTGAACTTAACGCTGAATGAGAACTGGCTAACACTTGCAATAGCAGCATCGGTAAGAGCTGTATAACCGATACAGAAGCCTTTTCCTCTCACGTACCCGCCCTCAACCCCAGCTAACACCTATTTGTTAATTAGAACGACAAGTTAGTGCCTTTGGTTTTAAGCGCGACCTAGCCCACGGTTTTGGGGTTATGGCCCAGACCATTGATCGCGCCAACGCCCTGCCTGAGCCATCAACTCTGGGAGCCAAGGCAGTGCAGCTCGACGTGATTTTTAAGGGCCCGATTTTTCTCGACAGCGAAGTTAGCCTTAAGCACAACTCGCAACAGACCCCCGGCCGCTTCGACCTCTACTGTGGCAACAACCCACGCCCCAACCTTTGTATTGCCGTGACCTCGCTCACGCACTAGAGTTAACTATCGACCCGCGCACCGGCATGAAAGGGCGCGGGTCGACATGAAGCTGTCTGTTACCTATGCCCGTTAAAATCGGTGCCTAGACTAGCAGCCAAGTAGTCGGTAGTCGGTAGTCGGTAGTCGGTAGTCGGTAGTCGGTAGTCGGTA
>Ga0209826_1001990_pt1 | contig 13760 bp, 8 predicted proteins | sample GOMGulsemesocosm_5_FD_184637 | JGI IMG/M metagenome (GOLD analysis project Ga0209826, IMG submission 184637) | Methane-oxidizing microbial communities from mesocosms in the Gulf of Mexico - GOM15C Gulf of Mexico (SPAdes) (version 2) | ecosystem: Environmental > Aquatic > Marine > Cold seeps... | reverse complement strand
TATTTATTGGTTAATTGAGAGCCTTGCGCTTCCATAACACGAGGGCTGGTGTAATTTTCTGATGCAATCAGCTCAATATGATCTTCTTGGCGTTGGCGCTCTTTTTCCATTGCTTGAAAAAGTTCGTCATCAAAACCGGCAATCGTCATGGAATTTTTAAACATGGTGTCTCCTAAGTTAGTTTATTCTGGTCGGATAAGTAATATTTGTAGGTCGGCAACATTGGTTCCTGTTGCACCTGTTATAACTAAATCCTGAGATTCTTTTAAAGCAGAGTATGAATCGTTATTGTCCAATAAGTTATCTGGACTTATTTTACCCTGTTTTATCCTATTAAGTGTATTTGAGTCTACTAGTCCGCCTGATGCATCAGTGGGTCCATCTCGTCCATCTGTACCGCCGCTTAAAAAAGCCCAGTGACTTGTTAACTTATGTTTTTCTGCTGCTATTGCAAAGGCTAAGGCCATTTCTTGGTTTCGTCCACCTAATCCAGTGCCTTTTATAGTGACAGTAGATTCGCCTCCAGCCAGTAAAGCTGTTGCGTTATTTTGGCTGTTTTCTATGTGTTTGGCAGCTAAAACTAGTTGTTCAGCAATATCTCTTGCTTCTCCACAGAGTGCCGAGCTGAAAACAACTGATTTATAAGATAATTTATTAGCCGTATTTACACTTTGACTTAGGCTTATCTTATTACTGGCGACCAAAGTATGAGATGTGTTTTTAAAACAATCTGCATTAGCTTTTGGTGTTTCTTTGGCTTGTCCTTGAGCCCCTTTTTGCAAATAATTTTTTACTGATGGCGGTATTTTATCCCAAATTTCATTGCTTGTAAGAATGTTAATAGCATCACTAAAAGTAGTTTTGTCTGCAACAGTAGGGCCACTAGCAATACTGCTTAAATCATCACCAATAACATCAGATAAAATAAAACTGTGTAAATCAGCTGGCATCGCTAATTCAGCTAATTGCCCGCCTTTTAATTGGGATAAATGTTTTCTGACACAATTGATTTGTTCAATAGCGGTTCCGCTGGCTAATAGTAAATCAGTGGCTTGTTGCTTATCTTTTAATGAAATGCCTGTTGCTGGATAAGGTAATAATGCAGATCCACCACCAGAAATAAGAGTGAGAACTAATTCACCTGTTTTGGTGTTTTTTAATTGATCAACAACACGTTTGGCGGCATCAATTCCAGCCGTATCTGGAATGGGATGACCTGTTCCTAATACATCAATATTTTTTAAGTGCTGAATATTCTCAATATTGGTGATTACAATAGGTTTTTCGGCTGTTAAATGTGCAGGAATAATATCTACAGCGGCTTGTGCCATGCCGCAGGCGGCTTTTCCAAAAGCAATGATATAAACTTTTGACCATTGGCCAATGCGTTTTTGAGTACAATCATTTAGGTCTAAAGCTATTTCAATTTTATTGTCAGAAAGGGTTAGACAGTTTTTGATTGCTTGATACGGATCAGCCGCAGCAATGCCTTGTTGAAAAATGCTTAATGCATCTTTACGTAATATTGCGCTAACCCCAGCTGACATATTAAATTTAAGCCATTTCCTTGGCTAACTTAAAAATAAGTTCGGCATCAAAAACTTGTTTGTTTTCTTCAAATAATTTATCAATACAAGCGCGGTGTAAGGCTAGTTTTAGAGTGCCAAAACCAATAGCGCCCCATACCTTTTTACCGTGGCGATCTAAACCTTTATCTAGCATATCTGTGCCACCAATGCCTAGAGGTGGTGTGGCGTTTGCGTCGGCAATCACTTCTAAATTAGGGTTGTTTTGCCAGTGTTCTGTTTTTAATAATTCAATACCCGCCGCGCCTGTTGCTAAAACTATATTTGCATCTGCGACAGCATCGCCTCGAGCGTCACTGTCAGCTGCTTCTATAGGCGTTAAATCAACATTAAAGCGTTCTTTCATCGCAAAACAAGCTTCTTCAGCACCAAAGATATGGCGTGATGTAATGGAAACATCCGCACCTTCTAAAGCTAGCATGGCTGCTGCTCTTTGGCCTACCGGGCCTGTACCCCCTAAAATAACAGCTTTTTTACCAGCTAATGACGTGCTGGTTGCTATTTTTGCTATAGCGGCGGCAGCTGTTGTGTTGCTACCATTACTATCAAGCATGACAGAAACTTGAAACCCAGCAAAAAAATGTTTTTGTACCGCAATAAACAATTTTTGTCCTGCGATCATATCGCTACCGCCTACAAAAATAGCGGTGTTTTTTTTGTCTTTAGGTGCGCGAGTGAAAATCGTACCTTCAACTAAGGATTTAACATTTTCAGGGCTTAAATTGCCATGCGGAATAACATGATCAGCTCCACCATCATAAGCAACAACTGTGTCAAATGTTGATGGGTGGGTGTCGGTATCGAATTGGAATAACAGTTTTTTCATTAATGCGAGGCCTAACTTTGTATGATTGAGCGATATTAAATCCGCTATATTATACCTTAATATTTGAATTTACTTTAATTGAGGCTTTTTTTATCAATTTACCTGCTTGAGTCACTCTATAATTTGCTATCATTAACTGAATTTTATTGTGGTAACTAATTTGCTTGCTTTTTTAGTGGGCATGATCGAAAAATAACAAAGGAATACAAATGAAAACACCTGTAGATATTGCTGTTACTGGAGCTGCTGGACAAATTAGCTATTCATTGCTTTTTCGTTTAGCCGCTGGAGATTTATTAGGACCAGACCAGCCAATCATTTTGCATTTATTAGAAATTACTCCAGCAATGGATGCATTAAAAGGTGTGGTAATGGAATTAAATGATTGTGCATATCCTTTATTGCGTAAAGTGATTATGACGGATGACCCTAAAGTTGCTTTTAATGATGTTGACTATGCTTTTTTAGTAGGTGCAAGACCTCGTGGCGCAGGTATGGAGCGAAAAGATTTATTGTTATGTAATGCAGAAATATTTTCAGTCCAAGGTAAAGCTTTAAATGAAGTTGCAAATCGTAATGTTAAAGTTTTGGTGACAGGTAATCCCGCAAATACCAATGCTTTAATTGCAATGAAAAATGCACCAGATTTAAGTCCATTTTGTTTTTCAGCCATGATGCAGTTAGATCACAATCGATCTATTTCTCAAGTAGCAGAAAAAGCAGGCGTTACATCAAGAGAAATTTCAAATGTTGTTGTCTGGGGGAATCATTCCTCAACTCAGTATCCAGATTTACATCATGCAAAAATTAAAGAAGAGGATGCTTTATCTATAGTGGGTGATGATTGGTTTAAAGATGATTTTATTCCAACAGTCCAACAGCGTGGTGGTGCAATTATTAAGGCGAGAGGGCAGTCTAGTGCAGCTTCAGCTGCAAGTGCAGCAATTTCTCATATGAATACCTGGATTTTTGGTACAGAAGAAAATGATTGGATGAGTATGGGAATGGTGTCAGACGGTAGTTATGGTATTGAAAAAGGTTTGATGTTTTCTTTTCCTGTGACGGTTGTTAAAGGCTATGTCAATATTGTGCAAGACCTAGAGCTTAATGAATTTTCTAAAGAAAAATTACTTGTTACAGAAGCAGAGTTAAAAGAAGAAAGGGATGCTATTAAACATTTGTTTTAATTGTATTTATAGTGGTGGGCGGACTTAAGTCCGCCCTACAATTTAGTCTGGCACCCCAATTCACACATAGAGCTTTAATTTTGGATTAGATGTTGAATTGGAATGGTAAGCTAGAGGATATATAAACCACAGGCTTATAAAAAATTAGAGTTACCCTTATTGGTGGGAGGGGCCTTTGGCCGCGACCGGAACAAGATTAAGAGCTGTCGCGACCAAAGGTCCCTCCTACTTTTTACCGACAAAAATTAAAATACTGTTAAGAAGTTGATGGTATATAGCTTTTCAAGCTGCGGTCTATTAATAGGCCTGTATTAAATTAACACATTTCATCTTTATTCCGCGGTACCTTAATACTCCAACAAAAGATTATCTATTGCTGTTAAAAATAGTCACCCTAGATTGCCCTTACTGGAATAGCCAAGCGGCTGTTGATTTCTTCAAAAGCCTTAGTTTTATAAAATGATTTCAAAAGTGAAAACTAGCCTGATTCACATTATCTAACTACACTTAGGAGCGAGAATTCAATAATACCCGAAGTCTGACTGGTCTTTTAACTCCACAGGCACACTAGAAAAACAGTTGCGTAGCTTGCTATGCGCCTGTTTTCCTAGTGTGCCTGTGAAGTCAAAATCCTGCGCCATATTTTCGGATATTATTAAATTCTCGCTCCTTAAAGTTATGCGTTTTAAGCTTATCATTTGACAATAATTTCCATGCCAAAACAATCTGTATTACTATGAAAGATGATATTTTAAGCATGCTGTCACTTAAGAGCTACCGCTGGGTTGATTTACCGTTAAACCTTGTTGTGCTAGGTACTTATCTTGGTATAGCAAAACTAAGTTTAGTATTTTCTATTACCAGTAGTGGAGTCACTATTTTTTGGCCAGCAGGTGGATTTGCTTTGGCCCTACTGCTACTTGCAGGCCCTAAATATCTTTCTGGTATTTTTGGTGGTGCATTAACCGCTGCTATAGTTATAGGAGGGTCGTCTACCTTTGCTATATTAAGTGCTCTAGGTAATGTCCTTGAAACAGTTTGTGCCTACTGGTTATTAACGTATTATCGACCGATAAATCTAACGTTAGAAAGGTACCAGGATTTTCTCAAGCTACTATTTTATGGCGCAAGTCTTAGTACACTCATCAGTGCTGCCATTGGCTCTTTAACGCTGCTTGCTTTAAAGCTTATTGAGCCCAGTTTATGGCCTAGTATTGCGCTACGTTGGTGGATGGCTGATGCTATAGGTATTGCTTTCATTACGCCGCTTATTTTATTTTGGAGTCAATCACGGCAAGAACTTGAAAAGAAAATCTCTTTAGAAATTATTGCGTTATTTGTTTTGACATTTCTTATGGGGCAATCCGTCATTTTTCATTGGTCTTTATCGCTATTTTTAGCCGACCTCAGCATCACTTGGCTTCTTCCCTTTATTATTTGGGCAGGCTTACGTGCTGGGCGGCAATATACTGCTTTGCTACTATGCATGGTTTTTTTACAAGCGCTTTGGGGAGCAAGTCATGGTATAGGGCATTATGCTAATGATATGCAGGAAAGTGGGATGGTTAATTTTTGGGTGTTCGGCATGCTGATTGCAATAGGCGGCATGCTATTGGCAATTTTAACGCATGAAAGTAAGCAGGTTAAATTACGCGAAGAATCAAGAAGCAATGTATTAGAACTTATAGTGAATGATAAGCCGTTAGCCATGATTCTTGAGGAAATAGTACGTAATATTGAGCAGGAAAACCCTGCTATGTTGTGTAGTATTTTGTTGCTAGACGAGTCAGGACAACATTTATTGAAAGGTGCGGCGCCCAGTCTACCTGATTTTTATAACACAGCAATTGATGGGATTGAGATTGGGATGGGTGTTGGCTCTTGTGGTACGGCTGCCTTTACTAATGAGCGTGTTATCGTGGAGGATATTCAGAATCACCCTTATTGGACACCTTTTAAAGTGTTAGCCACTAAAGTTGGACTCGGGGCGTGTTGGTCTCAACCCATACGATCAACAAAAGGCAAAGTACTCGGCACCTTCACTATCTATCATCGCAATACGCATCAGCCAACAGCGGCTAATCTTAGCTTAATTGAGCAGGCAGCCTACTTAGCAAGTATTGCTATTGAGCAAAATAACAAGGATTTCGCATTAAAGAGCAGTGAGCTGAGGTTTCGTCAACTGTTCCAGTCTATCCCTTCAATCGCAGTACAAGGCTACGACTCAGAAGGTAAAACGTGCTATTGGAATGATGCTTCCGAAAAGCTATACGGGTATAGTGCTGATGAAGCCATTGGACAGAGCTTGTTTGATTTAATTGTTCCACCAGCGATGCAGTCCGGTGCGCGAGAAAAGATGCAGCAAGTGTTTGAATCTGGAAGTTCAACTCCTCCTAGTGAGCTCACTTTAATGGCTAAGGATGGGGGTGAGGTTAATGTGTTGTCTAGCCATGCTTATATTCATGTGCCTGGACAGTCCGCTGAAATGTTCTGTATCGATATTGACTTAACTGAGCGCAAACAGCTAGAAGAAGCTTTGCAAATCGACAGGGAGTTTTATCAAGCGATTACAGATAATGGCATGGCTTTAATCTGGATGTCTGGTTTGGATAAAGGCAGTTTCTATTTTAATCGTCCTTGGCTAGAGTTTACTGGTCGTTCTCTTGAGCAGGAGCAAGGAAATGGCTGGACTGAAGGTGTACATTCAGATGATTTTGATCACTGCTTAGCAATTTACCAGGCAGCCTTTGATAATCAAGAGAAGTTCAGTATGGTCTACCGCCTCCGCCGTTATGATGGCGAATATCGCTGGATAATAGACAATGGAATGCCCCGCTATGGTAATAATGGTGAGTTTATAGGGTATGTTGGTCATTGCCTTGATATTACTGAAGGTAAGCAGGCCGAAGAAAAGTTAAAATTAGCTGCGAATGTATTTACCCACGCACGAGAAGGTATTACTATCACTGATGCTGAGGGAGCCATCATCGATGTTAACGATACCTTCACTTATACCACGGGGTATAGCCGTGAAGAAGTGATTGGCAAAAACTCACGTATCCTTCAGTCTGGTAGACAATCCCCTGAGTTTTATGCTGACATGTGGAAATCCTTACTTGAAGAAGGCTATTGGGTTGGGGAAGTTTGGAATCGTCGAAAAAATGGTGAAGTATATGCTGAAATGAAAACCATTAGTGCAGTGCGGGATGCACAAGGTACCACGACCCATTATGTTGCATTGTGTACCGATATTACTCCGATGAAAGAATATCAAGAGCAACTGGAGCACATTGCCCATTATGATGTGCTAACTAACCTACCTAACCGATCATTACTTGCAGATCGTTTAACCCAAACGATGCTGCAGTGCCAACGTAGGCACCAGTCGTTAGCGGTTGTCTTTCTAGATTTAGATGGCTTTAAAGCTGTGAATGACAAACAGGGTCATGATGTGGGTGATGAACTACTAATTGTAATCGCACAAAGGATGAAAGAAGCATTACGTGAGGGCGACACCTTGGCCCGTTTTGGAGGGGATGAATTTGTTGCAGTCTTAGCAGATTTAGTCAAAGTTGAGGATTGCGAACCCGTATTAGAGCGGTTGTTACTCGCAGCATCTGAGCCTGTATTGGTAGGTGAATCTGTATTACAAGTCTCGGCCAGCGTTGGTGTCACTATTTACCCGCAAGATGGTGCAGAAGCAGACCAGCTTCTGCGTCATGCTGACCAGGCCATGTATGTGGCTAAGCAAGCGGGTAAAAACCGGTATCACTTGTTTGATACTGCACAAGATGATGTAGTTAAGATTCAACGCGAAAATATCGGTGATATCCGTTCAGCATTGGATAGGCGTGAATTTGAATTGTACTATCAACCCAAAGTCAATATGCATACGGGGGAAGTGGTTGGTGTGGAGGCATTAATCCGCTGGCAGCACCCTGTTCGAGGTTTAAGGCCTCCTCTTGAGTTCTTACCTGTGATCGAAGATCATGATATTAGCTTAGAAGTAGGCGAGTGGGTTATTGATACAGCATTGACACAAATAGGCTATTGGAGGGCGAAGGGCTTACACTTTTCTATAAGTGTCAACATTAGTGCTTATCAACTACAGCAAACTGATTTTCCCCATCGCTTAGCTGCATTACTGGCAGCTCATTCAGAAACCCCGCCAGAATGTTTGGAATTAGAAGTGTTGGAAACCAGTGGATTAAGTGATATTGGACACGTTTCGTCGATAATGCACGCTTGCCGTGATTTGGGTGTTCATTTTGCTTTAGATGACTTCGGTACAGGCTATTCATCACTTACTTATCTCAGGCACTTGCCAGTCAGTCTGATAAAAATAGACCAAAGTTTTGTGCGAGATATGTTGGTTGATCCCGAGGACCTTGCCATTGTTAAAGGTGTGGTGGGCTTGGCTAAATCATTCAATCGTGAAGTGATTGCAGAAGGTGTGGAAACCATTGAACATGGCACAGCCTTATTGCAACTGGGCTGTGAATTAGCACAGGGTTTTGGTATTGCACGGCCGATGCCTGCAAATGAAATTCCCACGTGGGTGGCTAGTTGGAAAGCTGGTGAAATTGCTGGAGACTTCAGAAGTAAATAGTGGCATAAAAATAAGCTTCGGCTATTATACATTTCAGTGGTTTCTTGTTATCGAAGCACTTAGTGTAAAAACTGCCTGTTCATAAAATTAGATAATTCTATCGGGTATGCTTTGGCCCTTAAAATAAGCCTCTAAATTATTTAAGACTTTTTCTCCCATTGCTGTTCTCGTCGCAATAGTTGCACTACCTAAATGAGGTAACAGGGAAACATTATCCAAACCCAAAAGTCCTTTGTTTATATTAGGTTCGCCTTCATAAACATCTAGTCCTGCTCCCATAATGGTTTTGGCTTTTAAAGTCTGAATTAATGCTTCTGTATCAATGACATCGCCTCTGGCGGTATTGATTAAATGTGCGGTTGGCTTCATTAAATCTAGCATTTGTTGATCGATCAAATGCAGGGTGCTTTCTCCGCCCGGGCAATGTAAAGAAACAAAGTCAGCTGATTGCATAACTTCTTCTACAGAGTCGCATGATGTTGCGTTTAAATTATCAATAACAGATTGATTGGCAGGGCTTGGTTTAAAGTAAATGATTTTCATACCGAAACCATGATGGGCTTTTCTGGCCATGGCTCGAGCAATGCGTCCAAAACCAATTAAGCCTAAAGTGGCGCCTGTTACATCTGAGCTCATCATATGAGTAGGACACCAGCCTTGCCATTGTTTGGCTCTAACTAGGCGGTCACCTTCAGCACCTCTGCGAGCGGACATTAATAGCAATGTCATCGCTATATCTGCTGTACTTTCTGTTAATACGCCAGGGGTGTTGGTGATGATTAAATTTTGTGCTTTTGCTGTGTCTACATCAATATGATTATAGCCAACTCCAAAATTAGCCAGAATTTTACAGCGCTTGTTTTCTACTTTTAAAACGTCAGCAGGAAATGAGTCGCAAACGGTAGGGCAAACGGCATCGTAGTTTTGTAATGCGTGTTTAAATTCATCCGCTGTTAAAGGTCTGTCATCCTTATTTAAAGTGACATCGTAACGAGCTTTTAATTTGGCTTCGACAGACGCAGGCCATTTACGAGTAAGGAATACTTTTGGCTTGTTCATAGTGATAAGGTGTTGCGGAAGGGGTGAAAAGTAATATCGTTAAGTTAAGGGAATAAAAAATAAGTAGCCTTGATGCAGTGAAACGGAATCAAGGAAAATCTTAGATAAACCTTGATTCCACTTTGTTTCATCAAGACTACAAAAGCTTAACTTATTAGCATCGGGGTAAAAAAGGAACAAGGTATTATTTGTCTTGTTCCTTTTTAAAGCTAATTTAAATTATTTAAGCTGCTGTTGAGCGGTAATATTCAATCGCTGCTGCAACACCGCTTCCAGGAACAATGTCAAATCCATTATCAAGCATTGCCATTTCAACACCAGCAATACAGCCTAGTAACGATACATCGTTCATATCACCAATATGGCCAATACGGAAAACTTTACCAGCCACTTCTGTTAAGCCTGCGCCTAAAGAAATATTGTATGTGTTAAAAGCTGTGCTAATAACATCCTTAGCATCTTTATCTTCTGGAACAACAATTGCAGAAACAGTATCAGATTCAAAGCCAGGTGCTGCACATAACTCTAATCCCCATGCTGCAATAGCTTTACGAACGCCTTCTGCTAAACGGAAGTGACGTGCATAAACGTTCTCAATACCTTCTTCAAATAATAGTTCTAGTGATTTTTTAAGTCCGTAGATCATAGGTGTTGCAGCTGTATAAGGTGTGTAACCTAAAGCGTTTTGCGCCATTTGATCTTTAAGATCCAAGAAACAGCGTGGAAAAGTTGCTGTTTCTGTTAGTTTAATTGCTTTTTGGCTGAACGCTAAAACAGCTAAACCAGCTGGAAGCATAAAACCTTTTTGTGATCCACTAATCGCCGCGTCAATACCCCAGTCATCCATACGGAATTCGATACTAGCGATTGAGCTTACGCCATCAACAAATAATAAAGCAGGATGACTTGATGCGTCCATTGCTTTGCGCACGCCACCAATATCACTAGTAACACCTGTTGATGTTTCGTTGTGAGTCGCTAAAACAGCTTTAATCTCGTGATTGCTGTCTTCTTTTAAGCGAGCCTCTAAATGATCTAGAGGAATGCCTTTGCCCCATTCAATTTCATGTACTTCAACATCTAAACCCAGGCGCTCAGCCATATTAATCCATAAGTGACTAAATTGACCAAAACGATAAATTAATACTTTATCACCTGGATTTAAAGTATTAGTGATCGCAACTTCCCAACCAGCTGTACCTGTAGCAGGAAAGATAAATGCTTGACCTGTTTCTGTTTTGAAAATCTTTTTTAGATCCTCTAAAACAGGTTTAAGTAGCTTAGGGAAGATAGGAGAGCGATGATCTTCCATAGGTACGTGCATTGCACTTAGAACTTCATGTGGTGTGTTGGTTGGACCTGGAATAAATAAGTGATTGCGACCTGCCATTTGTTGCCTCTATTTTTGTTTATAAATTTAAAGTTGATTTAAGTAAGAAAGATTTATTTTATAAAGGAGGGTTTTTAGCGATCCATATCTATAAGGAAAAAGCTAAGTCCTGCTTCCAGTCCATCTTTCTTTTTAATTGTGTTATCAGGGTTTATTCCTAAAATATTGCTGTCTTCAGAATAAACAAACCGTTTATATTGCCATATTAAAAAAACTAGGGCAACCGTGTTTTCTTTTTGTGACAAAGTTAAGTAAGTAAAGTTTTGATTATTGGTGAATGTTTTACTCTAAAAGCTAAAAGTTTCTATTAGGGGGGGGAACTCAGTCAAAGGAGGTGGTGAGGATTGGGTTTTGGTTTGGGGTTGTATGTATTGTCAGATTTTTATACAAAAAGATATTTTAGATATTGATGGTTTTAATTAACTATTTGTTAAATAGATATATTTTTTATTTGGCATCTATATTGCCTTTTTATTTTGTGGTTCAAGATGATTCTTAAATTGTAATAACTTTAGAATCATTGGTTGTTTGTAAATTAAATCAATTATTAAAAGGTGCTTTAGATGAATATAAGGAAAGTTTTGTGTAGATCGGCAGGGGTGGCGTTATTATCTGTTGCAGGTTTGGGAACAGTATCAGCGGTTCAAATCGACTTCACTGGTGGAACTGTTACTAAAAATGATACCACTACAGGAGTGACAAATAATAACGTTACATTTCAAGGCGTTTCTAAATATGAAGAAGCAGGTTTTCAATTAGATTTTATATTTGCAGCAGGTACACCATCTAATTTTGCTTCTATTGTGGGTGACTATTACGGCACTGGTAATGATGTTGTCCATGCTCATTGGAGTTCAGGCCCTTTTGGAGAGGTTGATGAGATTAGAGTTTCTAAAATTGGTGGGGGCACTTTTGACCTAGGTGGTTTTCGAGTTAGTACTAATACAGCAACTGGTGGAGGGGCTTCAGACGGTAATGAGCTGACTTGGGTTAATTCATCAAAAGCAAATAATATATTTTCAGTGACTCCTGACGACTGGGGATTGGGAGCAGGGAGTGATCCATTAATTTCGATTGCGGCTAATAATTCATTGTTTGATGATATTCTATGGTTCTCTTTCACTAATGATGCAAGCAGTTCTGCTGTAGGCTTAGGGTTGGATAACTTTTTTCTTGATGAAGCAGGAGACCCGGATGGTTTTGATCCTACAGCAGTACCTGAACCTTCTACTTTAGGATTGCTTGTTGCTGGCTTATTAGGCTTTAGAGCACTGCAGCGGAAAGGTGTAGCATAAAATAAATTCAAATGTAAAGGTCCTGTATTGTCAGGATTCTTTACATTTTGTTGGTAAGATGGCTATTACTCTAAAAATATATTCTTTGTGTATTTTTTTGTTACGATTTTATGGGATTTATATTTAACAAAGGAGTTGGCGAAGGCCTTGAATCTCTCTGTAAGTAATCAATTGTTCTTCTTTTCCTTATACCGTTCTAATTTTTCTACTTGAAAGAAAATTTCCCCGCACTACCCTACCTAACACTTATGAAACCCTTTGGTTCACTGTTATTACAGTGTTTTAATGGTTTTATAGAGTATATATTTAGATTTTTTTAAACCATTCAAAGTTTGAGATGGTTTTTATTTTCGCTATGAATAGTTTTGATGACCTTTATCTCCCCCGTTTGTCTTGTATATTTTTAAGTGTAACACGGAGATGTTTTTAGGGCTTGTTTGTGTTGGAGGGGCAAAAATTTGACTTTATATTTCTCAGAAGTAAAATGGTCGGTTAATTTGAGTTCAGGTTTTGGCCTGAAACTAATCTTCAAGTACCAAAAAGGGTACTTTAAATTGAAATAATTTTAGGTGTTTAAATGAGTCATACGTTATATGAAGCCAATGTACAACGTGTCCAACGTTGTGAGTTAGCCGTTCCTGGATCTAACCCTGGTATGTTTGAAAAAGCAATGAAAAGCGGTGTCGACTTCATTTTCTTAGATCTTGAAGATGCGGTTGCTCCAGATGATAAATTGCAAGCACGTAAAAATGTAATTGAAGCGATTAATGATATGGATTGGGCTGGCCATGGTATAACAGTTTCTGTGCGTATTAATGGTTTAGACACTCAATACATGGTACGTGATGTTGTTGATTTAATGGAGCAGTGTGGCGATAAGTTAAACACTATTCTTATTCCTAAGGTTGGCGTTTATTCTGATGTTTACATGGTGGAGGCTATGGTAAACCAATTAGAAATGCAACAAGGTTTAAAAAATAGAATTGGCATTGAATGTTTGATTGAAACAGCATTGGGTATGGCTAATGTTGAAGATATTGCTAAACAAGGTGCTTTAGGTGGTCGGTTAGAAGCTTTGCATTTTGGTGTGGCTGATTACGCAGCAAGTAACCGAGCAAGAACAACAAACATTGGTGGATTAAACGAGAATTACCCGGGTGACCAATGGCATGCTGCGATTAGTCGTATGACTGTAGCTTGTCGTGCTTATGGTTTACGTCCGATTGATGGGCCATTTGGTGATATTAAAGATCCAGAAGGTTATAAATTAGCAGCTAAACGTGCAGCAGCATTAGGTTGTGAAGGTAAATGGGCAATCCATCCATCACAAGTTGAATTAGCTAACGAAGTATTTACTCCACCTGCTGAAGAAATTGATAAAGCTCATCGTATATTAGCAGCGCTTAAAGAAGCAGCGGCTCAAGGTAAAGGTGCTGCAGCTTTAGATGGTCGTTTAATTGATGCGGCTTCTGAAAAAATGGCATCAAATGTAGTTAAAGCAGCAGAAGCTATCGCTGCAAAATTAAAATAACACAAGGTAGATCAGATATGAATCATTTCAATCTGTTATATGAAAAACGTAAGGGCTTTATGCATCTTGCGAAAACTTTTTTAGTTTAGAACAAATTTTATAAAATTAAATAGGAATACTATGGATATTCATGAGTATCAGGCAAAAGAAATTTTGGCTGGATATGGCGTAAGAGTCGCCGATGGTGGGTTAGCTTATAGCCCAGAAGATGCTGTACAACGTGCAAGAGAAATTGGTGGTGAAGTTTGGGCGGTTAAAGCACAAATTCATTCGGGAG
>Ga0209826_1001987_pt1 | contig 13771 bp, 13 predicted proteins | sample GOMGulsemesocosm_5_FD_184637 | JGI IMG/M metagenome (GOLD analysis project Ga0209826, IMG submission 184637) | Methane-oxidizing microbial communities from mesocosms in the Gulf of Mexico - GOM15C Gulf of Mexico (SPAdes) (version 2) | ecosystem: Environmental > Aquatic > Marine > Cold seeps... | reverse complement strand
CTCAATTTACTTCTAATGTTTGTGCTGCCTTTTCCATCGCATTTGTTGCAGGCATAAAACAAAACTTTAGTTTTAAGACCGTCGCTATAGCAATTGATAATCGTCCCAGTAGTTACGCAATGGCACAAGCTACTCGTGATGCCGTTCTTCCTGCCATTATGTTATTAGTTTCTGCAGGTAAAAGTGATATATCAACGTTAGTTAATGGGGTGCCAAAACGTTTCACATATAGCGTTCGTATTCAAAATGTAAAAACTGAAGAAAGTAAAACTATTATTTCTAAGTATACAAAAAATCGAGAAGAACTAACAACACAACTTGGACTTACTGCGAAAGTCATAGATGTAAACTGCACTGATGGTTTACGTATCAGTATGTCAAATAACTTTATTGTTCATTTCAGACCTTCAGGTGATGTTTAATTAAATATATGTCTTCTTACTTGAAATCTAATTTAGCTAAAAACATTGTTACAATGTATTCTGTACAGGTAATAAGGCTTTTTTTGCCGCTTTTAATGTTGCCTTTACTTTCTTCGCGCTTATCAATAAATAGCTTTGGGATCTATTTATATGCAATTTCTATATCAATTTGGATAACTTTATTGATTGAATATGGATTTAATATTTCGTCAACTAGACAAATATCAACGGTTAACCATCCAAATCATATTATTGAAATTGTAAAGAAAACACAAAGTGCAAAGTATATCTTGACCTGTTTGTTTTTTATATTGATTCCAATTATCTATCTTACAATACCTATTTTGTCTGGCGAGTTATCTTGGGCTATCACCATATTTATAGTTGGATGTTTAACGGCCTTAACTCCGCAATATTATTACCAAGGGATAGAAAACTTAACGAAGTTTGGACTAGTTGAATTAATTAGTGGTTCATTTTTGATGTTTTCTGTTTATTTTTTTGTGAAAGGAAATGCTTCAGATGATTTTTTAAAACTATCTTTAGTACTGTCGAGAATGATTCCTTTTGCTTTTTTATCATTAGATATGTATAAGAAGTTAAAAATCGAATTATTCACATTTTCATTACATGGTGCTATAAAACAATTAAAAGAAGGGTGGAGTATTTCTTTTTTTCAAATAATAATTTCTTTTTATACCGTATTTAATCTTATCTTTTTGGGCTTCTTTGTATCCATAGCCCAAGTAGCTATTTATGGCGTTTCAGAAAAGCTTATCAGGGCAGGGCTTGGATTTATCGGACAACTTTCTAATGTGGTGTTCCCTCGAATTAATAATATTAAAAGTGAAGGCCATTTTAATTTAAAAAAAGTAAGACTTATTACTTTGATTTTATTCTCAGTGGTTGGCTTTATAGGGTATGTATTTGTTAATTTATTATCAACTTATGTAATAAAATTTTTGTTTGATGGTAAGTATCTTGAAGCTGTTGCTGTTATTAATGTTATGGCATTGGTCATACCTGCAATTGCAATAAGTAATGTATTATCTCTTCAGTATTTATTGGTTGATGGTCTAGAAAAGATTTTGAATAAAGTGGTTCTGTTAGCTAGCCTAGTTAATTTGTTTTTAGCTTATTGCATGATTACGACATTTGGCTATATTGGAATGGCATATACATGGGTAATATTGGAATGGGGTATAGCAATCACCTTAGGTCTAATCATTTATTTTAAAAAAACAACTCAGGAAGATAGATAAAATGAAAGCAGTGATTTTAGCAGGTGGTTTAGGAACACGTTTAAGTGAAGAAACATCTTTAAAACCCAAGCCAATGGTCGAAATTGGTGGTAAACCAATTCTTTGGCATATTATGAAAACATATTCAGCCCACGGTATAAATGATTTTATAATATGCTGTGGATACAAAGGCTATGTGATCAAAGAGTATTTCGCAAATTATTTCTTGCACATGTCGGATGTTACTTTTGACATGAAAGATAATAGAATGGTTGTGCATAATCAACGTGCAGAGCCATGGAAGGTCACTTTAGTGGATACCGGAGAGTCATCTATGACTGGTGGCAGACTGAATAGAGTAAAAGAATATATAAAAAATGATGAATCTTTTTGTTTTACATATGGCGATGGTGTTGGCGATATCGATATTCGTAAGTCTATAAAATTTCATAAATCGCATGGAAAACTAGCTACTTTAACTTCAACATTCCCACCAGGCCGGTTTGGAGCCCTTGATATGACTCAAGGTAAAGTAAATAGTTTTCAAGAAAAACCAAGAGGTGATGGCGCTATGATTAATGGAGGCTATTTTGTATTGTCGCCTAAAGTTTTAGATTACATTGATGATGATGCAACAACATGGGAAGAGTATCCTTTAAAAAAACTTGCAGAGGATGGTCAGTTAATGGCACATCAACACCATGGTTTCTGGCAACCAATGGATACCTTACAAGATAAAAACAAGTTAAACAAAATGTGGGATAGCGGTCAGGCACCTTGGAAAGTTTGGGAGTAAATTAATGTTTTCTAATATATATTATAATAAAAGAGTACTAGTTACTGGGCATACAGGCTTTAAAGGTTCATGGTTAACTACTTGGTTAATTAAATTAGGCGCCGAAGTGTGTGGTGTTTCTGATGAAATCCCTACAGAGCCTTCAATGTTTTTGGAGTTAGGGTTAGATAAAAAAATCAATCATAATATTTGTGATATAAGAAATTTAGAAGCATTAAAATCAATTATTACCAGTTATAAACCGGATTTCATTTTTCACTTAGCTGCACAAGCAATCGTATCAACATCCTATAATGACCCTATAGACACCATTAGTACAAATGTTATGGGAACCGCGAATGTACTAGAGTCTCTGAGAGCTTTAGACAATGAATGTACAGTCGTGATGATCACCTCTGACAAATGTTATGAAAATGTCGAGTGGGAATGGGGCTATAAAGAAACAGATGCTGTTGGTGGTCGCGATATATATAGTGGTTCAAAAGGGGCTGCCGAAGTTATATTTCATTCGTACCAACAGTCTTTTTTTAATGACAAAAACAAGCATATAAAATTAGCAACAGGCCGTGCTGGTAATGTCATCGGTGGCGGTGATTGGGCAAAAGATCGTATAGTTGTCGATTGTATGAAAAACTGGTCTGAAGGGGCTACTGTTGAAATCAGAAGCCCATCAGCGACAAGACCATGGCAGCACGTACTAGAGCCTTTAAGTGGTTACTTAACACTTGGCCAAAAATTGCATTCTGATTATTCTTTAAACGGGCAGTCTTATAACTTTGGCCCTAAATCAGAACAAAATAGAACGGTTTTGCAGTTATTAGAAGATTTAAGTCAGCACTGGGACTTTACCAATGTAACGGATGCGTACCGTGTAACCGCGAATATCCCGTTTCATGAAGCAGGCTTGTTAAAGTTAAACTGTGATAAAGCTTTATTTCATCTAAAGTGGGAAGCTAACCTATATTATTCAGAATGTGTGAAGTTTGTGAGCGAGTGGTATTACTCTTTTTATAAAAAAGATATCGACATGTTAGAACTTACAATGGCACAAATTCAAGGTTATGAGGACTCCGCAGTTAAGCGTAACCTTATTTGGGCAGACAATAAATGAGCCCTGTAACAGAAGGCGTTTACTGTACTCCTTTAAAACGTATAGAACATCCAAAAGGCGATATATATCACGCAATGAAAAAATCTGATGATGGATTTTCAGGTTTTGGTGAAGCTTATTTCACAACGATATCTGCTGGAGAAGTTAAAGGATGGAAGAAACACACAGAAATGATTATGAACTTAATTGTTCCTGTTGGTGGTGTTACTTTTTATATCCATGACGATAATACAGGTAAAACAGAAAACATTACGTTACAGCCTGAACACTATTGCAGATTAACGATTAAACCAGGGTTGTGGGTTGCCTTTAAAGGATTAGATAATATGCTCAATCTAGTTCTCAATATCGCATCATTAGAACATGACCCAATTGAGGCTATAAATATGCCACTTGAAACATTTTTATTAGATTAATATGAAAATTGCAATTACCGGAGTCAATGGATTATTAGGCTCGTCATTATTGAAAAAAGCGACAGATATAGGCTACGAAGCTATAAAACTAAATCGTGATGTTATAGGAAATTCACAATCATTAAAAGATTTGGTTAGCTCCTTAACTCTTTGTAATGTATCGGTTTTAATTCATTGTGCAGCTAATACTAATGTTGAAGCTTGTGAAGACGATAAAATGCAATGTTACCAGGATAACATTGCGTTAACTGAAAAACTGGCTTTAGTTTGTAAAGTCATGAGTATTAAATTTGTCTTTATTAGCAGTACAGGTATATATGGCCGATATCAGGATACTCCTTACACAGAATATGATGATGTTAAACCAACAACCGTTCATCACAAATCTAAATTTATCGCTGAAGAAATCATCCCTAAATTAGTCAGTGATTTTCTAATTATTAGAACAGGGTGGTTATTTGGCGGAGCTTGGGATATGAGGAAAAATTTCGTAGCCAACCGTATTAAGGAAGCGGGAGTATCTGATGGCATCATCAAATCTGATACAAGTCAAACGGGTAATCCTACGTTTGTAGATGATTTAAGCTCACATATTTATAAATTAATTAAGCACAAATACTCAGGGACGTTCAATTGTGTAAACACAGGTAGAGCTACAAGGTTTGAATATGTTTCTGAAATAATTAAACTATCGGGTTTATGTGTATCTGTTTTACCAATTGATGGCGCGTCATTTAATAGGAAAGCAAAAGTGTCGCATAATGAATCGGCAATCAACTTTAAATTGGACGCATTTGGCGAAAATAAAATGCCATGTTGGAAACAAAGTTTAGCAAAATATATCCAATCAATAAGGTCAGAATATGAGTAATAAACTCAATGTAGATATCGCAATCCTAGGTGCAGGTATTGCTGGTTTAGGGGCTTCATTAGGGGCTAAAAATTCAGGACGAACATCAATTATATTTGAAGCAAATAAATCTGCTGGTGGCTTGTTAGATAATTTTTCTATCGAAGGTTTTCGATTTGACAATGCTGTGCACTTAAGTTTTGCAACAGAACCGGAAGTTCGCGCTATTTTTGATAAAACGCCTTATTATACGCACCCATCTGACTCTTTAAATTTTGAAGAAAATAAGTGGTTAAAACACCCAGTACAAAATAATTTATTTCCTTTACCTGCTGAAGAAAAAGTAGATCTTATTGAGTCATTTATTTCACGGCCTAATATAGAAAATATTCAGAACTACGAGCAATGGTTAAACCATCAATACGGTGAAAAAATAGCCAAAAGGTTTCCTTTACGTTATACAAAAAAATACTGGCAATGTGAAGCTAAAGAACTATCCACCACTTGGATCGGTAATCGAATGCGAAGAGCTGATTTGAAAGAGTTACTTTATGGGTCATATACGGCAGATACTCCAAATACTTATTATACCAAAGAAATGCGTTATCCGAAGAAAGGAGGTTACAAAGCTTTTATAACCCCCCTTATTCAAAATACAAATATTCATTATGAGTATAGAGCTGTTGCAATTGATTTAGCTAAAAAAGAAATACAATTTTCTAATGGATGCTTAGTTCAATATAGTGAATTAGTGAGTACTTTACCACTACCTGTTTTTGTTAGCTTGTGTGGTTCACAAGTTCCAGAAATAGTAAAGAAATCAGCCGGTAAATTAGAATGTACTTCAATCGATTTAATTTCGGTTGGCTTTAATAAACCAATAATCAATGATTTATGGTTTTATATATATGATGAAGATATTTATGCCAGTAGGGCATATTCACCTTCGGTAAAATCTGCTGATAATGTACCTGAAGGCTATAGTTCATTACAGTTTGAAATATATAATTCAGATCGTAAAAGCCGTTATACACCAGAAGAACTTAAAGAAAATGTTCGTTATGCTTTAATGAAGATGAGTATTGCAACTGATGATGATTTATTGTTCCTAGAGCATAAACATCTACCGTGGGGTAATATTACGTTTAAAATAGGGATGGAAGAACATCGCCAAATTGTTAAAGACTTTATAGAAAACCAAGGTGTAAAAACTGTCGGTCGCTTTGGCGAATGGGATTACCTTTGGAGCAATCAGAGTTTTTTAAGTGGGCTAAGTGCTTTTATTTAAAATTATAAACACATTTGATTTTAGAATCTCGAAGTGGAATTTACCTAGGAAGTAAAATGAAAATTATTGCAACAGTACCTACATATAATAGACCCGATTTGTTATTGAAAAACATTGAATGCTTAATTAATCAAACTTTCAATATTGACAAAATTATAATTGTGGATAATGCCAGTGAACCAGAAACTTATAAAAAACTTGTAGCATCAGGATATTTAGACAGAATTGATGTGATTTATCACCGGATAGAAGTGAATTCAGGTGCTTCTGGTGGATTTAAGAAAGGTATGGAATTGGCTTTAGAGTTAAATCCTGATTGGGTCTGGGGAATGGATGATGACGCATTCCCTATGAAAAATGCTTTAGCGGAATTAATAAATAAAATAAATGAATTTAACTCTAAAACATGTTTTTGGTGTAATTGTGATGAGGATAATATATTTGAATCAGGTTACAAGGAAGTGGATAGATTAATTTTTGTTGGATTCTTTCTTCCAAACAAACTAATCCAAGAGATTGGATTTCCTGATGAAAGATTTCACATGTATCATGATGACACTGAGTATAGTAAGAGAATAATTGATGCAGGTTACAAAATAATAAAAGTTGAAAACTCTATTATTGACCATAAGGGATTTGATAAAAGGGGCCTCAATCCTTTTCTAGAATATAATTTTCTAGGTAAAAAATTCACATTATTAAATTCAGAAGGTTTTAGGATTTACTACATTTATAGAAATCAATTTTATATTTCAGATGGAACTAAGCTAGCTAAAGTTAAGTATTATAAGTACATGATTATTAGTTTAATTAAATTTGGCTTATTTCAGCGGAAGAATTTCTTTTATGTAATGCTCGCTTTTTACCACATTATTATAGGTAAAAGAGGTAAGGTTTTATAACTATCATTAAGTTGTGATAATTCCCTGTATATGAAGTTTTAAATGGTCGAGAATAACAATATTTATAAGAGTAAGTTGATGAAATTAAAATCGTCTTTGAAAAAAAACATTATTGGAAAGTTATTTACTATAGTGAAATTGTTTTTTAACAAAATATCTTATGTTTATTTTCAATTAATTATTAAGCCCGCCTTTAATTTAGTAGGTAAGAATACCCATATCGTTCAGTGTCGATCTATTATTGGGCATAAATATATATCACTCGGACAAAATGTTAAAATGGAAAAGGGTGTGATTTTAGAAGCATATGATCATCATAATGGTGTTAAATTTATTCCTTCTATATTTATTAATGATAATGTTAGCATAAACTACAACTGCCAAATATCAGCTATTAACAGCATAAAAATTGGTAAAAATGTATTGATCGCGAGTGACGTATACATTAGTGATCATTATCATGGCGATCCTAATAATATAGACTCAAATATCGCACCATCTGATAGGATATTGTATTCAAAGGGGGCCGTTATCATCGAACAGAATTGTTGGATTGGACGTGGTGTTGCAATTTTACCCGGTGTTATCATTGGAGAAAATTCAATTGTTGGGGCTAATTCTGTAGTGACCAAGTCTATACCTAAGAATACTGTTGCCGCAGGCGTTCCAGCCAAAGTCATTAGAAATATCAATTAGTATAATAAATTTAATTTAAAGGATCGAAATGTTAAAATTTTTCACCATTACAGCAAGAAATTATTTAAGTTTGGCATTGTCGCTCGGTGACTCTGTTGCTAAACAACATCCTGATGCTGAGTTTTTAATCGTTGTTGCTGATGGCCTAGATGATTTAGATATTGAAAAAATAAAGTATAAACTTATTTCCGCTGAAGATGTTGTAGATAACGATTTGCTATTTCGTGATCTTACATTTAAATATAATATTACTGAATTTTGCACAAGCATAAAACCATTTGTATTTGAATTACTCTATAAGTCTTCAAATATTGGGGATGTATTTTTTTATTTTGACCCTGATACTTATTTGTTTTCTTCAGCGAATCAAATATTAAAAGGAGCCGATGAAAAAAATCTATTCCTTACTCCCCATATTATAGACTGTTCAGTTGACTATATTCATACTTATCCCGAATACAAACATTTGTGGGAAGGTATATTTAATCTTGGCTTTTGTGGTATACGTAAAAGACAAGAAAGTAAAATAATTATCGATTGGTGGAAACAAAGACTAATCGACTATTGCTATGCAGATTATAACGATGGTTTACATACTGACCAAAAATGGATGGATTATGCTCCGGTATATTTTTCTGATCAGCTCTGTATAGTAAAGCATTATGGTTGTAATGTTTCACATTGGAATATTGATGAGCGTGATATTTCAATAAATAATGGATTGTACTCTTCAAATGATCAAGATTTAGTCTTTTTTCATTTTTCAGGCTTTGATTTTAAAAATAAATCTTTAACAAAACATGTGGCTAAAGATAAGCAAAATTACCTAGAAAACAATAGTCTTAATAAATTAGCTATTTTCTATCGAAACGCAGTTCATGACAATGGTTATGAACTATTTATTAGTCAACGATATCAATGGAATTTTTTTAATGACGATACACCTATTACCGCCCTGCATAGAAGATTGTATCGAGAATTAAATTTACCCATAACAGAAAACCCTTTCTCCGTTAATTCTGATATATATGAACTGTTTTCTAAAAGTAAGTTACTTTCGAATAATGAAGACGCTCATGGTAATTATTCAAAAGAAACCGTGAGCAATCTTGATGATAAAGTAAAAAAAGTAGAAAGTATCTTACGTATAATCAGAATGATTATAGGTAATAAGTATTATACATATCTAGTGAAACTATTTTCTCGTTACTCTAGGTTTGAAAACCATGTTTTTTTGCTAAAAAATAGAAAATAATATGAAAGTTGTTGTAGATGGCCGTCATATTGATGGCAAAAATAATGGTTTAACTCGCTATATTACAAATTTGACTATTGCTCTTAGTGAGAAGTTAGGGGGTAAATTAGTCATTCTATCTAATAAGGATGTCATTTTACCCTCTGAAGTTTTAAAACGGTCAAATATTCATATTGACCATAGTATTTGGTCTCGGTTGCCTGGTTCTGTGTGGCTAATGTTTCGTGTGCCTTATATATTGAAAGAACTAGAGTGTGATAGGTTTCTGGGTACACAACATGTACTACCATTGCATAAACCCTCAAATATAAAATATGGATTAATTATGCATGATTTAGTTTATGTATATTTTCCTAATACAATGAAGTACACGAATAGAGTTCTCAGTAAGTTTTTAGTACCGAGATCACTTAGAATTGCGGATGTGATTTTTACTGTATCCGAAAGTACCAAAATGTCTATTCACGATATTTATCCAGAACTTTCTCAACCTGTAAAAGTGACTTATCCAGGATTTGCCTTTGAAAAAGTACCAAAGCCTACTTATGAAAAAAAAATTGGATATAAATTTTTATGTGTTGGTTCTATCGAACCACGCAAAAACTTATCAAAGATGTTAGATGTATATCAAGAGATGGCTCTTAAATCAGATCTGGTATCCTTGGATTTAGTGTGTGGTAGTACATGGGCTTCTGATGAAGTTTCTAAAAAACTAACTAAATTAGGTACAAAGGTTGTTGTTTATGAAAATATTAGTGATGATCTCTTGTGCCAATTATATCAAGAAGCAAATGTTATGCTATTCCCAAGCCACTATGAAGGATTCGGCCTACCAATATTAGAATCAATTGGAAATTGCAGTATTATTGCTAACAACATTTCGGTCTTTAAAGAACTTGCTGTAAAAATTGATAATATGAAATTAATAGATTTTTCTAAAGATGTCGACGTTATAGCAAAAGAAATTTTAATTTTTAAAAATATAGCACCTGCCAAGTTCAAAAATGAATATTCATATAACGAATTTTCATGGACAACAAATGCTGATATTGTTATTTCAAGTTTGTCGTTGTAAATATGCCTAACAAAATATCAAAAATTACTAAAGAAGAAATATTTTTCGCACTTATTTTTATTTCTGCTCATATGTTATCAATGGTCAATTTTATTGGAGCGGAGAATGGAAGTATTCTGTTATTTTCTTACGTTATTCTAATTGTGTTAAGTATTGGTATTTTACAGATAGTAAGGTTTGATTTTAGGTCTCCCGTTTCGATATTATTAGTTATTACCTCGCTTTATTTAACGTTACGGACCTCGTTTGCCAATGAGTCATATGGAATATACTATGTAACGATTATTATTGCCTATAATACGTTTCTTTTAGGAATGTTTTTATCCTTAATTACATACAGTAATAAACATATAAAAAAGATTAAATTTCAATATCGTAATACTTTTTATTTAAAAATATTTACTGTTTTTTTCATACTGCTATATATTTTACTCGTTCAATATATTCTTTCTAAAGTAGGTGCTAGCGGTAACTTGGTAACATTGATATTCTCGTCTTTAAAAACACGACTATCAATAGCAAGTCAAGGCCTATCGCCATTGCTACAGCTATCTTTTATCGTTAATACTTTTGGGCTTTCTATAGCCTTTGTAATATGGAAAATCACAAAAGAAAAAAAATACCTTATTATTTGGTTCGGAGTATTACTATATTATGCATTAGTTTTAGGAAGCCGGGGGGCTATAGTTTTACCCGTATTACAAATAGCACTAGCTGCTAGTATTGATAGTAAGAATGCGATTAAAGTATTGATAAAGATCTTCTTACCCATTGTATTAATTACGATGGTCTTTTCTACGTGGTTCTTATCAGCGCGTGAGGGGAAAACAAATGTCGATAGTAGTTATAGCATCCTTTCTAGATTTGATGCTTACGAAAATTGGCTAAGGGTAACGGCCAAACATGGTTTGTTAGTAGAGCCCGGATCTTCTCTTGTTGATGCACCATTACAGTTTATACCTAGAAGTTTATACCCAGATAAGCCTTTTTATTACTCAACAGAAATGACTAAGAGATTTGTTCCTTCTGGTTTTAATCGGGGAATTAATTTAGATTTTGGTGGTATTTCTGAAAGTATTTACAATTTTCATTTAATTGGCCCACTTATATTCGGTTTTTTTATTGGCCTATTATGTAATTTTATAAGAAAAATATTTGATCGAGCGCTCTTTCAAAACTCTTACATTGATGCAGTTATTTACTCTCAGTCTGTTCTAATTCCATCTTCTTTTTTCTTTGTGGGTTGGATAAATAGTGCGATGCTATTATCGATATTTGTTTTTTTTATAACTTATATTATTTTGAAATTCGTTCAAAAATTAGTAGTCAAAAAGGTTGTGTTAGTGTGAAAGTGTCAATAATTGAAGCAAATAAAAGTGGGGCAGAGCACCTGTCATTTAATAATCAAGTTTTAAAAAACATGTTACGAGATGAAGATGTATATTATTTATTTTCATCGACTTGTCATTCTTCTAAGTTGACGGCTTTGTCGGGTAAAGACAATGTTAAGTTATTTAAAATTCCAGTATACTCTATATTAAAGCGTAATTTCATTTTAAAATTTTGTATTGAATTATTTTCTACATTTTATGCATTACTGTTCAGTAAAATTAAAAAAGCAGATGTTGTCATTTTTACATCAGTTTTCCCTCCTTTACTCCCCGTTATATCCGTAATTAATCGTCTACTTTCTTTAAATGTACGGATTATATTACACGGTGAATTAGAAGGGTTATTACAGGTAGAAAAGCTTTCGTTTTCTTCATATGGTTTTTGGGTTAAGGTTTTTTATGAAAACGGCTTTTATAAAAATATAAATTCTATTGTCTTATCAAATGGAATATATAATAGATTGCTTTTAATCTACCCCGCTCTCAAAGGTCATATGTCATTTATCAATCATCCTATCAATATGAACAATAGCTCTATAAAAAAAGAGTTTTTATTTGCAACTATCGGTTATGCTACTAAAAAAAAGCATAGTGTATTGTTTGATAAATATGTTGAGCAATTTAGACATAAATCTGAAAAATTAATTCATATTGGTATGGCTGATTCTGATGTGATCGAAGCTTATAGCAAACATATTACATTTGCCTCACCACATGGTGAGGCATTATCAGAGGAGCAATTTTCTAATTATTTATCGCTTATCGAGTATGCAGTGTTTGCTTATGGAGAAAATATGTATAACTTAGCCGTAAGTGGTGCAATTTTAGATGCACTGGGGGCTAATTGTAAAGTTTTAACCTTGAAAAATAAATTTGCACTTGACTTATTAGAGTTTGGTCTTTCATTGAAGATAGTCGATTTAAATGAAATGTTCACTACTAGATATGAAAGTAGTAGTCACAATAAATCTTTATTTGATAGATACCATGAATTAAGTGATGTTTTTCGGGATTTAAATTAGGATCTAATATGAGAATTTTACACGTAGGTAAGTATTACAGTCCCTACAGAGGTGGTTTAGAGCAAGTTGTAAAGGATCTATGTGAGGCCACACAGAAGTTGGGTCACATAGCTGATGTGATTTGTATAGAGCATAATATATCGGATGTTTGTAACGATGTTAATGGAGTTAGTGTTGTTAGATGTAAATCATTATTTAATGCTGCCTCTACCGACATATCATTCGTAATGATTAGTAGACTTAGAAAAATTATATCTGGATATGATATTGTCCATGTACACCTTCCAAATCCTATGGCTAATTTAGCTTTACTATTTTGTGATTTGTCTAATATAAAAGTCGTTATTCATTGGCATAGTGATATTGTTAAACAAAAATGGCTTAAAAAGATATACAGCCCTTTGCAATATTGGTTATTAAACCGGGCCGATAAAATTATTGCAACATCTCCTTCATATTTGCTTGGTTCACGAGAGCTACAGTTATATAAAAATAAAGTTTCTATTGTGCCCATAGGCTTGGATAGTTCAAAGATTACGATCAATGTTAGTGATGTTTCTTCTCTAAAAAACGAATATGAAGGTAAGAATATAGTATTTGCATTGGGGCGGCATGTTTATTACAAAGGGTTTAAATACCTAATTGAATCAGCTAAATATTTGAGTGATGACTATGTTGTCTTAATTGGCGGAGCTGGTCCTTTAACTGATGATTACCTAAATTTAATTGAATCATTAAACCTTAAAGAAAAAGTTAAGCTACTCGGTATGATTCCTGAGAGTAAGCTGTCTGCTTATTTTTCTGCAGCTGACGTTTTTTGTTTACCATCTATTGAGCGTTCAGAAGCTTTTGGTGTTGTTCAACTAGAGGCATTTTCTGCTAAAACACCCGTAATTTCTTGTAATATACCTGGGTCTGGAGTTAGCTGGGTTAATCAAGATGGGATAACAGGAATTGTTGTTGGTACTCGAAAACCAAAACAGTTAAGTGAGGCGATAAAAGAAGTATGTGGACCTTTAAATACAAAATATTCAGAAAATGCATACAAAAATTTTAATGATTTATTTGACCGTAGAATTATGGCTCTTAAAACAGTAAACATATATAAAAGCTTATTCAGGGACGAGCTAAAAAATCCTAATATATAATTCACGGAGATACGGAGATAAAAAGGGACACTGAAGTGGTCAAGTAATATTGGCCACACGTTTGTAAGTTTTCCAATATCTTCGCTCAGACTCATTCGGTGTTAATTCACCATTATAACGGTGTGGTCTGACTTTGCTGTAATATCCAGTAATGTAAT
>Ga0209826_1001982_pt1 | contig 13788 bp, 12 predicted proteins | sample GOMGulsemesocosm_5_FD_184637 | JGI IMG/M metagenome (GOLD analysis project Ga0209826, IMG submission 184637) | Methane-oxidizing microbial communities from mesocosms in the Gulf of Mexico - GOM15C Gulf of Mexico (SPAdes) (version 2) | ecosystem: Environmental > Aquatic > Marine > Cold seeps... | reverse complement strand
AGGCGGCGGTCATTAAAGGCAGTCATCATCTCCTCGACACAAGATTGATCTCCTTCTAAAGCCTGTATACCTGCATACTGGGCTGACGCATTTACACATGAATGATAATTAACACATAGCCGCGTCGCAATTTTTACTAATTTATCTGGCCACAATCCCCAACCTAAACGCCATCCGGTCATTGCATAGGTTTTTGACCAGCCATCAAGGACGATTAATCGATCTCTAATTTCTGGGAAAGACAGCATGCTGACATGGTCTAGTCCATCATATGTCATGCGGCTATAAATTTCATCTGACAGGATATAGACATCTGGATGGCTTATAAGTCCTGCCGCAAGTTTCCTCAATTCCTCTTTGTCCACAACGCCCCCAGTTGGATTGGCTGGTGTGTTGAGGATGATAAGTCGTGTTTTTTCATTAATAAGAGAGAGGACATGATCCGCATCAAAAGAAAACCCTGTCTCTTCTAACAAGGGAATAGGAACCGGTGTTGCGCCTGAATATTTAATCATGCTTTCATAAATTGGAAAACCGGGATTGGGATAGAGGATTTCCGCGCCAACCTCCCCAAACATCTCAATGGCAAAAGACATGGTCAGTTTACCGCCGGGCATGATCAAAATGTTATCAGGTGAGACCGCAACATTGCGTCTTTTCAAAATATCAGCAGCGACAGTTTCCCTTAGCTCCAAAATGCCGGTGGCTGGCGTATATCCATGATGGCCATCTCTCAACGCTTGAATGCCAGCCTCTACAATCGGGGCTGGAGTTGAGAAATCTGGCTGACCGATCCCTAAATTGATTACATCAACGCCTTGGGCCGATAATGCATTGGCACGGGCCAGAACGTCGAAGGCTGTTTCAGTCCCCAATTGTGACATTTTGCGTGAGATACCCATCAATACAGTCCTTAATGCTTGCGAAAGTCTGAATGTGAAGATATGCCTGTTGAATAGAATGACTGCAAGGGAAGATTGAGAGACGCCATGGTAAAGGATGTAAATAACGTTTTATCGGGTTTCGGGACAACAGTCTTCGAAGTGATGTCTAAACTGGCAATTGAACATAAGGCCATTAATTTGGGGCAGGGATTCCCTGATGTTGACGGTGCCGAAGACATAAGAGCTGTTGCTGCAAAAGAAATCATGGAGGAATCCAATCAATATCCTCCCATGATGGGTACCCAAAAGCTTAGGCGTGCAGTTGCCGATCATAACCACCGATTTTATGGTATTGCGGTAGACCCAGACACTGACATTCTGGTGACAAGTGGTGCAACGGAAGCTCTTGCTGACTGTTTGATGTCCTTGATTAACCCAGGTGATGAGGTCATTTTATTTGAACCTTTATATGACTGTTACCAGCCGCTTGTTCTGCGGGCAGGGGGGATTCCTAAATATGTCCGGCTTGATCCACCCCATTGGCATCTAGACGAAGATCGGCTCCGCGCCGCTTTCTCTGACAAAACAAAACTGGTCTTGCTCAATACGCCGATGAACCCAACGGGGAAAGTATTCACAGCTGACGAGCTTCAAATGATTGCTGCAGCAACGATTGAACATGATGCTTATGCTGTTTGCGATGAAGTGTATGAGCATATTATCTTTGGGCTGGCACGCCATATCCCATTGGCGACATTACCGGGGATGGGAAGCAGAACTCTGCGTATTGGTTCTGCCGGGAAGACATTTTCTTTAACCGGCTGGAAAGTGGGTTATATCACCGGTTGCACCGAGTTGATTGCAAAAGTCGCCAAAGCCCACCAATTTATCACTTTCACAACGCCACCTGCTTTGCAGAATGCGGTTGCCTATGGCCTCGATCGGGATGATGAGTTTTACGAACGTTTGCAACTGGATATGCAATCCAAGCGCAATTATATAAAATACGGATTGGAATCGGCTGGATTTGAAACGGCCGATTGTGATGGTACTTATTTTATGAATGTTGATATTCGTTCTGTCGGGTTTGAAGGATCAGATGAGGAATTCTGCCGGTTAATAACAACGGAGGCTGGCGTTGCAGCTGTGCCTGTCAGTGCATTTTATATGTCGGAAAATCCTGAATCTCATTTCGCTCGCTTTTGTTTTTGCAAGCGAGAAGAAGTGTTGAAAGAGGCTGTCGAAAAATTGAGCGATTTTTTTTCAAAGAAATGAAGAAACGTTCTTGACCGACAAGACGATGGAGGCTAAATAGAGCGCTCCTTATGGCGGGTGTAGCTCAGTTGGTTAGAGCGCTAGACTGTGACTCTGGAGGCCGCGGGTTCGATCCCCGTTACTCGCCCCATAAAACCCCTTGAAAACATTCGTGTTTTCGAGGGTTTTTTGTTTTCAGACAGCTTTTAATCAATCTAACTCTTTATCTGTTGAAATAACCGTTGCCAGATACTTCATTACCAATTTTATCCTCTCAACTTTTCGTAAATCTGGATGGGTTAGTATCCACAGAGTATTTTCGCCTCCTGCTTCATATGTAAAAAGGCGTTTTAGATTAGGCCTTTTCAGTTCGTCCGGTAGGCAGGTGAGACCAAATCCGGCTTCAGTGAGGTGTGAGATCGTCGTAAAATCATCACTCCGCATTTCTATATTTTTTGAGTATTTTTTGTCTAACCAGAAGAAGGCAGGGTTTGTTCTCAAAGTACCGGCTGCACCGATCAATTGGTGGTCTGATAAATCAGTGATTGAGATAGGATGCCCAAATTTCTCCAAGTAGCATTCACTCGCATAAATGCCCCATTTTATGTTGCGAATTTTCCGGCCTATCAAGTGATCTGGTGGGGATGGGGTTATACGAAGGGCGATATCGGCTTGCCTGCCTGACATGTTTAATTCAAGGTTAGAGACAAGCAATTCAATTTTGATGTCAGGGTATAATTTTTTAAATTCAATCAGATGCCTTGGCAAGAAATTGTGGGCGAAGCTGCTAGGGGCTGTAATTTTGACAGTACCTTGCGGTAAAATATCTTTGCCAATTATATGTCGCTCAATCCCTTCAAAGGAATGAGAAATTTGTTTTGCCAGAACAAGCATTTCCTCCCCTGTCTCGGTGAGTTCATAATCTCCGTTTATTCTTTCAAACAACCTGCTTCCCACTTCTTCTTCAAAAGCATTCAAGCGTCTGAATATAGTGGAATTACTAAGGGATAATTGTTGCGCTGCCCCCATTAAGGTTCCGGTTTCGGCAATACTCAAAAAAATCTTTAGTGAATTCCAGTCCAAAGCAAATATCCTATGTCAAAATTGCAAGCACAGTTGTTATTTTTACAATTTGCTTCCATTTTTGCAAATCTCTATTTTGACAAAACCAAAGGTTACAGGCCGCAGTCCAAAATTTATTGGAGGCCCAGCCAGTGAGTAAGTTAATAAAACAGGAAAGAAACATTATGATTGGATACACATCTGTTGGGACAAATAACCTTAAGCGTTCGGCTGCATTCTATGATGAATTGCTAGGAATGCTCGGAGCAACCCGGGTCATGGAGATGGATGATTTTATTGTTTGGGGAATTAGAAAAAGTGCCCCGATGTTCTCCATTCATATTCCTGAAAATGGAAAGCCGGCGAGTGTCGGGAACGGGGTGATGATTGCTTTATCAGCTGATACATCAGATATTGTCGACGCGCTTCATAAAAAAGCATTGGAACTTGGCGGACGAGATGAAGGTCTCCCCGGCCCGCGAGGGGAGGGGTTTTATACAGGTTATTTTCGCGATTTAGATGGTAATAAGCTTAACGCTCATACAATGGGTTAATATTTCGAGTGGGAGCGACAGGATTAAAGATATCAATCCTGTCGCCTCAACAACACCAATGGTATAAAATGCTTATTTCGTAAGATCTAGCCTTTCATGCCATGCGGCTATGCTTTCACTGGGAAATTCTTCGAAACACTGATCTTTTGTCGATGCATTAACTGGTATCCATGCAGATTTTGATCCGAGCATAAGATGGGTATGTTCTGGTGCCTCTGGGAGTTGTGTATCAATGGCTCCTGCATGAGGATGCAGAAGCTCAGGCCATCTAGGATCCCAACACCACAAATGAGAGCCGCATATTTTACAGAATTTCCGCTGTGCCGGGCTGTCAGTCACTTTTTGACTATCAGGGTCGCTAACTTTGGCTTGATAGGTGGATAAATGCTCTTCTCCCTGAATTTCCAAGCTGTCAGCGTCACCGGATAAGTTTATAGCATATCCGCCGCTCCCCGCAGTCTTGCGGCAAATAGAGCAGTAGCAAATATTGTAGGGGTAGGGATGGGATGACTGCAGAGAGAATTTAACTGCCTGACAATGACAAGAACCTTCAAGTTTCATCGGGGTGTCCTTCTTTTATTGGCCTTTCCAAACCGGTTTCCTTTTCTCTGCAAAGGCTTTAGGACCTTCAGAGGTATCTTCAGCTTTTTTCCAATTTTGAAAAGCAGGGTAGCTACTTTGGTTTGTAATGGCTTGCTCTAAACTTGGCTCATCCAGACCGCGCATGACAGTCTCTTTCGACGCGCGAAGGGCTAAAGGGGCGCCTTTAAGGATTGTCTCGCACCAACGGGTTATCGCGCTCTCTAATTCTCCAGCTGGGACAACTTCGTTTATAAAGCCAAGGCGTTCGCCTTCTGCGGCGGATACTGATTTTGAACTTAATATCATCCCCATCGCTTGTTTGAGGCCAATTTGTCGGGCAAGGCGATGCATTCCGCCGCCAATTGCAACTGCACCCACCAAGGGTTCTGGTAATCCAAAAGTGGCATTCTCAGTCGCGATAATTAAATCGCAAGCCAATGCAATTTCAAAGCCTCCGCCTAACGCTAGACCGTTTACAGCCGCAATTATCGGTTTATCCAGATCAAACCTTTCAATCAATCCCGCATAACCGCTGGCAGGGTAAGTGTGGCGGGGCGGTCCGTTTGGATCATTAATCGCTTTTAAATCACTGCCAGCACAAAAGGCTCTCTCTCCCATTCCGGTAATCACACATAGATATTGGTCGGTATCCTCAGCAAAAATGTCCAGCGCTTTTTGTAATTCAACATGCATTGGATAATGTATGGCATTAAGCGCGCGTGGCCGATTGAGGGCGATTTTAGTAACGTGATTTGAGTGCGACACCGTTATGAATTCGAAGGCCATGGTTTTTTTTCCTTATTTTTTCCATATCTCTTCATTTAAGGAATATTGGATCTCAAGTCTATTTATGAGAAATCCATGAAATCTGGAAATTTGTACTTCTCTTCTAACCCGAGCCAGCTTAGCGCTTTTTCTTTAGCATCTGAGTTACGATTATCGATTATTTGGTAAGAATTGGCCGAGCTATTGACTAAAGCCTCAAAAATTCGAACAATCCCATGGCCAAGTGCGTTATCGATTAAATAAGCCCCGCGGTAATGACCCGAAGGTGTTTCTCTTGCTGTTACGGTTTTTGTAAGCTCACGAATATCTTCAGAGGAAATATCAGTTGAACATTCGGTCATGTCAATCAGGCGATTCAAATCCCATTGAAAATCCTCGTGTCCCGCTAACGCTTTATTTCCCTCTAAAATTGTATCAAAAGTGACGGTTCCGTAATGTTTTATAAAAAAGCAATTTACGCTAGCGTCAATTTGAAACTCAAATCCAGAATTTTTCAAAATCATTTTGAGTGTCCCAGAATTCTAACATTGCGATTATTTAATTATATGTTTTATTACTATACAGAATATTGAATGAAAAAAATAATATTCAGTTAACGAATAAATTGTGGTCCCCTTCCCAAGGCTTGAAGGCCACATTGATTAACCGTCTGCGGCCATTTTTCTATTTCTGACAACACGTATATCTGAATTCAAAATTGGGGTCTGGCATTCAGGGCAATGAAGTTCAGGTGTTATTATATGATTGCAAGGTTTGTGCTTGATGAGCATCGGAGGATCTCCGTCGGCCATATGTTTATCCCCCCATACGAGCATTGTTAAAATGACAGGGCGCAATTCCCAGCCTTTGTCAGTAAGGACATAATCAAATCTTCTTGCATGGTTTTGGTCTTGGTGTTTCGATAGAATGCCTTGTTCAACCAGAGATTTTAACCGTCTGGCAAGGAGGGCGCGTGGAATTCCAAGGGACGCTTCAAATTCATCAAATCGAGAGACTTTTCTAAAACATTCTCTTAATAGAAGAACCGTCCACCTCTCGCCAATGATGGATAATGTTCGTGCTACGGAACATGGTTCGGAACTCAAGTCTTGCCACTTCACTTCATTACTCCCATCGTGTTTGCCATCACAGCTATCATACATTGACAAGTTCAGAAAGTGAACTTAAGAATGATGTCCTAAAAATAATAAGAAAATAGTGAATGGGATAGGAGTTATTCCTTATGGTTATGAGTGACGTTAAAACTGAATCCGCGGTTAAATATTCAACTCAGCAAAAAGCGCTTCTTTTCGGTCCTATTTTTCCAAGTTTGTTAAAGTTGGCTGCCCCAAATATCATCAGCTTTTTTATCATGTCGTGTGTTGCGATCGCTGAAATGTGGTTTGTTGGGCAATTGGGGACACCCGCATTAGCTGGATTTGCCATTATGTTTCCAATGGTGATGTTGATGCAGATGTTAAGTGCTGGATCAGTCGGTGGTGTTATCGCTGCGACGACAGCTCGGGCTTTAGGGAGTGGCGATAATTCTCGGGCTAATCGAATAGTTTGGTTCGCGACGGCCCTTGCCATAGCCGCTTCAATTTTGTTCTTCGTGATTTTTAAATTTTTTGGTGCGTCCATTGCCATCGCTATTGGTGCGGAAGGTGAAAGCCTAACTGAGGCCATGAGCTATTCTAGCGTTGTTTTCTCTGGGATCATTACGACTTGGCTCTTTAATATTTTCAGTAGTTTGTTGCGTGGAGCGGGGGACATGAATACGCCTGCGCGGGCAATGATCCTTGCTGCTGGCGTTCAGGTGTTTTTTAGTGGTGCTTTGAGCCTTGGATGGTTCGGTTTTCCAGCGCTTGGTATCGCCGGGATTGGCTGGGGGCTCGTTATTGCCATGACAGTCGGTGCGATAATTGTATTTTTAAGACTATTTTCCGGTCGTAGCGGAATTCGTTTTACCCGAAAAAATCTTGTATGGGACAGTGGAATTGCTAAAGAAATCGGCAGGGTTGGTGGTATGGCCGCAACTAATCCTTTTCTCTCTGTCTCTACAGTTGTGTTGTTAACAGGTTTAGTTAGCCAATTTGGAGAGGCGGCAATCGCAGGTTTTGGGATTGGCGCACGTTTGGAATTTATCCTTATCCCAATTGTTTTTGGATTTGGCGCCGCCATGATTTCGTTGGTGGGAACCAATATTGGGGCAGGAAAGATTGATCGCGCACAACGGATTGGTTGGACTGGCGGCAGCATCTCTGCCCTTATTTGCGGTGTGATTGGTTGCTTTGTTGCTTTGTTTCCAGAAAGCTGGGCGGGGGTTTTTACGAACGATCCTGTCGTGTTTGAAGCTGCGGCATCTTATTTAAAAATTGTTGGCCCCTCTTATATTTTCTTCGGGCTTGGTCTGTCTTTATATTTTGCCTCTCAAGGTGCTCATGCGGTTTTTTGGCCTGTTCTTGCAAGCGTTGGTCGTTTGGCCGTTGCTATTGGCGTGGGTAGTTTTGCGGTAAAGACATTATCAAGTGATTACGAAACACTTTTATTCTTTGTAGCTGCCAGTCTTGTTGTTTACGGTTGTATTCCAGCGCTCTCATTGGCTTTGGGTGCCTGGAGGCGTGCAAATCAATAAGCAATTCAACTAAAGTCACTTTCGTGGGCAAAGTTGGAAAAGGATAAGCAGGAAATGAAGTTCATTAAATCAGAAGATTTTACCGGAGCCAAAGCTTGGGATGCGTTGGATATTGCGGAAATTGAAGGAGCTACAGTAAAACTTCATTGGACTGATGAACCTTATATTTGGCACAAAAATGATGGTGATGAGGTTTTTGTTGTACTGGATGGGGCTGTTGAGATGCATTACCGAATTGAGGGAGTGGAATATAAGAAGGACATGAATGCCGGTGATATATTTCATGCAACGTTAGGCGAAGAGCATGTCGCTCATCCACTCGGTCCAGCTAGGGTTTTAGTGATAGAAAAGAAGGGAAGCGTTTAAATCCTAATTATCCCTGTTAAGGCAGGTCACTGGATTTTGGAGAGGCTTTGGCTGGTTTCTTCATCCAACATATTGCGTATGGCGATTGCAAGCGAAGACTGATTATAGGGTTTGACTAGCAATTGGGTTGTTAGAAACTTGATATATTCATCTTTATTCCCTAATTTTTTCTCAAATTTATCGGTAAAGCCACTTGTTAATAGGACTTTCAAGTCAGGCCTTGTCTCACGACTTTGTATCGCTAACTCATATCCGTTCATGTCGCCCGGCATGACAACATCGCAGAACAGAAGATCCAAATTCGGGGTTTCAGTGATGAGTTGTAAGGCTTGATCGCCGTTTTTCGCCGGTATAGCGGTATATCCAAGCCGCTTAAGAAAGGATATAGCCACATCGAGGAGGGCTGGCTCATCATCCACAACTAAAATAGTCTCTGTACCATGAGGTAAGTTTGGTTGGTCATCCTTAGGTTTGATATCTTCGTTTTGTAACTTAACTGCGCGTGGTAAATAGAGGCTGATGGTCGTGCCTTGGCCTATTTTAGATTGGATATCCAAATAACCGCCGGAACGCTGAACAAACCCATAAACCATACTCAGTCCTAGTCCGGAACCATCACTATGGCCTTTAGTTGTAAAAAATGGTTCAAGAACTTTCTCTCTAATTTCTTCAGCAATACCAACTCCCGTGTCCGTTATTGAGATCCTTACATAATCTCCGGCTTTAGCTTCTGGGTGTTTAGATAAATACTGATGATCCAGAGTTTCGTTTTTTGTTTCAATTTTTAATATTCCGCCACTAGGCATCGCGTCACGACCATTAAGCGAAAGATTGAGGATGGCGTCCTGCAAATCTCCTGGGTCAACTTTTACGGGCCAGAGGCCGTCGGAGAGTTCTGTTTGGACAGTAATAGACGCCGTAAGGGATTTTTCAATAAGTCCGCCTAGGTTTTTTGCAAATTTATTAACCGAAAGCACTTTGATTTTGTAGGCATCGGTTCGAGCAAATCCAAGTAGTTTTCGTGTAATACTCGCAGCGCGTTCTGTTCCTATTAGTGCGTTTTCGGACCGCGTTTGGATTTGTGAATTATCCGGTGCTAAGGACTGGATAATCTCCAAATTACCTGAAATGATACCCAAAATGTTGTTGAAATCATGGGCAATTCCACCAGTCAACTGTCCCACAGCTTCCATTTTTTGTACATGACGCAAGCGTTTCTCCAAAAGTTTCCGCTTTTTCTGTTCTTGGCGTTTTTCAAGCTCATGGGCAGCACGAACGGCGACAATTTGTAGGATTGTTTCAATTGTTTGTGTCGATTTGAGAGGGGTTCGGGCCATGACAGCTATCAAGCCTAAGGGTTCACTCTTTGAGCTCCATAATGGAATGCCCACATAACTTTCTGCATCCATATCAACGAGCATAGCGTCTTCTGGAAAACTCTCTTGCACTTGATGTCGATAGCAACAAAGAGTTTTTCCAATAACGTTAGCGCAAGGGGTTCCACTAAGTGGGTAGGAAATATTCTCGAGAATTTCCCCCATGGAGTATAGGGCTACGGTTTTTGCAGTCTTATTGTCTTCCATTAACTCGTCAACAAAAACGTAATCTAAAGACAGCTTATTTCCCAAATAATTAACAAGACTTTTTAAGAAATCAGGGCTGTCTGACTGCCATCCACCTTGTGCGACAAAATATAGGGCATCTTCAATTCGGTCTCTTTCAGCAATTTCATTTTTAAGTTCCGCTGTCCGCTTTTCAACATTTTCTTCAAGATTTTGGCGCTCAATCTTAAGTGCTTCTTCAGCTTCCCTGCGGATGGTGTTTTGTTTAATTAAATTTTCTACGCTGGGGGCCCATTTAATCACGCCGACAGTGAGGAATATAAAACCTGCAAGATACCCCACGACTTTTTCAAGAAGTGCCTGTGCAGGAGTATCACCAATAAAGTAATATTTATTCAGGGATTCAAAGTTATCCGTGAGATCAAGGACGGTCCCAAATAAAATGAGCAAAAAGCCTAACTGAATATATCGCCAACCCGCTGTTACAAGAAAATGCCTTTTTCTGCCAAAATGCCACATGTAGCTGACTAAAACTAAAAGGACGATTGCACGAATGCTTTCTAATACGATATCGGATGAAATCAATTTAACGGATACTCCTGGCAAACGGTAATCTGGTGTTGTTTACGCAACGTAAAATCCCTAATCGAGATTATTCCATATTTCAAACAATTTCATCAATACCATATTTGGATTAATTTTTATTTAGTAATTAGTTGGTTTGCGGAATGGGTAACGAGGGAATGTGGCTCTTCTCTGTGTTTATTCCAATACATTGAAATGGTCGGTTTTCTAATCAACTTTCGGGTTGTGTGGGTATAAATATTCGAATACTCTAATTTTCTACAAAATAATTTATGGGGAAATAAATGCGTAAAATTGCTTCTATAACAGTTTTGTCAGCGACAGCTCTTCTTCTTGCTCTGGGGAGCGCCCAAGCGGATGGAAATGCGGATAAAGTGGTGGCAAAAATGGCTGAAGGGGATGTTTCAGCCATTTGTAGTGGTGGAAGAGAGGCCATTACTGCCGCATCCAAAAAGGCTACGACATCGCTGGCGCAAGCGGGAGAAATTAGTGGAAATTTCAGCGAAATTGGTAAGAAAGCAGGAATGCAATTTTATAAAACGAAATGCTAGTTAGTCTTCTGTAAAACAAAGGTGGGGCTGCTAGCCTCTAGAATTAGCTTTTTTTTCAGCTCTTCGGCCCCACCACACTTGTACGCGACGCTTTAGGCGTCTAGCGAAATGATAATCGACAGATAAAATGACGATGCCCAAGGGTAGCATCCAAAATCCAACAACGGGCAGAAATCCAACAAGCCCGCCTATTATTAACGCCCATCCTAAAATGAGCCGTTGAAATTTACTCTCCGGAATTTTGATTTTTCTGGATGGCACAGTTGATGGGTCCTTAATTTTCACTTGGTGTATGTGGTGGGTAATGGTTTAAATTCAATATATCATGATGTGTAGCGCAGGCCATGAAAACAATTTATCGGACGTGTATTTGGCACCATTGATTTCGCTACCATTTACTTTAATCAATAGGCATACTCTTTTTCAAATAATGATTAAAAATAACAGGGGATGAGTATGTCTAAGGAACTCGCATTTGCGTCAGCGGACGAATTACTGGTGGGATATAACAGTGGGGATATATCACCGGTGGAGGCTACACGCGCCGCACTCAACCAAATTGAGAAATTCGATCCGGTATTAAATGCGTTTGTCTTTGTGGATGAAGAGGGGGCTATCAAGGCCGCTGAAGAATCTGAGAAACGTTGGGCGGCAGGTTCGCCTATGGGATTGTTGGATGGCATCCCAACAACGGTCAAAGACATCATGCTTCAAAAAGGGCACCCAACCCTAAAAGGCTCTCTTATTGTCGATAAAGCCGGGCCATGGACAGAAGATGCGCCGGCAGTGGCTCGGTTGCGCGAGAATGGCGCTGTTTTTTTAGGAAAAACAACCACACCAGAATTTGGATGGAAAGGGGTCACCGACAGTGCTTTGAGTGGCATTACACGTAATCCCTGGAATAAAGAAAGAACACCAGGCGGATCAAGCGGTGGTGCCGCTGCCGCCTGCGCTGCGGGAATGGGCGTATTGCATACAGGAAGTGATGGCGGAGGTTCAATACGGATTCCCTCTGCCTTTACGGGTGTTTTTGGAATAAAGCCAAGTTTTGGCCGCGTTCCCGCTTGGCCTGCATCCGCGTTTGGTACTGTCTCTCACGTAGGGCCTATGACCAGATCCGTTGCAGATAGTGCGTTGATGTTGCAAGTTATGAAGGGGGCCGATAGCCGGGATTGGTATTCACTGCCGCAAACATCAATCGATTACCGGACTTGTTTGAATGAATCCATGAGGGGGCGTAAGATTGCGTATAGCCCGACACTTGGATATGCAAAAGTAGACGATGAAGTTGCGACGCATGTTAAACGGGCTGTCGATCTATTTCGAGATCTTGGTGCGGAGGTAGAAGAAGTTGATCCGGGGTTTGAGAAACCACTAGATCTTTTTAATATTCACTGGTTCTCGGGCGCCTACTATGCTCTGCGCCATTTAACGGACGCCCAATTGGATTTGATCGATCCTGGATTGAAAAATGCTGTCGAGCAGGGATCCAAAATAAGCCTCCCAGATTACCTTGATGCCACTGTTGCACGGGTGGAGTTGGGGGCGAAAATGCGTGTATTCCATGATAAATATGATTTGCTCTTAACCCCTTCACTCTCTGTAACCGCTTTTAAGGCTGGGCAATTAGCTCCGGACATGAGTGCGGCAGAAAGCGCTTGGGTGGATTGGACGCCATTCTCCTATCCGTTTAACTTAACGCAACAGCCTGCATGTTCAGTACCTTGTGGTTTGTCGAGTGATGGATTGCCCATTGGGCTACAGATTGTCGGTCCCATGCACCGTGACGATATAGTTTTGGCTGCGGCTGCGGCTTTTGAGCAAGTATCCCCTGTGAGAGATGCCCGACCAGATTTAACTAAACTAGTATGAGGTAATCATGCCCTTTGATCTCCAAGTTTTATCCGTCGCGCAAATGTATGATGCTGATAAGCGGGCAATTGCATCTGGTGTGTCGGGTAAGGTCTTGATGGAAAATGCTGGTCAAGGGGTCACTGCCTTCATCGAGGATGGGTGGGACGTTTGTAATGTCGTCATACTATGCGGCCCCGGAAATAATGGCGGAGATGGATATGTTATAGCCAGGGCGCTTATGGAAGCTAAATGGCCAGTAAAGGTTTATGCATATGGAGATGTCAGCGAGTTATCCGGCGATGCAAAATATATGTTCGGCAAGTATGACGGCGAAGTAGAACTTCTATCGGCACTAAATTTTGATAAAACCGATTTGGTCGTTGATGCACTTTTTGGTGCGGGGTTTCATGGGGAGTTACCTGATGAGATATTGGAGACTTTCACTTCATTAGCAGAGAAAAAAATTTCGGTTGTTTGTGTCGATGTTCCAAGCGGTATGAACGGAGATACGGGAGAAGTCGCAGAAGGGACACCCGTTGCTGATTTGACAATAAGTTTTCATCGATCCAAATCAGGGCACTTATTTTATCCCGCTCAAAGGCATATGGGGCGCTTTGAAGTTATCGATATTGGTATTCCAAATCAGGTAATGGATGAATTGAATGTACAGGTATTCGAGAACAATCCTGATTTTTGGCTTGAACGCCTACCAATTCCTTCGGTAACAGGTCATAAATATGGCCGGGGACATTGTGCGGTTATGGGGGGCGGGCTCAAAAGTATGGGGGCTGCGCGTTTGGCGGCACGAAATGCCTTGAGGTCTGGGGCAGGGGCTGTAACCTTGATCTGCCCACCTTCTGCTCTTATGGCGTATAGTATCTCTCTAGACGCTGTAATGGTGCAGCCAATTGATGATCCAAAAAATTTATGCGACTGGCTGAACAAGAAGCGTATTGCTGCTATTCTAATTGGCCCAGGCAATGGTGTGAATGATCGCACAAGAGAAATGGTGGTAGAGGCATTAAGGTCAAACGCCAATGTTATTTTGGATGCGGATGCCTTAACCGTATTTGCTGAAGATCCTGACGTTCTTTTCGATCTGATTTCCAAGAAAGAAGTTGGGCAGGTGGTCCT